>Ga0209474_10004015_pt1 | contig 12773 bp, 13 predicted proteins | sample GraSoiAngelo_145_FD_185902 | JGI IMG/M metagenome (GOLD analysis project Ga0209474, IMG submission 185902) | Grasslands soil microbial communities from the Angelo Coastal Reserve, California, USA - 14_1009_05_20cm (SPAdes) (version 2) | ecosystem: Environmental > Terrestrial > Soil > Grasslands...
TCGAAGTGCCCGAACAGGGGAAGGTGCGCCGTTTCCGCGAGGAGATGGATCTGATCCGGGCGTTGTGGACCGAGGACAAGGTCACCTATCGCGGCGCCTTCTATAATCTGGAAAACGAGACGATGGCGCCGAAGCCGGTGCAGAAACCGCACCCGCCGATCTGGATGGGGGTCGGTCACCCCGACGCGCTGCGTCGCACCGCGCGGCTCGCCGATGGCTGGATGGGATCGGGCGGGTCGAGCAAGGCGGCCTTCGCGGAGTCGGTGCCGATCGTGAAAGAGGCGCTGGCGGCGCAGGGGCGTGATCCGGAGAATTTCCCGATCTCGAAGCGGGTGTTTCTGTGCGTGCACGAGAACGCCGATGTCGCGCGCGAGGAGCTGCTGCGCTGGTTCACGGTGGTGTACAAAAATCCGCCGGGGGTCGACGCCTGCGGCATTCACGGCACGCCCGAGCAGGTTGCCGAGCAGCTCGAGGCGCTCGCCTCGCGAGGCGCCAACCATCTGCTGCTGAACCCGACCTGCCGTTACGAAGAGCAGCTCGAAGCGCTCGCGGAGCTGACCGGGTTGAAGTGAGCAAGTATGCCGCTGCAGCTCTACCCTGCGTCCTTCGAGACGCGGCCTGCGGCCGCTCCTCAGGATGAGGTAGGCTGTTTATGGCCTTACGAAAAAACCTCATCCTGAGGAGCTCGCCCCTTCGAGACGCCGCCTGCGGCGGCTCCTCAGGACGAGGCGGGGGTCTCGAAGGACGCACGGCCGTTATCCAGTCGTTGCCGCGATAATTTGCTGTCGGAGTCCGGGGCATGCCACCTACACAGCAGGATCAGGTCAAAGAGCAGGTCGCGGCGCATTGGAACCGGCGGGCGGCCGGGTTCGACGCCGATTTCGGGCACAGCATTCGCACCGCCGCCGAGCGCGCCGCCTGGGACCGCATCCTCGATGTTGTGCTCGGCGGGCGTGCAAGCCTCGATGCGCTCGATGTCGGTTGCGGCACCGGGTTTCTGAGCCTCGAACTGGCGGGCCGCGGCCACCGCGTGACCGGCATCGATTTCGCGCCGCAGATGCTCGCCGAGGCGCGCAAAAAGGCGGCCGCGCAGGGCCTCGCGGTGCGGTTCGAAGAGGGCGACGCGGAGCAATTGCCGTTCGCCGTCGGCAGCTTCGATCTGGTCATGACGCGCCATGTGTTGTGGACCTTGCCGCATCCCGAGCAGGCGATCGACGAATGGATCCGCGTGCTGCGGCCGGGCGGACGGCTCGCGGTGATGGACAGCCAGTTCGACCCTAGCGTCCTCGAACGCTCGCCGCAGAACGCACGCTCCAGCACCGAATATGCCGGGATCGGCGACCGGCTGCCGTTTCTCGGCGGACGGCCGCAGGCCGAGATCGAGGCGCTGTTGCGGGCGCATGGCCTCGTCGACGTGTCGGGGGACCCGGTGCAGGATCTGGTCGAGGCGCAGGCGCAGCGCATGGCCGAGGAGGGCCTAGAGGTGCGGGTGCGCGGCCGCTACGTCGTGTGGGGCGACAAGCCCGGCTGAGCGCTCCCGGCGACCCTCTTTCCGCTGTTATTTTTGCGCCGTTTGGCTACGTGCCTGAAAAACCGCGATATTCACCCGAATAACAGGGGAATTATCAGAGGGGTAACAGGGGCGGAACAGTGGAATAACAGGGGAGCCATCAGATAACAGGGGCGCTTGCTGTGGACGGCGATTTCCCTTATGACCGCAATTGCGATTTTCCCATATAGCCGAATAGATAAAACCTATCCGGATTGGTTCAAGGGCATCATCAGCGATTTTTTTTTGGAGGCCGACCGAATTCCTTCCCTCAGCCCCGTGGCCGGGCTTGTCCCGGCCATCCACGTCTTCATGCTTCATCGGCTTTCGCTGGATGAAGAAGACGTGCACCCCCGGGACAAGCCCGGGGGAGGGGAACTTGGGCAGAAGCCGCGACGCTGTAAGCGTTGACTTCGGAGCGGCTGCAGCACCCTCACCCGCCTTCGGGCGTTGCCCTTAGGCACCCTCTCCCGCGGTGCGGGAGAGGGAAGGGTGGGCAGGCACTACCTGGACTCGGTCCAGCTTTCGGAGAAGGCCAGCGCGCAGGTGCTGAACGGACGGCCTTCGCGCTCCAGCGGCCAGGGCTTGCCGGCGGCTTCTCTGCCGTTGATCGAGAGGCGGGCGCCGAGCGCGGGGATCAACAGCGTGCAGACGCCGTATTTGCGGCCGCCTTCGCCCGGGTTGGTGTGGATCAATAGCGGCTCGCCGATCTCGTACCAGGTCAGCGTGACGTCCTCGCGCGCGGTGTCGATGCGCTCGGTCCAGAAGTAGCGCGGGTCGCCTTCCTTGCTGAACGCGGCGTCGACGACCGGGATCGCGGTGTCGGCGGTCTCCGGGTTCAGCATCCCCTGCACGGTCGCCTGCAGCCAGCGCGCCATCGCGATGTTGTCGGAATAGATCAGCCAGCGATTGTCGGTCAACTCGCTCTTTAGATAGAGCACATGGCCGGGGCCGGCCGGGCAGGTGATAATGCGCCAATAGCTGGCATTGGTCGTGATCGGCCCGCCGTTTGTCGCGGAGAGGCGGATAAACGGGTTTTCGCCGGTCAGGATCGTACGGTTCGGGTCGGCAGCCATCGGGGGATCCTCCTCGGGGGTGACTGGCCGCCGATGCTAATGGATGCGGCGCGCCGCGGAAAGCTCAGCCACTCGACTGCGAGCGGTTCCTCCCCGCCGCGCGGGGGAGGTGGCGAGCGGAGCGAGCCGGAGGGGGCCGAGTGGGCTGTTGCATGCCGTGCAACTCCTTCCCGCTTCCTCGTGCGTTTTGGCCCGTGCGAGCACGCCCCCTCCACCATGCTTCGCATGGTCCCCCGCCCCCGCTCCGGGGGGAGGAACCACAGCGCTAGCTCTTTGGCGGATCGGCTAAGCCGAACGGTTTCGAGCGCTCGCCGAGCTCGTACAAATCGGGCGGGCCGCCGGTGTAGTGCAGCAGGAAGCGTTTGCCCAGGGTCGGATAGTCGAGCACGTCGAGCGGCACCGCTTCGCCGCCCATCAGATAGACGAGATCGGCATCGAACGGGTTGCGCAAGAGATGCGCGATCCCCGGGGTCGGGAAACCCATGAAATCGCCGGGCCCGACCTCGTATTGCTTGCCGTCGATATCGGCGAGGCCGCGCCCCGACAGGATATAGACCCATTCCTCCTCGACCGTGTGGGCGTGGTAGGCGAACGAGTCTTTGCCCGGCGGGATGCGCCCCAATGAGACATGCGCGCGCTGCAGCCCGGCGAGGCGCGACAAGCCGGTGCGCAGCAGGTGGGAATTGGGATTGAGGCGCTGCGAGAAGGCGCGCTCCTGGGCCGGCAATTCGTCGGCCTTCCACAGCAGTTTGCGTGAATCGTCCGGCATGGCGTCCTCCTCAGCGGGCGGCGGAACGGCAAAATGCTTCGACGCGATAGCCGTCGGGGTCGATCGCGAAGGCGGCGTAGTAGCCGGGGCTGTATTCGCGGCGGATGCCAGGGCCGCCATTGTCGCGGCCGCCGGCGCGCAGCGCGGCGGCGTGGAATGCCTGTACGGCCTTCTCGTCCGGCGCGTTGAAGCAGAAATGCAGGCCGGATTGCGGGTCGGTCGGCACCGGCGATTCGGTCGGCGAGATCCACAGCGCGACGCTGTCGCTGCCATAGCCCAAGAGGGCCGGGGTGTCCCGCAGGCATTTGTAGCCGAGCGGCGCGAGCGCGGCATCGTAGAAGCGTTTGGCGCGCGTCATATCGCGCACGCCGATCGAGACATGGTCGAACATTGGATGTCTCCTTGGTTTGCTTACTATATAACCGGTTAGGTAGTTAAAAGAGATGCAAGGTGCTGTCAACCCCCATGCCGGTTACAATGTGCAAACCATGATCACGCGCCGGCATACCGCCCGATCGATGCTGATCCCCGCGCCGCGCGACGATCTGTGTCTGGCGTTCGCCAATACGCTGTCGTGGCGCGGCCGCGAGACCCCGACCGAGACGCTCGGCGGCATCGACGATCTGCTGAGTTGGCTGGCAAGTACGGCGAAACTGCCGGCCGTGACGATCGAGGCGGCTGCCAATCGCGCTCACCGCCGCCCCGCGGAAGCGGCAGCGCTGTTCGGCTCGATGATCGAATTGCGCGAGGCGATCTATCGCCTGTTCAATGCGCTCGCTTCATCGCAGCACGCGGTGGAAAAGGATGTCGCGCTGCTGAACCGCATGCTGGCCGACGCGCCGCGGCGCGAAACGCTGGCGCATGCCGATGGCGGTTATGCCTGGGCCGTGAAACGCGTCGATATGTCGGCGGCGGGGTTGCTGGCGCCAGTGTTGTGGTCGGCCGCCGATCTGTTAACGCGCGCGGATCGCCGCCGGGTGCGGCGCTGCGCCAATGATGCGTGTCTCTGGCTGTTCGTCGACGAGAGCAAGGCCGGGACGCGCCGCTGGTGTGACATGAGCTCGTGCGGCAACCGCGCCAAATCCCGCCGCCACTACCTCAAGGGTAAACATGACCCCTAGAGCGGATCTCGACCCACTCGGAATTATTGGGGGTTCGAGACCCGCTGTCAGGTCGCGGCGGCGAGAAAACGGCCAATAATGCCGGTCTTGCTGCGCCTGACGCGTTCCGCATTGAGGATTGCGTCGATGCCGAGGCTGCGCCCATAGCAGTGCACGGCGAACATCAGCTGCAGCAGGAACAGGAAGAAATAGGTCCACGGCCACTCGCCGGGTGCGCTGTAGAGACCGAGCCACAAATTGAGGATCTGCAGCGCGCCGATAACCGCAAACAGGCGGACGAACGCGCCCAGCATCAAAGATGCTCCGGTCAGAACTTCGGCTGCGTAGACGATCGGCGCGAACAGATAGAAGTGCGGCAATACGATGTTGTTGACGAAATCCGCCTGCAGCGGGATCGCGGCGTGCTTGCCCATGAGCCCCATCCAATAGGCGAGGCCGGTCTCTCCGAACGCCGCTTCCGGGTGATCGGTGTAGAACGGCGGCAATTTCCACAGGCTCTGCTGCCACCAGAAGGCACCGATCACCAAGCGGAACGACCACTGCACGAGGTTCGAAACTTTGCGCTGCTCGGGAAGGCGGCGCCAGACATAAGCAGCGATCAGCACGCTGGCGAGCACCAGCAGCCAGAAGACGGCCGTCGCAAATCCCGGTTCGGTGACGAATGCGAGGACATCGGAAAACGGGTTCGGTTTCATCGCAGATGCCTCTCCGCCGACGGCACGTTGCCGGGTTCGCGCCGGTAACCTCCGGCTGCGATGCGCACAAAGGTCGCCAGGATGCGCCAGCTCGCCTTGAGCGTGCCGCGCAGATTGCCCGAGACCTTCGACACTCCGCCAGCGCGGCGGCGATGGGCGACCGGCAGCTCGACGATGCGCAGCCCGGCGCGAGCCGCCCGCATCTGCATCTCAAGGTTCCAGCCGTAGGTCATTTCCCGCATGCCGAGGCGCATCAGCGCATCGCGGCGGATCGCCCGGAACGGGCACATGTCGGTGTAATGAACCCCGTAGAGCAGGCGCATCGCGAAGCCGATAACCCGGCCGGCAAGGAGCTGATGAATGGCCATGCTGCCCGGCTCCCGCTTTCCGCGGGTGCGCGAGCCGATCACGAAGTCACAGCGGCTCTCAGCAATCGGCTCGATGAGGTGCGGGATCAGTTCGGGGCAGTCGCTGCCGTCGCCGTCAAGAAACACGATGATGTCGCAATCCCGGGCGGCCTCGGCGCCGGCGCGACAGGCACGGCCATAGCCGCGCTCGCGCAGGCTCACGACGCGGGCACCGGCTGCTTGAGCGCGCTCGACGGTGCGATCGGTACTGCCGCTGTCGACCACGATGATGTCGTCGACCATCGCGCGCGGCACGGCGGCGATGACGCCGCCGATCGCCTCTTCTTCATTGAGGGTCGGGATGACGAGCGCGACCCGCGGCTGGGCCATCTTTACTGGGCCATCCTCAAAGGCTCCAACGCAGTCCGCAACTGGCGCAGGCCGGCGGCGGCTTGTCGCTCAACAGAGCGCTGCGAAATGCCTGATAGCGCGGACCGTTCCAGATCTCCCGCAGGCTTTGCTGGGTGGCATCTCCCAACGTGAAACTGTCATAGCCGCGCATCGAAAACGGCGCGATGCAGCACGGGATCGCCCGCCCATGCGCAGTGAAATACATCAGCGTCCACGGGCGCCGGCACAGAGACCAAGGTTGCGCCTCGTCCTGAGGCGTCAGGCTGGCGGCGGGATCGGTAGCGCCCGAGGCATTGAAACTGACCCCCAGGCTGCGGGCCAGCGCCTCGGCCTCGCGCACCAGCCGCCCTTCCTCATCCTCGCCGCCGGCAAACAGCGCGGATTGCGGGCGGGCGAGCCCTTGTCCTTCGGGGAAATAGACGAGGCGCTGCAGATAAACCTCGGCGACATCGATCTCGTGCGCGAGACGCACAAAATCACCGAGTTGCGCGACGGTTTCCTGGAGCCCGGTCAGCCACAGCGAGACGCGCGGCCGCTCCACAGCGAGTTCGCGCTGCATCCCCCGAAACGCGCGAACATTGCGCACGATGCGGGCGAACATGTCGCGCCCGCGCACCTGTTTGAACGCCTCCGGTTCGGCCGCATCGATCGACACGCGCAACTCGTCGAGGCCGCTGTCGATCAGCTCCTTTCCCTTGCGCCGGGTCAGCAATGTGCCATTGGTGTTGAACAGCACATAGCTGCCGCGATCCTTCAGGTAGCGGATCATGCGCGGCAGCGCCGGCACCATCATCGGCTCGCCGACGCCGTGAAGCACGACCCGTGCGATGCGCGGAAACTGGTCGACGATTGAGGTGAACAACTCCCAGCCCATGTCGGCCGGGGGTTCGAGCGCCTCGAAGGTGCGCGGACAGGTCGTGCAGAGCAGGTTGCAGCGGTTCGTCGTTTCGAGATAGAGGCACACCGGCTCAAGCTCGGCAACCGGGCCGCGCTCGGCCGCGATGTGGTCGAAATACCGCCGTGGGTCGGGTTGGGTTGCCTCGCGCAGGCTGACGGACATGCTCAGCTGCTCCGGATGGCGCGGCGGCGATGATACCAGAGATCCGCCACCGCCAGGGCCGCAAACGGCGCGTAGATCATCGTTTCGACCGCGAGCCGGTGAGCGTCCCGCACGAGGTGGGTCTCGACGGGCACCAGATAAAGCAGCAGACACGCGGTCGTGAGCCACAGCAGCGCGACGGAGCGGAGGAAGCAGACAAAGACGATGAGCCAGGCGAAGTACCAGGGATAATGCGGCGAGACGAGGACCATAAAGGCCGTCGCCAGCACGGCGGCGGCTGCGAAGGGCGAACGGGCATTATCGCGGGTCAGGGCGATTGCGGCGCCAAGCGCCACGAGGATGGCGATGGCCCCGATCGCATAGGCAGGCCCGCTCAGCTCTGCGAGCAGCGGCAAGCGGCGCAGCAGGCCTAGGAGATAAAAACCGGTGCCGCCGGCATCGAAGCCTTCTTCTCCGGCATAGCCCGGCAGAAACCCGAATACCTGCCAGCCGACCCGGATAAAGGGCAGGTATCCCACGATAATCAGCGCAGCGAAAACGGCCGGCATCGTCCAATGCCAGCGCCGGTAGAGTGCCGGCAGCAGGACGGCAGGATAGAGCTTCGTCAGCGTGGCGCCGGCCAGGAAAAGCCCGGAGAGGCCATCGCGGCGATGCCGCGCCGCCCAGAGCGCCGCGACGACGAGCGCAATCAGCGCAGCGTCGATGTGACCGCTGCCGGCAAACTCCCACAGCGGCAGCGGGTGCCAGGCGTAAACGACGACACGTCCGGCGGGCAGCCCCTCTCCGGAAAGCAGGTGAAGCAGCAAGGCAAAGGTGACAATCTCGAACCCGACCATTGCGGCTTTCATCGCGGTGACCGACTCGCTGATGCGCGTGACCGCCAGAAAAACCATCTCGGCGAGCGGCGGATAAATCGTCACTGCCGAGTCGCCGCGATTGATATTCGGAAAGATGTCCGGGTCGCGCAACGATTGCAGCTGCGGATCGGCCGGGACATATCGATAAGGGTTGATGCCGGCCGCGATGACGCGCCCATCCCAGATGTAGCGATACACGTCGGTCGACAAATACGGCGGAGCGCACACGATCGGTAGGCGCATCAATGCGGCGATCGCCGCGATCGCGAAGATGACATTGCGGGACGCGCCGCCGTTCCATACCGACCAGATCGCGACCAGGTAAACCACACTTTGGATCAAGGCGACGGCTAGAAAGCGGTCGAAATCGTTTTGCGATTGGAAGAAGAGAGCGAGACCGGTCAACGCAATCAGGACCACGCCGCTCACGGCGAGAGTGATCAGGTGCAACCGGCTCACGAAACGGGGCGGCCGCCCGGGCTGAGTATCAACCGCGGCTCTCTGTCGCGGAGCAGGTCGCGCAAGAATGCGGCCGTATGCGGCGCCCGATGCACGGCGCCGCAATCGCCTTTGTCGTCCCCGCCGCGCAGTTCGGCATTGAGCCGCCTCAGCGACTCGACATCGTCGACGTCGTACCACATCGGCAGCATGTGTGGTTCAAGCCCGATCTCGCGCGCCCGCTCGACAGTCTGCGCAAACACCAGCGGCGTGCTCCAGGCGATATCGGCGAACAGGCGGGCATGCGCCCGCTTCAACCCGATCAGGTAATATCCGCCGTCCTCGGCCGGGCCGAGAACGAGCCGGTCATCGGCAAGCGACAGCGCCCGCGCGGCGTCGATCAGCACCGCGCTCGGCAACGTCGGGCTATCCGAATTCACCAGACATACCGATCCATAGCCCGCGGCCAAGAGATCCTCGGCGGCATCGTAGAGGCTCGCGCCGAGACCGATATGGCGGGACGGCAGCAGCCGGGTGCCTTCCGCGAGCAGAGGCGCAAATTCAGCTGCCGCATCCGGCGGCGAATATGCGACGTAGCCGTCGATCGCCGCCTGCTGGGCCGCGGTGGCAATGTTCTCGGCGGCATCGCGAATAAAGCAGGCGCTGAGCCCGGCGGCTTCCGCCGCCGACAAGGGCGGCACGAGCCGGGTCTTGGCCTCGCCGATGCGGGGGGCCTTGGCCATCACTGCGATCGCGCAATATTCGGCCCGGTCGGTGCTCAACGCGACCCGCTCTCGCGCTCGCGCCAGGCCCGCGCGACGGCCGCGATGACCGCCAATGAGGCATACGCGCCGTCGGCCTCGCCCTTCTCGAAATCGCCGCGGTCGACCGCCATCCGATTGGTGACATGCGCCAGGCAGAGTACCGGCTTCCGCCGCGCCTGCGCGAACGCATAGAGCGCAGCCGCCTCCATTTCGACCGCGAGGATGCCGCGGGCGCGGGCCCGCTCGATCGCCGCCGCGGTTTCACGAAACGGCGCATCGGTCGTCCAGGCGGCGCCGCGGTAGATTACCTGGCCGGCGCCGTGCAGCGCCTGCATCGCCGCCTCGACGAGCGCGTCATCGGCCTCGGCGAATTCGGCCGGCGGCAGATAGTGATAGCTCGTGCCCTCATCGCGCAACGCACGGTCGATCACCACGAAATAAGGCGTCGGCCCCTGTGCCAGGATCTGTCCCGCCGAGGTCATGCTGACCAGAAAGCGGCAGCCGGAAACGAACAGCTCCTCGGCCAGCAAGACCGCAAACGCGGCGCCGACGGCGCAACCGATAATCCCGAACCGCTCACCGCCATCCCTGAACTCGTACAGCTCGGTATGGTAGCAGGCCCAGCCCGGCGATAAGGCGGCGCGCCCTTCGCGGCGCAGCACGCGCAGAATATCGCCGTCGGGGTCGAGCACGCAGATCTCGGGCACCGCGATCTCGGGCACTTCTTTTTGCCGGCGCGCCTCCCGCAGCAGATTGGCGGGATCGAACACCGACACCGCGGCATAATCCTTGTCGGCCAGGATCGGCGGCATGCCTCTGGGATCGTCACGCTGTGTCATGCCGGGTTTGTTGCAAGGCCTGCCGGGGCCGTCAAGGCGAGCGCGATTTTGAGCGCGATCATTGCCGGCGGTGGATGTTCGCGACGATGAAGATCACCGGGGCGGGACCTTGGTTTTCGACCCAATGCGTCCGCGGGCCTAACTCGGCGAAGACCTGGCCCTCATGGAATCCTTCCATGGTGCCGTCGTCGTGGTGATTGGTCAGCACTCCGGAGAGCAGGTAAACGATCGTCGGGTCGCCTTGATGACTATGCAGGCCGACATGTCCGCCGGGCGCAATCGTAGCGCGGCTGAGACGCAGCTCGCGGTCTTGCACGCTGTCGATCTCCTTGGCGAGGTCGATACTGGCGAGCAAATCCTCGGTAACCAGCTTATAGTCGGTCGGCGCCGATTGCTGGCCCAGTACATAACCGGCCGACAGCAGCATAAAACTCGCGGTTCCGTATGCTGCGGCGCGACAAACGGGATTCACTGTTATTCTCCTTCATCTATACGCTATTCCGCGCCATGACGCCGGTCGTGATATCGGACGTCAGCCGCTATCGGAAGCCTGAGCACGGTGAGCTTTGCCCGCGGGCCTGCTGGCGATGGATGCGCCGGAATGAACGGCGCTTCGTAGGGTGGAAGAGCGAAGCGTATTCCGCCTCCTTGGGTTGCCGTCATATTCTGAGCCATTGGCGGAATGCGCTGCGCTTTTCCGCCCTACAGGAGACCAAGATGACAAAGGCTCTCGACGGCATTCGCATCATCGACATGACGCACAATCAAGCGGGGCCGGCTTGCGCGCAGATCCTGGCGTTTCTCGGCGCCGATGTGATCAAGCTCGAAGAGCCGAAGGGCGGCGATGTCGCGCGCCGCAATATGCGCGATAAGCCGGACTCGGACAGCCTGTTCTTTCTCTTGTTCAACGCCAACAAGCGCAGCCTGACGCTCAACCTGAAGAGCGATGACGGCAAGCGCCTGTTCCGCGAGGTCATCGCCAAATCGGACGTGCTCTTGGAGAATTTCGGACCGGGCGCGCTCGACCGGCTGGGGCTCGGATGGGACGCGCTGCACAAGCTCAACCCGCGCCTCATTTATGCGACGATCAAGGGTTTCGGCACCTACGGGCCCTACCGCGACTACAAGAGCTATGAGCCGATCGCGCAGGCGATGGGTGGCGCGATGAGCATCACCGGTTTTCCGGAAAATCCGCCGACCTATGTCGTGCCGGCGATCGGCGACAGCGGCACCGGCATGCACATGGCGATCGGCATCCTTGCCGCGTTGCAGCAGCGCTACGCCACCGGCAAGGGGCAGCATGTCGAGGTGTCGATGCAGGATGCCATCGTCAACATCATCCGCGTCAGCCTGCGCGACCATCAGCGCTTCGGGCATGCGATGCCGCGGCGCGGCAACCAGGCGAGCCAGACTGTGCCGAGCACGATCTATCCCTGCGCGCCGGGCGGCCCGAACGACTACGTGTTCATCAATGCCTGGGAGCGGCCGATGTGGCTGGCGACCTTGCGCGTGATCGGGCGGCCGGAGCTGGCCGACGATCCGCGCTTTGCCGACCCGGCGGCGAGTTGGGAGAACCATGACGCGCTCAACGCCATCATCGAAGAGTGGACCGGGCAGCGGACCAAGCACGAGGTCATGCGCCTGCTCGGCGAAGCCGGCGTGCCGTGCGGCGCGGTGCAGGACACCGGCGAGGTCTTGGCCGACCCGCATCTCAAAGAACGCGAGATGATCGTCGATGTCGATTACCCCACGCGCGGGACCTACAAGACGGTCGGCTGCCCGGTCAAGCTGTCGGACTCGCCGGTCGCGGTGACGAGGCCGCCGATGCTCGGCGAGCACACCGCCGCCTTGCTGAACGAGCTGTGCGGTGTCGATCCGGACGAGGTGAGCAGGCTGCGCGAAAGCGGTGTGGTGTGAAGAACAACATCTTACCGCAGAAGTCGCGGAGGATGCGCGGAGGCCGCAGTTCGTCCGAACCCACCGCGACCACTGCGCGTCCTCTGCGCCCTCTGCGGTAAAGCATTGTTTAATAGCGCGGCGGTTGTCGCGGGCGGTGGGCGTGCCTATCATTTGAGAGCGCTTGCGGAGGGACACAATGGCCGATATCGCCGAGCTCGATACCGCCCCGGAGACGATCGAGGCGAGCCTGATCTATCTTGCCGATACCGGCGAGAAGCTGGTCACCCAGGTCGCCGATCCGGGCGGGCGCGACCAGCGCCAGGGCGGCGGCAACGAGACCCACCGGGTCACGATCCGCAACGGGCGGCCGCTTGCGAAGAGCTTCGAATTCGAGCGCGAGGGCTTTCGCTTTGTCGATAACGATACCACGGTCGGCAATTTCTACGACGAGGACGAGATCCGGGGGGTCTATTACCCGGAGTGCGAGGCGCTGATCAAAAAGGTCAGTGGAGCCAAGCGGGTCGTCGTGTTCGACCACACCTTGCGCACGGCCAGCGACCAGCAGCGCGAGAGCCAGAAAATCCGCGACATCGTCAGCCGCGTGCACAACGACTACACCGAATGGTCGGGGCCGCAGCGGGTACGCGACGTCATGGGCGACGAGGCGGAAGCGTTGTTGCGCGGCCGCTTTGCGATCATCCAGGTGTGGCGGCCGATCAATAACCCGGTCGAGAGCCATCCCTTGGCGATCTGCGACGCGCAGACCGTGCGGCCCGAGACCTTGGTGGTCAACGAGCGGCAGTATCAGGACCGGATCGGGCAGACCTACGCGATCACCTACGATCCCGGGCAGCGCTGGTATTGGTTCCCGCGCATGCGGCCGGACGAGGCGCTGGTGTTCAAGGTTTACGAATCGTTGCGCGACGGGCGCGCCCGATGGACGGCGCA
>Ga0209474_10004020_pt1 | contig 12766 bp, 9 predicted proteins | sample GraSoiAngelo_145_FD_185902 | JGI IMG/M metagenome (GOLD analysis project Ga0209474, IMG submission 185902) | Grasslands soil microbial communities from the Angelo Coastal Reserve, California, USA - 14_1009_05_20cm (SPAdes) (version 2) | ecosystem: Environmental > Terrestrial > Soil > Grasslands ...
TGTTCCAGATCCATGGCGGCGCGGCCTACATGACCGATCTTCCCCTGGAACGAATGATGCGCGACGCGCGCATCAACCAGATCGGGGAAGGCGCGAACGAAGTGCTCACTTCGTTCATTGCTCTGGTCGGGATGCGCGGACCCGGCATGGAGTTCAAAGAAATTTACGACACGATGATGAAACCGTCGCGCGATCGGATGAGCAAAGCGTGGGCCGCTGGCAAGAACCGCCTCGGCGCGACGGTTCGCGTGCCTGATGTGCCGGTGCAGAGCGAGCAGTTGCGCACGCATGCACAAAAGCTCGGCCGCTTGATCTGGCGTTTTAACTTCGCCGTCAACCGGGCGTTGATCACTTATCGCGAACCGATCCTTGACATGCAGCTTGTTCAGGAACGGATTGCGAATGCAGCGATGGATCTTTTCGCCTCGACGTGTGTTCTCAGCCGCCTGGACAGCGAAATTCGTTTCGCTCGTCGAAATGGCGATGCGACAGCGCCCGATCACTCCGCTGCCGAACTGTTTTTGCGACAATCATTTCGACGCATTCGCGGTTTCCTTGGAGCACTGACGGACAACGACGACAAAGCGCTGCTCGCAGCCGCAAAATCCTGCCTCGCTAATCCTCCGAGCTAACTCCGAAAGCTTTCGCGAGTAAAATTTGGCCGCTCGCATTTACACCGTCAAATATCCCGAAAGCACATGAGGTCTGCGCTGCGCGGCATTCGCTCAGGAAAATTTGCACGCGCATTTATTCGGGAGATGGAAACCGGTGCGCGGTCGCGCGCATCTGCGCATCTGCTACGCAAAGCTGAAGCGCACCCGATTGAAAAAGTGGCGCGCGAACTGCGCGGCCTAACGAGGTGGAAATAAAAACAAAACGCGGTTGCCGCTGCCGTGTCGAGCAGCGTGCCGCTCGCCGAACTCCGGTTTTTGGCGAAGTTGCTTAGTCTTAGCTCAGCGCGCGATAACTAGTTGCCGAGCGCAGCAGTTGCGGTCACTTGGCCGCCGCCCTCCGGGGCGCGGCCGATTATCGTTAGCGGGCTGGCCGTGGTCGGAACTATGCCGAAGTACCTTACGCATGGTTGCGGAATGCCAGAGGCGATGGTCTTCACATAGCAGATTTTTGCGACCGTTGGTTGGGCAACCACATTCTTGCCCGGGTCCGTAGCGAACGCCGACCCGCAAAATGCGAGCGCGAGCAGGATGCCTACATATGTTTTCATGCCCTGATTGTGAGGCCGCATCGAACTTTGCGCAAGCGAATTCGAAGCGTCTTTAGGACAAAGAAACGGCGCTGTCGGCCACCCGTCTTCGCAAGGCTACGGTGCGACGGGAAAGCTTCGGCTGGTGAGTCAGTTGGCAGCGCAAAGCTTCAATCTGCCCAAAGAAAATGTTCCAGGCGCAGATGATTCAGCCGGGCCTTGGCTTCATCACTTCGGTTGCCACCCGCCGCTGCCAAGCGCTCGTAAATCGCAGCCGCGGACTCCCATTTCGAATCTTCCTCCAGCAGCCGCGCGGCATTAAATCCGGCCTTGTAGTACCAAAAGAGTTCACGTTGTTCGTATGGGCGTCCCGCAACTGCGGGATCTTCCAGAATTTTGTAAAACGTCTCGAGTGCGCCGGCTCGGTCGTTTTTCTTTTCAAGACAGAGCGCCTTTTTGAATAGTGCCTGATTGCGCCAGTGGCTGGGCTCGTTCTTGTCCGATGCCAGTTGATCATAAATTTCGATGGCCTGCTGGTAATTTTCGCTCCCTCCTATCTCAAAAAAAATGTCGCCCTTGCCGCAAAGCGCTTCCCGTTTTTCAGACTGCGGAGCGTCGCTTTTCAGCACTTCATCGTACAACGGGATAGCGTCTTTGGTCTTGCCAAGCTTGCGCTCGATAAGGGCTTGTTCATTGCGCGCGGACCACCGCATCGCACCGTTTTTCTGTACGACCTGATCGAAGAGAACAATCGCCTGATCCAATGAATGCTCGCCCATGCTCGACATCGCCGATTCTGCCGCAAAAAAAAGCGCTTTTTCTGCGAGAGCGTCATCCGGATTTTGTTGCGCGATAATTTCAAACTGCGTCTGCGCGTTTGCGAAATCCTGACGCCGATAATAAAGCTCCGCTAATTTCATTCGAACTTCCGGAGCGAAGGGCGAGAGTCCATGTTGCTCCAGAAATCGCTTTGCAAGCTCAATGACTTTCGTCTCGTTTCCACCTGCTGACTCTTCTACCCAGATGCTGAGATAATCGGCGCGCTCCACGGCTGCGGCGGTCGGCGCCGATTCTGCCGCATGAGCCAGATTTTTGCGCGCTTCATCCACGCGCGGCGGCGATGAGTGAAAGGCCAGCTCGGCCAGGACGACCCATGCTTCAGACACGCGCGGATTCTTGGGAAAATCGCGAATGAACTGCTGCAACGATGCCTCCGCTTTTTTGTCGCCTTTCGCGGCCTGCATCAGACCTTCCTCCAAGCGCAAATTGGCACGAATCTCTTTGTCGCCTCCCTGCTGCTCCAGCTCGGTGTAGTCAACCAGGAAACGGGCGTGGTTGCCAAGTTGCAACCAGCCGCTGGAGGCGTTCAAGAGCGCAGCCTTCGCCCAGGGCGAATTGGAATGCGCGATTTGTTCAAAAGCCGCTGTCGCGGTATCAAATCGCTTCGCCAGGTAGTGCGCTTGCGCGGACAAAAAATCGATTCGAGCCACCAAAGCCGGTTCGGGATGCAGCAGACGCGCATCATCCAAGATCGCAATTGCCTCATCGAAATGGCGGTCTTGCATTTCAAATTGTGCAAACTCAAGGAAAGCACGTGCGATCACCGGGGATTTGATGCTGGTGTGTCGCAGATCGGAAAATAATTGCCGGGCTCGCTCCCTCCGCCCGGCGCGAATTTCCAGCCGAGCAAGATACCATCGCGCAAACGTTCGCCGCGGCTCTTCCGGCCTGCGCACCCATTTCTCCAGCTCGTTGCGCGACGGTTTGTGCTCTGTGCGATACAGCTCATCTAATTTTGCAAAGAGAAGAGGCAGATCCGGGTCTGCTGGGTGAAGATCGATAAATTCCTCGACGACATCGTCTCCACTTTCCGGAGTTTTTAGTTGCAGCTGCGCTTCGGCTATGCCGAAGAGTGCCGCGATGAGCGTGGCGTGACCGGCTTTCTCCGGCCTTTTCAGGAGCGCTTGAAACATACCGATTGCTCTTTCTGGTCGCTGCAAAATCAGCTCCAGGCGTCCGCGCAACAGGCGCTGTTCTCTCCGCTCGGCAACCGATGTGGGCTTCATTTCTTCCAAGAGACGCTGTGCATCAGGAGCATCGCCAATTTCAATGTATAGTTCTGCCGCTCGTAACTGCGCTCGGATAGCCCATTCTTTGTTATGGAAGAGAAGGTTAAGCTTTCTCAAAGCTTCTTCTCGCTTTCCTAACGCGCACAGCATCTCCGCCGCCCCAAGCGTGGCGGCCACGCGAAACGGCGAAGCTTCGTCTGCGGCCAATTCCCCATATAGCGGCAGCGCATCGGCCCATCGATTCAGGCCCGCCAAGGCTTGGGCACGCCAGAACTTTGCCCATGGGAGTTTGCGTACTCGAGCATCTGCCAACAAGACAAGAGTATCTTCCGGCTCTTTTGCAGCCACTTGGGCTTCGGAAAGTTTCTCGGCCACGGCGCGCCATTCGGCATCGGGCAGATTCCTGTTCAGCAAGGTTTGCAACCGCTCGACAGCCACCTCGGGCACGCCTTCTGAAAGTGGCGCGCTCGCTTGGGCGAGTTCAACGGAAATGTCGGCGCGCGCGAATGACGCGAGTATGCTCATGAGACCTATGAGACCTATGAGTCTTATGAGCGTCATGTTTTCTCCAGGACCCGCCGCAGGTATTTGCCGGTATGACTCTGCGAGACATCGGCAATTTCTTCCGGCGAACCTGCTCCTACTACCTCGCCGCCACCTTCGCCACCTTCAGGTCCCAGATCGATGATCCAGTCGGCGCACTTGATCATCTCCAGATTATGTTCAATCACAATCACTGTATTACCTGCATTGCGCAGCTTCATTAATACTTGCAGCAGTTTCTCAATATCTGCGAAATGCAATCCGGTCGTCGGTTCATCGAGAATGTAAAGGGTGCGTCCGGTTGCCTTTTTCGCAAGCTCGGTCGCCAGTTTCACCCGCTGCGCTTCTCCGCCCGAAAGCGTTGTTCCGGCCTGGCCAAGCCGCAGATAGCCAAGACCGACATCTAGCAGTGAGTTTAACTTTTCTGAAATGCTGGGCACATTGCGGAAAAAGCGCGCTGCCTCATCCACAGTCAGATCGAGCACATCGGCAATATTCTTGCCTTTGTAAGTGATCTCGAGCGTCTCACGATTGTAACGCTTGCCATGGCACACTTCGCATTCGACATACACGTCCGGCAAAAAGTGCATCTCGATTTTGATCAACCCGTCCCCTTCGCAGTTTTCGCAACGACCGCCTTTGACATTGAAACTGAAACGGCCTGCATCATACCCACGCACGCGCGCCGCTGGCAATTGTGCGAACAGCTCGCGTATGGGCGTAAACGCGCCGGTGTACGTGACGGGATTTGACCGCGGGGTTCGACCAATCGCGCTCTGATCAATCACAATCGCCTTGTCGATCTGTTCCACTCCACGAAGCGCTCGATGACTGCCCGGTTTTTCTTTTGCGTTGTAGAAACGTCGGAACAACGCGCGCCGCAGAATGTCATCCACCAGAGTGGATTTGCCGCTACCGGAGACGCCGGTCATACAGGTGAGACAGCCAAGAGGAAAGGATACGTCGATTTTTTTTAGGTTGTTTTCAGTTGCACCGAGCACTGTGAGCCAGCCATCGGGTCGCGGCTGAATGCGCTGCTTGGGAATGGAAATGCGCGCGCGGCCAGAAAGGTAATCGCCGGTTAACGAATTCTTCGCGCGCAGGATGTCGTTAAGTTTCCCTTGCGCCACGATTTCGCCGCCGCGCGGGCCTGCGCCCGGACCAAGATCGATAATGTGGTCGGCTGCCCGGATCGTTTCCTCGTCGTGCTCAACTACGATGACGGAATTACCCAAATCACGAAGACGCCACAGTGTCCCCAGCAATCGCGCATTGTCGCGTTGATGCAACCCGATGCTGGGTTCATCCAAAATGTAAAGAACCCCGGCAAGGCCGGAGCCGATCTGCGTCGCCAATCGAATTCGCTGTGCCTCGCCACCGGACAGCGTCCCGCTTTGCCGATTGAGCGTGAGATAACCAAGGCCGACTTCAACAAGGAATTGCAAGCGCGATTGAATTTCGCGCACCACATCGGTCACAATGGTTTGCTGTTGCTCGGTTAGCTCCAGCGCACCAATAAACCGGGCGGCCGCTTCGATTGTCAGCTCACTCAACTGGTGAATGTTCAGTTCGCATCCGTGTCGATCCTTTATGGTAACGGCAAGAACTTCCGGTTTGAGCCTTGCTCCATTACATACCTTGCATGTTTCGCGTGCCATGAACGAGCGAATGCGATTACGGGTGAATTCGCTCTGAGTTTGCTCGTAAAGCCGCTGCATTTGCGGCACAAGTCCTTCGAATGGTTTCGCGACTTTCCGTTCGCCATCGTCGCTGAAATTCATTTCAATCGGCGTCCCGTTAGTGCCGAAGTAAAGCGCTTGTTTAAATTGTTCTGGCAAATCGCGAAAGGGAACATCTTCGTCGACGTGAAAGTGTTTCACCAGCGCCGTCTGCAAATGGCGGTAGTATGCCTGCATCCGCTTTGTCCCGCGTCGCCACGGCGTGATTGCTCCTTTGGCCAGCGTTTTGTCGGGATCGAAAATCATCAGGTCTGGATCGCAGACCAATTGCGTGCCGAGCCCATGGCAAGCCGGGCATGCCCCAAGGTGGCTGTTGAAAGAAAAATGTCTGGGAGTCAGCTCGCCCAACGTGAATCCGGTCTCTGCATTTCCGTAATCAGTGGAGTAACGCCGTTCTTCCCATTGCTCTGATTCGTCGTTCGATGTTCGATCTTCAGCGTTCGGTGTTTCCAGCATCGATCGCAATATTGAGATCGTGTTCCCGCCCCATTTGAGCGCCGTCTCGATTGAATCTGTCAGGCGTACACGAATCCCATCGCGCATGACCAACCGATCGACCACCGCCTCGATGGTGTGCCGATTTTTCTTGTTGAGCCGGATCGGCTCGCGGCGATCCAGCTCGATAATCTTACCGTCAATCCGCGCGCGAACGAATCCTTCACGTCTAGTCTTTTCGATCACATCCCGGAATTCGCCCGCTTGATTCTCGATCAGGGGCGCTAGCACAATAATTTTCGCCCCTGGCCCGTATGCAAGGATCTGATCGACAATTTGCTGAGGTGTTTGGCGACTCAGCGGCCAGCCAGTCAACGGATCGTGTGGCTGACCCACGGCGGAAAAAAGGACCCGGAGATAATCGTAAATTTCGGTCGTGGTCGCGATTGTGGATCTTGGGTTGGCGCCGGCGCTGCGCTGTTCGATGGCAATCGCTGGCGAGAGGCCCTGGATAAAATCGACATTTGGCTTTTCCATCTGATCGAGGAATTGCCGCGCATAAGCAGAGAGGCTTTCGACATAGCGACGTTGTCCCTCGGCATAGAGAGTATCGAAAGCCAGCGAGGATTTCCCCGAGCCACTCAGGCCTGTGATGACCACCAACTTCTCCCGTGGAATTTCCACATGAAGGTTCTTGAGATTGTGCTGGCGGGCACCACTAATTTTGATAACTTGCGCAGGCATTCTGACGAGGAATGTCGAACCTATTAGTCAAGCACAGCCATTCCTTTTCTCCAGCGAAATTGCGTTATCGAGAGTACGACAGGATGCCTGCCGCAGCGAAATTCCGCTGGGCTTACAAAGATGAAAGTCTCAATCGTAATCCCCTGTTACAATGAAAGGGACACGATCGAGAAGATCGTTGAGGCCGTTCGCGAAGCGCCGCTTGAGAGCAGAGAGATCATTGTGGTAGATGATTGTTCCCAAGACGGGACGCAGACTCTGCTCCGGGAGAAGGTTTCGCAGATGGTTGATCGCGTTATTTATCATCCGGTAAATCAGGGCAAGGGAGCGGCCCTGCGCAGCGGATTCGCAGCCGCGACTGGCGATTTTATTGTGGTGCAGGATGCAGATCTCGAATACAGCCCCGAAGATTATCCCGTGCTCCTTCAGCCGCTTGTATCAGGGAAAGCCGACGCGGTAATTGGATCGCGGTTCATGGGCGCGCGGCCACATCGGGTCCTTTTTTTCTGGCACATGGTCGGCAACAAATTTTTGACGCTGCTCTCCAACATGTTGACCAATATCAATCTGACCGACGTGGAAACAGGCTACAAAGCCTTCAAAGCCCCACTCATCAAATCCATTCAGATAGAAGAAAATCGTTTTGGCGTTGAGCCGGAAATCATTGCCAAACTCGCCCGTACAGGCTGCAGAATTTACGAAGTGGGCATCTCATACAGCGGACGGACTTATGCCGAGGGCAAGAAGATCAATTGGAAAGACGGTTTTAGGGCGATTTACGTGATCTTCAAGTACAACCTTGAGCGGCGCTAGCTATGAAAGAAGCTGTTGTACCAAACTCTGCTGCGGGTTCGGCAAATATCAATTCGCCATTAAATGATAGCGACGGAGTGGGCGATGATCTAAAGCAGCACGAAACGAACTCGCAGACGTGGGGGCCAGCCGCGCTTGAGCAAAGACGCGAGCGCACGCGAGATCATCTCGCTAAGATTGCTGCTCGGCGGGAGACGTGGATCAACCGCAACAGATACTATTATCAGCTGCTAAACCGGCTTCTCCGTTTTTTGGTGGAGCCGCAGAAAAAAGTTCTCTCAGTTCGCTGCGACATCGGCAACCTTTTGGCCATCGTTAGGCCGAGTAAGGGCAAAGGTATCGACATCTGTGGTGAGATCGTGGCTATCGCGCAGCAACGAAATCCGTCTTTTGAATTCGCGGTCGCTTTTCCAGACAAGGAGGAATTCCAGCAGGCTTTCAAGCCGGACGAGAAATTCGATTACATCCTCTTTAACGACATTGGCGACACGGTGGATGTGCTTCAAGCCCTGCGCAATCTAAAGCCCCTTTGCCAGAGGCATACTCGCGTGTTGGTGACAACTTATAACCATCTTTGGGAACCACTCGTCACCTTCGCCGAGTGGTCCGGGATGAAGGTGCCGCGCAGTGAGCAGAACTGGCTTTCCACCACGGATATCCGAAATCTATTGAAGCTCGCCGGCTTTGAAGCGCTTGAGACGCATCGAGTCGTCATCTTGCCGAAATATTTGCCCTTGCTGTCGAGTATTCTAAATCGTTTTTGTGCGCGCCTGCCATTTCTGAACAAGCTTTGCATGACGCAGATGGTCATCGCACGAGTGGTACCACCGCCGGTTTCACCGGAAAGGCTTTCAGTATCAGTCGTCATTCCATGCAAGAATGAGAAAGGAAATGTGGAGGAGGCCGTTCGCCGCGTTCCGCCTTTAGCGAACCGGACAGAGTTGATTTTCTGTGATGATCAATCCACCGATGGCACGGCTGAAGAAGTGTTGCGGGTGCAGGCGCTCTATCCGGAAAAGAATATTCGTCTGGAGCACGGGCCGGGAGTTTGTAAGTCGCGAAACGTCTGGACAGGTTTCAACGCTGCCACAGGCGATATTTTGATGATCCTTGATGCCGATCTTACGACGATTCCCGAGGAGTTGCCTTATTTCATCGATGTTATCCTTTCGGGACAGGCGGAGTTTGTTAACGGATCGCGCCTGGTCTATCCCGTGCCAAAAGGAGCGATGAATGGAGCAAACATGCTGGGCAATAAATTTTTCAGCGTCGCTTTCACCTATTTGCTCGGGCAACGAGTGAAAGACACTTTATGCGGCACAAAAGTCCTTTGGAGAAGCGACTGGGAGCGAATTAGGCCAATGCTCGGAAGTTGGGGAACCGAAGACCGATGGGGAGACTATGAACTGTTATTCGGCGCCGCAAAGTTGAACCTTAAAATTCTGGACCTGCCGGTCCATTACCAAGAACGCATTTACGGTTCCACGAAGATGACCAAGGTCTTTCGAAACGGGCTTGTGATGTTGAGAATGTGCTGGCATGGATTTCTGAAATTAAAACTCGGCTACTAATTCGGTATCTCAGATCGTCGGGCTGGCGACAAACGCATGGGAGTTGCAAATTCGCGGTCATCTAAAAACTCTCCAATGCAGGAGCGCATTGCCAAAGAGATTCAACACGGCCGCTTCTTGGCCGAGCACGGGGCGGGGGAGATTTGGAATTGGGAGAGTCCAGCTGGTAAACTGCGCTGGGCGCGCCGGGTGAAGATGCTCAGCAGGCATCTCCGGCCAGGAATGAGCGTGCTAGAGTTGGGTTGCGGTACTGGCTATTTCACTCGGGAACTGGCGCGCTCCGGAGCAGACGTTGTTGCCATTGACGTCTCACCTGAGCTTCTGGAAATCGCGAAAGCAAATTGTTCTGCGCCAAATGTTCGTTATGAAATCCAGAACGCTTATGAATTAAGCTGTCCTGACGCCGTGTTCGATTCGGTAGTGGGCAGCTCGGTTCTACATCACCTCGAAATCGAAGAGGCAATTCGCGAGATTTATCGGGTGTTGAAACCCAGCGGTACGATTTACTTTACAGAGCCAAACATGCTGAACCCTCAGATCGCGATACAAAAGAATGTGCCCTGGGTGAAACGGAAACTCGGCGACTCACCGGATGAGACCGCATTCTTCCGGTGGCGGCTCCGGCGTTTGCTCGAGCAAGAAGGCTATCGTGATGTTCGAATCGTTTCCTTTGATTTCCTCCACCCCAAAACACCAGTTCCTCTAGTCGATCGATTGGACGCCGTGGGCCGGTTTCTCGAGAGCGTGCCGGTGATCTCGGAGTTTGCCGGCTCGCTGTACATCCGCGCAATCAAATGAGCAGCGCGACAACGGTTTTGCAGAGCGAACAGGCGAAAGATCGTGCCGTAACACTGCGTAACCGCGCGCGGCTCGGCGCTAATAAAAATCTTCTTTTCTGGTATCGCGAACTTTACCGTGACCAGTTCAAGGAGTTTTCCAGTCCGGCGGCGCTCTCGATATTGGAGATAGGAAGCGGGACTTCGCCGCTGAAACAATTTCTTTCAAACGTTGTTACAAGTGACGTGCTCGACTTGGATTACCTCGATCTTGTGTTTGACTGCCATGAAATCGACAAGTTGGACGTAATCAAGGACAACAGCCTTGATGTTATTACAGTTACTAATGTGTTGCATCACCTGAAAAGCCCAATTGCCTTTCTGAACCGCGCGGCCGGCAAGTTGAAATCAGGTGGCAAGGTAATCGCGACTGAGCCCTTTTTCTCAGTGCTATCAACTGCCATTTTCAAGTATCTACACCACGAACCGGTCGATTTCCGGATTTCCGAGCCGGAGCTTGGCGATCTGCAGGGACCATTGGCATCCGCCAATATCGCGTTGCCTTGGCTAATTTTCTTCCGAAACCCCGAATGGCTGCAACGCTTGAACGATAAGTTCGACCTGGCGCATTTTGCCGCCCGGCCTTTCAGCGCCTTATCGTACATGATTACTGGCGGAATATCGTATAGGCTGCCAGTTCCATCTTTGCTTTATCGCATGTTATTCCCCGTGGATCTCGCTCTCAGTCGCCGTTTTCCGAGCTTCTGTGCAGCTTTCTGTACTGTAACGTTGACGCGACGCTGATGCCCCCGATCTCGCTCCTTCGTGGAATTGGAAATAGGGCTTACGAACACGCCTTTCCCTTCTACCGCCTGTGTTATCGCACTTTTAAAGCCTACGCTGATCGTGCAGAGCGGCAGCTCTTGAAAAGGATGTTGTCTGCGGGGGATGTCGTGGTGGACGCCGGTGCGAATATTGGTGTCTATTCGCAGTTTCTCGCGCGTTGTGTTGGTGTGACTGGCATCGTTCATTCATTTGAGCCGTCGCCGGAAAATTTTAAGCACTTACAATCTGCTACGCGCAAGCTTGCAAACGTACGCTTGTCTCAGGCTGCCCTGGGAGAATGCAGCAGGAGATCCAAACTCTATCTTTCAGATAAACTCAACGTCGATCACCGGACATATGCGACCGGGGAAGATTCGCGCCGTACCGTGCCGATCGATATCATAGCGTTGGATGATTACTTCAAACCCGGCCAACGCGTTGATCTGATCAAGGTGGATATCCAAGGCTATGAACTCCATGCCTTGCGCGGCGCCAGTCGTGTCCTGGCCGACAACCCGGCTGCAAAGGTGCTCTTGGAATTTTGGCCATACGGCCTGAAACAGGCCGGGGCGAACTGGATTGAGCTCATCGACACTTTGAAGACTAAAAACATGGCGGCGTATCAGGTAACGAAGCATGGCCTGGTATCCTTTTGCTCCGAGTCAGTCAGGGAGAGCCCGGATTGGTATGTGAATGTGTTCGCGTCATCGAAGTGACCATCCCGCGATGCTGGCGCGCACAGTCGCGTTCCAGATTTCTGATGCCGGCCGTTGCTAATTATTTAGCTGGTAAGAGCAAGACTAATCCGCCAGCTTCCAAAACGCAGTGCCCATTGGTCGATCTATTTTCCCCATCTCTGTATGCAAATTGCGCCTGACCTTAAAGATTGGTTTCTTGACTCGCTCCAAGTCGGTATTCATCTTACACGTAAGATGGACGCGGCGCGAGACTCTGTAATCGGGATCGAAAGTAGGATAGCATCATGACACGGTCTGAGTTAAGTATTGTTATTCCTTTCCTCAACGAGGACCGCGTCTTGCCTTTGTTACGCCAGCGATTGGAGAATGTTCAGAACCGTCCATCAAATTGGGAACTGCTATTTGTGAGCGATGGATCAACTGACGCGAGTTCAAGATTCATTGAGGCATGGGCGAGCAAAGATCCGTCTGTCAAATTGATTGTGTTGACCCGGAACTTCGGCCACCAAAGTGCCGTCTCGGCGGGTTTGTCTTTCGCGGCAGGAGATTGTGTCGGAATTATGGACGCAGATTTGCAGGACGAGCCGGAAATCCTTTTGGACATGTATCGAACGTTAAGAAGCGACAATGTTGACATAGTTTATGCGATCCGAACCGCTCGGCGTGAGACCAAACTCAAGCGTTTTTTTTACTTCGTATTTTACCGGCTTTACGTTTACCTGGCTGATACCCCGGTCCAAGCCGACAGCGGCGATTTTTGTGTGATGAGTCGCCGCGCGGTTCGGGTGCTACTGAGTCTTCCAGAAAAACTGCGTTTCATACGGGGATTACGTGCCTGGACCGGGCTGCCATCGAAGCCATTTCCTATCTCGCGGCCTGCTCGCGCAGCAGGGCATTCGCAATATTCGTTACTGAAACTAACGCGGCTGGCGTTCTCGGGGCTGACCTCGTTCTCGACCAGACCATTGAGGCTCGGCTTCATATGCGGCACCCTTCTTTGCCTTGGCGCAGTGGTCGGGGCGCTCACCTACCTTGGGATTGCGTTGTTTACCGACATCCATCTTACGGCACCTGGCTTTTCAACGCTGGTCATTGTTCTGCTTTTTTCCAATGGGTTGGTCTTCCTATATCTTGGGGTGCTTGGAGAGTACATTGGCCAGATGTTTATGGAAGTGAAAGGTCGCCCATCCTTCATCGTTGAGCGCACAATCAATATCGAAACGACGCAGAGATCCAATGAGCGCGATTGAAACTCTTTCCCAGCCTCAGGCAGTTTCCATGGCGGACGAGTGGTTTCAGTTCGCGACGGCAGATCATTTTTGGATGCAATGGCGACACCATCTGATTGTCCG
>Ga0209474_10004021_pt1 | contig 12766 bp, 10 predicted proteins | sample GraSoiAngelo_145_FD_185902 | JGI IMG/M metagenome (GOLD analysis project Ga0209474, IMG submission 185902) | Grasslands soil microbial communities from the Angelo Coastal Reserve, California, USA - 14_1009_05_20cm (SPAdes) (version 2) | ecosystem: Environmental > Terrestrial > Soil > Grasslands...
TCCGCGTTCCGCGTTCCGCGCTCCGCGTTTGCCTTCTGGTCGCCGCCTGCACCCCCGTCACCACGCGGCCCGACTTTAAGCCGGACCCGCGCGCGCTGGTCGTGGTCCTCAACGCCCGCCCGGAGCGCGTCGCCGTGGCGCTCGACAGCCTCGTGCCCGCCGAAAGCCTCGAGGTGGCGCGCTCCAACGTGCGGGACGGCTATGTCGAGACCGCATGGTATGACACGGAAGCGCGGCGCACGCGTCATCACGAGCGGGACATCGCGAGCTTCACCCGGACCGTGAAGATCCGGTTCTGGGCGGACCCGTGGGTCCCAGGCCAGACCCGGCTCACGATCGAGTCGGTCTACCGCCCGCGCTACGACCCGTCACGCGTGGAGCGCGACCTCGAAATGATCGTGGACAAGGACGACGATGGGTACAAACTCGCCCAACGGTTCGTAGAAGGTCTGAAAAAGCGATTCGGCGTGCCGAAGGCCGCCCAAGAGCCCTCTAGGCCTTAACTCCCCACCCAGCTCTTCACCCAGCGCTCCATCGTGTCCAGGTCGAGCATGGCGTCGCGGCAGGGGCCGTTGGGGAGGCGCATCGTGAGACCGAGCACGGGGAGCTTGCCGGCCACATCGCGCAGCCCTGTCGTCATGTCGCGCTCGCACGCCACGGCCACGACCGCGCGGGGCCGCCGTTCCCGGATCACGCGCCGCGCCAGCTGGCCCCGGGTGGCGACGAACACGGGGACCTCGTAGCGGCCCGCGATCGTCAGCACGCCGTCCAACGCCTCCTTGGACAGGCAACGGGGGATGAGCACCAGGAGCTCACCCTTGCCCACCGTCCGCCGGCGTCGCTCGGCCAGGGCATTGTACACGTCGATCGCCGCGTGCTCGACCCAGTCCCGCTTCCCGAAGGGCCGGGCGACGAACGACGTGAGACTCATCAGGCCGAGGTACGGGCCTCGCTCGAGCCACGCCTCCGGCAGGAGCCGGACCCCGCCATAAAAGGATAGCAGCAGCACGCCGAACCACAGCCATCCGAGGCCGGTCGCCGCGCCGAGCGCGAGCCACAGCGCGCGCGGCAAACCTGCCCACAGATCGGCGAGGCGGGGCGCCAGGAGGAACAGCAGGACCGCGGCCGCCGCCGTCAGGGCGGCGATGGTCAGAGCCGCGAACCGGAAGAAGAGACCGGGCTGCGCCGAGAAATCGCCGCCCCCGGGAAGCGGCTTACCGTCCCACTCGTCCCACTCGTGGCCGAGCCGGCGATCGGTCTCGATGCGGATGAGCGGGGCGCGGGAGGCCGCGGCGTCGGGGGACATACCGGGGTCAAGCATCACCTGGGGGTCCGCAGGTGTCAAGCGCGAATGGTGCGCGGTGCGCTGTGCGCAGTAGCTTCCGATGCAAGCGCGCACCGTGTACCGCGCACACTCTTGAGTCCGACGCCCGATCTCCTCACCGATCTCCGCACTCGCGCCGCCTATTCTGAAGGCGCGGGGATCCATCGCATCGTCCCCACGGCGGTAGCCGTCCCGCGCGGGGTGGAAGAGCTGCAGCGGCTGGTGCGCTGGGCGGCCGACAGCGGCAGGCACCTCGTGCCGCGAGGGGCGGGGAGCGGCATGGCCGGCGGAAGCGTGGGCCGAGACGTGGTCGTGGACCTGAGTCAGGGATTCCGTTGGACCGCACCCGACTGGTCACGGCGCACGGTCTGGGCGGGGGCCTCGGTCACCTGGGCGGAGGTGACGGAGGCGGCACGCCCGTTCGGCCTGCGGTTGCCGCCCGACCCTTCCTCCGGAGGGTTCGCGACGTCGGGCGGGATGGCCGCGACCAACGCGGCCGGCCCGCGCTCGGTGCGCTGCGGGAGCGTGCGCCACTGGGTAGCGGCGATCGAGATCATCGGCGCCGATGGGGAGCCTCGCCGCGTCACCCGGGGGGAGGGGAGTGGTGAGCGGTTCGGTCTGTCGCCCGAGCAGCGCCGCATCGTGGCGACCCGCTTCCCCAAGACGCGCAAGAACTCGGCCGGATATGCCCTGAATCACTTCGCCGACTCGGGGGATGAGCTGGATCTGCTGATCGGATCGGAGGGGACGCTGGCGATCGTCACTGCGGTCGAGTGGCGGCTCGAGCCGATCCCGCCGGACGTGGCCGGCGTGGCGCTCGGGTTCCGGACACTGGAGCAGCTGACGGAGGCGGTGCCGTTCCTCGTGGCGCTCAACCCCTCGGCGGTCGAGCTGCTCGATCGCACGCTGCTCGATTTCGTGCGTCCGGCCGGTGTCGACCTGCCGGAGGGCCTGGAGATAGAAAGCCTGCTGCTGGTCGAATTCGAGCGCGAGACGCAGGCGGCGGCGCGCGGCGTGGTGGGCGATGCGGTCCGTGGCCTCGCGGCGAGCACGGCGCACGTGGCCACCGCCGTGGACCGGGCCGGCCTGGAGCAGCTCTGGGCGGTGCGCCGGCTGGCGAGCCCCGCCCTGGCCCGGCTCCCCGAGACACGGCGCTCGCTCCAGGTCGTCGAGGATGGGTGCGTGCCGCTCGAGCGGCTGGGCGACTACGTCGCCGGGATCCGGTCGGCCGCGGCGCGCCACGCCATCCCGATCGCCGTCTTCGGCCACGCCGGCGACGGCCACGTCCATGTCAACACGCTCCCCGACGTGACCTCCCCGGGCTGGAGCGACGGGCTGGCGGCGCTGTACCGCGACGCGGCCGAGCTGCTGCTCGATCTCGGCGGCACGCCGAGCGGCGAGCACGGCGTGGGGCGGCTGCGGGCCGGACTGCTGGAGCGGTTCTACGGGCCCGAGGTGGCGGCGCTGTTTCGCGAGGTGAAGCAGGTGTACGATGCGGGCTCGACCCTCAATCCCGGTGTTATTATCCCCTCGGCCGACTGGACGCCGCTCGCGGACCTGAAAGTGGGGCCGGGCGCGGCGCCGATTCCCGACGACATCGCCGCGCGCTTGCGCGAGATCGAGCGGACCGCCGCATGGGCCACGCCGAAGCTGGAGCTGGCGCGATCGCCTGACCCCGAGTCCCGAGCCCCGAGGCCCTAGCCCCGATGGAGATCTTCCGAGCCCCCCGCGTCACGCTCATCGCCCGTCCGGAGTTTGTCGAGCCCGAGCATCTGCGGGTGCAGTGGCGAGGAGAGGCCTCGTCCGGGGAGCGGCTCGCCGAGTTCGCGGGACGGGTCTGCTACATGAGCCAGCACAACCCCGCGAACCGGTCCACGGCCGAGTACCTCGAGAACATCAAGAAGCAGGGACACGGCTCCGTGCTGGAGCACGCCGTCTACGTGCTCCTGATCGAGGGGATCTCGCGCTCCTGCTCCCACGAGCTGGTGCGACACCGCGCCGGGTTCGGCTATTCCCAGCTGTCACAGCGCTACGTGGACGAGTCACACGCGGCGTTCGTGATGCCGCCGGCGATCGTGGGCGACGGGACGCTCGAAGCGGAGTGGCAGGCGGAGGTCGCGGACGCGCAGGCCGCGTACGTGCGCGCAGTCGAGGCGCTCATGCAACGCTACGAGTGGGTCACGGACAAAGTGCACCGCCGGAAAATGTCGCGCGAGGCGGCACGGAGCGTGCTGCCGAACGCGACCGAGGTGAAGATCGTCGTGTCGGGGAACGCGCGCGCGTGGCGCACCATGCTCGAGCTGCGCACCGGCGAGGGCGCGGAGCTCGAGATCCGGCGCATGGCGATCGCGTGTCTGCGCGTGCTGCAGCGCGAAGCACCCGCGCTGTTCTCCGACTTCGAGGTCTACGTCGCCGACGATCGACAGGAGTCCGCGCGCGTCGCGTATCACAAAGTGTGACGCGCGTCGTCCGAAAAAAAATTCCTAGTTGCCTATTGCGCATCGCTCCGGCTTTTCTTATTCTCTATTCGAGCATGCGTTTGTCGATTCACAGACCGCACCCGCGGCCTTTTTTGTAGGAGGTCACCCGAGACCACATGCGAATCGGTCTCGCATACAACGAGAAACCCGAGCCCGCGTCCACCGAAGATCCCGACAGTAGCGACGACGCGTACGCCGAGTGGGACGACCCGGCTACCATCGCCGCGGTGGAGCAGGCTCTCGGTCTCTTCGGCAGCGTCATTCGCCTCGAAGCCGATCAGTTCTTACCGCAGAAGCTCGCGCTCTCCCGCCCCGATCTCGTGTTCAACATGGCCGAAGGGTTCCGCGGCCACAGTCGTGAGGCGCTCGTTCCGGCGATCTGCGAGTACTTGAGCATCCCCTACACCGGCTCCGATCCGCTCACGCTCGCGCTTTCGCTGCACAAGGGGCGCACCAAGGAGACGCTCGCCTTCCGCGGCGTCCCCACCGCTCCGTTCGCGTGCCTCGACACGCCGGACGACGTAGACCGGCTGGCGCTGCCGTTTCCCGTGTTCGTGAAGCCCGTGGCGGAGGGATCCGGCAAGGGTGTGTTCAGCAACAACCTGTGCGACGGTCCGGCGGCGCTGCGGGAGCGCGTCGGGTTTCTGGTCGAGCGCTACACGGAGCCGGTACTGGTCGAGACGTACCTCCCGGGCCCGGAATTCACGGTCGCGATTCTCGGAAACGGCCCGGAGGCGTACTGTCTCCCGGTGATCGGGTTCGACTTCTCCACGCTGCCGCGGGGCGCGCCGCCCGTGTACGGCTACGAAGCCAAGTGGGTGTGGGATCGACCCGAGGCGCCGCTCGCGATCTTCCAATGCCCCGCGCGCGTCCCGGACGGTTTGTATCGAGAGATCGAGCGCACGGCGCTCGACGCCTACCACGCCCTCGGTTGCCGCGACTGGTGCCGGGTCGACGTCCGCGTGGACCGGTTCGGCGTCCCCAACATCCTGGAGCTCAACCCGCTGCCGGGCATCATCCCCGACCCGGCGATGAATTCCTGCTTCCCCAAAGCGGCCCGCGCGGCGGGGTTCGGCTACGACGAGCTGATCCAGGAGGTGGTACGCCTCGCCTGGCGGCGGCTCACGGGCGCGGAGATCGTCGCCCGAGCCACCGTGCGGCAGCCTGTGGCGGTCAGCGCGTGAAGATCGTCATCCTCTACGACCCCGGTGCCGAGGACTGGACGCCGGAGGACATCCGCGGCGTCATGAAGGCCGTGGACGAGATCGGCGCGATCTTCGGCGCCATGGGCGCCGGTCACGAGGTCCGCAAGGTTCCGGTGCGACACGACATGCGCTGGTTCCCGGTGGCCCGCCGCGCCGACCTGGTCTTCAATCTGTGCGAAGGCGTGCACGGCAAGAGCGAATGGGAAGAGCACGTCGTGGGGACCCTCGAGTTCGCCGGCGTCCCGCTCACGGGGGCGAGCCTCTGGACCATCGCGGCCTGTCGTCGCAAACCCATCGTCAACGCGCTGCTCGCCCAGGCAGGCCTCCCGATCCCGCGCTGGACGGTGGCGCAGGGCAAGATCGAGGACGACTTTCCGCTCCCCGCCATCGTCAAGCCGGCCGCCGAGGACGCGAGCGCGGGGCTGGATCGCGGCTCGGTGGTCAGCGACCGCAAGGCGCTGCGTGCGCGCGTGGCCGCCATGACCGAGCAGTTCGACGAGGTCCTCGTCCAGGAATACGTCGCCGGGCGCGAGTTCAACGTCGGGTTCGTCGGCACCCGGGTGCTGCCGATTTCCGAGATCGACTTCAGCCGCATGCCCGAGGGGGCATGGCCGATCCTCACCTACGCGGGCAAGTGGGAAGCCGGCTCGCCCGACGATCTGGGGAGCGTGCCCGTCTGTCCGGCGAACATCCCCCAGAAGCTCGCCGACCGCCTGGTACGCGTCGCCGAGGCGGCGTGGCGGGTCATGCAGGGGAAGGGGTACGGCCGCGTGGACGTGCGGCTCGACCAGCAGGGACGCGTCTGGGTCCTCGAGGTCAACCCCAATCCCGACTTGAACGACGATGCCGGCCTGTCGCGCATGGCCAAGGCGGCGGGGTGGGATTACGCCGAGCTGGTGCGCCGCATCGCCGAGGTGGCGTTGCGCGACGCGCAGGGGGCCAAGGCGGCGCGTGAGCTGCTCGCTCCGTCCCGTCGGCCGCGCCCAACGCGCACGGCTTGAGGGCCTCACCGCGGCCACCGGTCTGTTTCGGCCGGATGAAGTCGCCATCGCGGTGCAGCTGCTCGACGACGCCCTCGGCGGCGACGAGGAGTATCGCTTCTTGGGCGCCTTCGCCGGCGAAGACCTCGTGGGCTATGCCTGCTGGGGCCCGACGCCCGGGACCACCGGTACCTACGACCTCTATTGGATCGTCGTCGACCCCGCGTGGCAGGGCAAGCGCGTCGGCACCCAGCTGTTGGCGTCCGTGGAAGACCGACTGATGACGGATCACGGGCGCCTGATCATCGTCGAGACGTCCTCCCGCGCCGACTACGGGCCCACGCGCTCCTTCTACGAGCGACGCGGCTACGCCCGCGCGGCGCTGATCCCGGGCTACTACGCCGCCGGCGACGATCTGGTGATCTATCTCAAGGACCTGACGCATGGAGTCGTGGCAAGAGCTACTGCGTAAGAAGAGCCTCGCCTCGCTCGACGCGCTCGTCGCGAGATTCGGCCCGGAGCAGTTCCCGGACCTCGAGCGGTTGCGCCAGGCCGCGCTCAACTTCGAGTTCCGCATCTCGCCGGCCATGGTCGATCTGATCAAGGCCCCCGGCGACCCCATCTGGCGGCAGTACGTGCCGGATCTGCAGGAGCTCGACGTGCGCGACGGACTGGTCGATTCGCTCGCTGAAGACGCGCATTCGCCGGTGCCGAACATCACCCACCGCTATCCCGATCGGGCCCTGTTCCTCGTGTCGCCGGTGTGCGCGTCTTATTGCCGGTTCTGCACCCGGCGCCGCAAGGTGGGCGATCCCGAGAAGATCTCGATGCGCGAGCTCGAGTCGGCGTTCAGCTACCTCGAAGCGCACACCGAGATCCGCGACGTGATCATGTCGGGTGGCGACCCCCTCCTGCTTTCCGACCGCCGCATCGACGAGCTGTGCCGGCGGCTGCGGGCGATCCCGCATCTCGAGATCATCCGCATCGGGAGCCGGGTCCCGTGCCACTTGCCGGAGCGCATCACTCCGGAGCTGTGCGACGTCCTGCGGCGCTACCATCCGCTCTACATCAACACGCACTTCAACCACCCGGACGAGCTCACGCCCTTCGCCGTCGCGGCGCTCGGCAGGCTCGCCGACGCGGGCGTCCCGCTCGGCTGCCAGACCGTCCTGCTGAAGGGCGTGAACGACGACCCCGCGGTCATGAAGCTGCTGATGCAGAAGCTGCTCGCCGCACGCGTCCGGCCCTACTACATCTACATGTGCGACCAGGTCGCCGGCGCGGAGCACTTTCGCACTACCGTCGAAAAGGGGCTCGAGATCATTCGCGCGCTGCGCGGTTGGACCTCCGGCCTGGCCGTGCCCCACTTCGTGATCGACGCCCCCGGCGGCGGCGGCAAGATTCCGCTGCTTCCGGAGTACGTCGAGTCGCTCAGCGACGACGCGGTCGTGCTGCGGAACTACGCCGGCCAGCGCTTCGTGTACCGTCAGCCCGCCCGCGAGGAGCCGATCCTGGTCGGATAACGCCCCCTCGGCCCGTGGCGACGACGCCACATGTGGTCGCCTATCACAAGGCTGGCGCCAGCGCCACATTTCTTGCTCCGACCGGCCCCGGAGCCCTGCGTGACCTCCGTCTGCCGTCTCGCTGTCGCCGCGCTGCTGTACCCCTGCGGCCCGATGACGCCGGCGAGCGCCCAGCAATTGGATACGGCGGGAGCCCGACCCGCTCCCGATCGCTACGAGCCCGTGCTCGACCAGTTCCGCCGCATGACCGCCCGTGGCGACTCGGTCGCGGCCGTACGGAACGTGTCGTTGCAGCGCGACGCCATCCGGTTCCAGCTCGAGGACGGGACGCTCTATCTGGCGACCCCCGTCGCAGGACGCACGATCGCCGCGATCTTCGTCGGGCAGGGATCGGTGGCGTTCACACCACCGCTCGAGATCGAGCGGCGGGAGGTGCGGCGCATTCTCGGGGACTCGGTGGTGAACGCCCGGATCTCCGCCGCCGCCTTCGTCTTCACCGACTCCACGCTGAGCGAGCTGCGGCGTCAGGTCGGCTTCCACGCGGGGGGCGACGCCGGGCGGGCATCGGGTGTTCTCCACGACGCCCTCGACCACCTCGTGGACGGTCAGGACGTGCTGCAGCCCACGCTCATCGCCACCCTCATGAACGGGGACGCGGCGGGATCGTTCTACGCCCACGTCAAGCGGGAGCGTGGCGAAGACCTGATGTTCTCGATCGACCCGCGCGAAGCCGAGCAGGTATCGCTGCTGCGCGGTGGTCGCGAAGGAAGCAAGGTCCAGATCGTTGCGGTATTTCCGCGCGCGGACCAGTTGAACGACACGGTCCCGGCGGTGCCGGAGGCACGTGAGCCGCTCCGGCCCGACGCGTACAAGATCGACGCGACGTTCACCAAGGGCCTCGGATTCTCCGCCAGCGCGGCGGTGCGCCTCACGGCGCGACACGACGGCGTGCGCTGGGCTCGCCTCTCCCTGCTGTCGGACTTGCAGGTCGATACGGTGCGCGACGACGCGGGGGCCCTGCTGACGTTTTACCGGACCAAAAAGAGCCCGGCGCTGTGGATCCGGTTCGACGCGCCGGTGCGTGCCGGAGAAGCCCGCTCGGTACACGTGGCGTACCACGGCGATCTCATCGGATACACGTCGATCGTGCAGGAGATCACGCGATGGTGGCCGGCGTGGCTCCGCGGTCGGGCACCGACGGTGCCCGACAAGTGGTACTTCGTGAAGAGCTCCTACAACTGGTTCCCGCGCTACGGCCAGTGGCCCGCCGACGTCGACCTGACGTTCCACACCCCGCAGCGCTACCAGCTGGCCAGCATCGGTCGGCTGGTGGATTCGCACACGGAGGGCGACGTCGTGACGACGCATTGGACCACCACGCGTCCCGCGGACCAGGTCTGCTTCAGCGTGGGGGAGCTCAACGAATTCAAGATTACCGATCCCCGCATACCGCCGGTGACCGTCCAGTCCAACGACGACGCCCATCGCCAGCTCGATCGATTCTTCCTTTCGCTGCAGGATCAGTTCGGCCCGAACCTCTGGGTCCTCCGGCTGCTGTCGCGAGGATCACCCGAGCAGGACGTGGGCGCCGACCTGGCCAACAGTCTGGCGTTTTTTACGCGCGTGTACGGCCCGCCCCTGTTCAACCGCTACTACGCCGCCGAGATCCCGTTCGATTACGGCCAGGCCTTTCCGGGACTCATCTACCTGCCGGTGTGGACGTTTCAGGCCGTCGGGGACTCGGGATACGACGAGATCCTGCGCGCGCACGAGGTGGCCCACCAATGGTGGGGCATCGGAGTCGAGCCGTCGGGATACCGGGATGTGTGGCTCGGCGAAGGCTTTGCGGAGTTCTCGGGACTCTGGTACATGCAGATGGTACTACAGGACAACCCGAAGTTCTTCAAGCATCTCGAGCACTGGCGCCGGGAGATCCGCGCGCGGCGCAACGATGCGCCGCCCATCGGGATCGGAGCGCGCGCCCAGCAGCTGAACCCCCGGGACTACACCCTCATGACGTACCACAAGGGCGCCTGGGTGCTCCAGATGCTGCGAAACATGATGCTCGATTTCCGCACCATGCGGGAGGACGCCTTCGCCACGATGATGCAGGACTTTTACCAGACGTACCGCGGCAAGCGGGCGACCACCGCGGACTTTCAACGCGTCGTCGAGCGGCACATGGGCCTGAACATGGGGTGGTTCTTCGACGAGTGGGTGAACCGCACCGAGATTCCGAAGTACACCCTCTCCTGGCACGCCGACACCGCACCGGACCACGGCTATGCATTACGAATCCGGATCCGGCAGGAAGACGTCCCGGCCGATTTCGTGATGCCGGTCCCCCTGCGCATCGAGCTCGCCGGTGGGGGCCACGCCTATGTACGGGTGAACGTGCGGGGACCGCTGACCGAGGCAACCCTGCCGCTGCCCGCCGAGCCGAAGGAGCTGGAGCTCAACCCCCTGGAGTCGGTGCTCGCGGAGGTGAAGACGGAAGGGTGGGAGTGACGGGCAGGGCGGGCACCGCTGACCGAGGCAACCCTGCCGCTGCCCGCCGAGCCGAAGGAGCTGGAGCTCAACCCCCTGGAGTCGGTGCTCGCGGAGGTGAAGACGGAAGGGTGGGAGTGACGGGCAGGGCGGGCTCGGACTCGACCAGCAACCCCGTGCGCAGCGCAAACCGCACCAGCTCCGGCCGACGCGTGAGCCCGAGGCGGTCCTTCAGGCGGGCACGGTATTCGTCCACGGTTTTCGGGCTGAGCGACAGCTTCTGACCGATTTCCTTGGAGCTGTGCCCCAGGGCCAGCAAGGCCAGGACTTCGCGCTCCCGGCGGCTCAGCCGCTCCGCCGCCGCCTTTTCATCGTCGATCTGGCCCGCCTTGCGATAACGCTGCAGCACGACCAGACGGGCCGCGTCCTCGTCGAGGAACAGCCGGTCGCTCGCCACGGTGCGAATCGCCCGGGACAGCTCCTCCACCGACGCGTCCTTCCGCAGGAAGCCGCTCGCGCCCGCTTCGAGCGCGTCGCACAACTGCTGCTCCTGGGGCAGTGCGGTGATCACCAGGACCTTGGTCCCCAAGCCGAGCATGGTGATGCGACGCGTGGCGTCGATGCCGCCTTCCCCGGGCATGGCGAGATCCATCAGCACCACGTGAGGGCGCGCGGACTCCGTCAGGGCGACCGCCTCGGCGCCGGTCTGGGCCTCACCGATCACCACGAAGCCGGGCTGCTTGTCCAGCAGCGCCCGCAGACCCGCGCGCACCACGGCGTGATCGTCCGCCAGGACCAAGCGAATCTCTTGCCGACCGCTGCCGCCGACGTCGAACACGATACTCCTCACCTCGAGAACGCGGCTTTGCAGTGATAGCAAGATTTGCACCTGGCGGGAAGGGTCGACCTGGAACGATGGCACTGCGGTCGTGTTGCGCGAACGCGACAGGGCGTCATGCCGGCTCCACGCCCGCACGCGTCGTTCCGCGTTGCGACTTCCGCACTCCGCGTTTGTCTATGGCAGTTGCCAGATCTCCACGCGATTCCCCGGCAGCGAGGGGATCAACAGGCGATTCCGCTTCGCGTCGTAGCCGATATCGGCGGGGCCGGCGATCCCGCCGATCAGTTTCACCTCCTGGCCCGTCTCGTAGCTCGACACGCTCGAATCGGCCCAGCTCGACACCAAGATCCTGCCGCCCGCGACAACGACGCCGTCGAATCCACCGGGGCCCTTCGCCACCACGCTCGGCGCCTTGTCGCCGGGCTTCCAGCCGAGCACGTAGCGTCCGCCGAACTCGACGATGATGAAGCGCTTGCCCACGGGATCGACGGCGATTCCATTGGGGCGACCCAGCGTGTCGCCGCGGATCGCCTGGGTCACCGCCCGGTCCGGTCCCACGCGGAACACGCGGTCCGGCCCCGGGTGCAGCACGTTACCCACGTCGTCGAACCGGATGCCCGTGTCGGTGATGTACAGCGCGCCGCTCAAGCCGACCACGATGTCGTTCAAGAACACCGCCCCCAGCTTGCTCAAGCTCACCGTGTCGATCGCGGCACCGGTCTTCGCGTCGAACGCCCGGACGACGTCGATGTCGGCGACCCACAGCGTGTCGCCTTCGAGGGCCAGCCCCTTGGGGGCGTTGAGGGTCACGCCGGTGCGGCCACCCTCGATGAACTTGAGGTTCTCGACCGCCCCGTCCGGCCGGACCCGGCTGATGAAGCCGTTGTTGTCCTTCGCCATGGGGCTGCCGTTGATGTTGGAGACGAAGTAGATGTCCTGCACGCTGTCGTGCAGCACCGATTCGGGCGCGAGAAATCCCTGCACCGTGGCCACCTTCGTCGCAGTCGCCGCCGGCGCGGGCGCCGGAACCGGTGGAGGCGCCGCCGGCGGGGCGGCGGCCGTCGACTCCGGGCGGGTGACGGTCGAGTCGGTTGTCGCGGGGGCCTTATCGGGCCGCACGCAGGCAACACCCAGCACGCCCAGCGCAGTCCAGAGGATCGTCCCTCTCATGGGTGATCTTCCTCCTCGGCAATGGCCTTGATGTGCCGCAGCACCCGTTCGTGGATCGCCGCGACGAGGCGGCCGGCTGGAAGCGTCCAATACGCCTGCGGGAACAGGGACACCACGTATCGGGTCCGCCCTTCGAGACGAGTGCGCCCGCCGGGCAGCGGGCTGAGTCGGAACTCCCCGTGGGTCGCCCGAAAGTACCCGTCGAGGTGCGGCGGGTTCACGTCGCGATAGGGGCTCCACTCCCGCATGGGCGGCGGCTGCGCCGTGATGTCGAAACCCAGCCGACGTCCCTCCTGCCAGACGGTGACCGGCTCGACGAAGCTGCCCGTCGTGAAATCGCAGTAGCGGGTCGCCCCCACGCCACGGCCGACGATGCGCGCCGCCATCGGCGCCGCGACGCCCGCGCGGAACGGCCACTCGCGGGCCGGCGCCAGCGACGGAAAGCTGACGACGTGCCGCCACACGACCGCCGGCGGTGCATTCACCTCGACGACCGTAACGACCTCGTGCGACGGCGCGCGCTGCCCTGGGCTCACGAGCACCACGACCGGCGCCAGCAGCGCTCCGAGGCTGGCCCGTGGGAGCGGGGCCACGCTCCGCAGCGCAACGGCCCGGCCGAGGATGGCTCCGGGGAGGGCAAGTAACGCCGCGAGCGGGAAGGCCAGCGCGATGCAGACCGCGCCTTCGAGTGCGAACACCAGCATGGCCCCGCCTGCGAGGGCGACCGCCAGGAGCGCTACCTCGAGCGTGTGCCCC
>Ga0209474_10004022_pt1 | contig 12765 bp, 10 predicted proteins | sample GraSoiAngelo_145_FD_185902 | JGI IMG/M metagenome (GOLD analysis project Ga0209474, IMG submission 185902) | Grasslands soil microbial communities from the Angelo Coastal Reserve, California, USA - 14_1009_05_20cm (SPAdes) (version 2) | ecosystem: Environmental > Terrestrial > Soil > Grasslands...
ATGGGAATGACAATCGCAGCGATTGTGAACACGGCGAGAAAGGTCATCTGGAAGCCCGCGTCAAAGAGCGCTTTGGGATCAAGAACCAAGGCCGCCAATGCAGCAATTCCCAGCGCGTTCAGCGGATTTCGCTCGCGATAGAGCAGGCGCGCGAGCATATAGACCACGCACATCAATGCCGCGCGCAGGACCGGGGCTCCCAAATCGGTAACGGAAACGTACAAGCCAACAAAGACGACGCTCACTACAGTTGCGATTGGGTCCGGCAGACGCAGAATTCGAGCCAGCCAGAAAACCGAAAACGCCAGAATCGCTACTGCCATGCCAGAGACGACCAGCAGGTGATACGAGCCGGTACGCTGAAAGTCCAGTTTGACATTCTGCTCGAGCAGCGATCGTTCGCCCAGGATCATGGCTGCTAACAAAGCAGCATCGCTCTGACTGATGGACAAAATCTGCCAGCCGTGTCCCAGTGGCGTGCGCAATGCAAGCACATGGCGCAGTAAGCTGCGCCGCACAGCCGCGCGAAGGGCTCCCAAACGTGTTCCGCCGCTGCCCGGCAATACCTCAACCTCGGTCGACTTCGCGCTCAGTGTTGCTGCAATTCCGTTTTCCAGCAGGTAAGCACGGCGGTCAAAGACTCCGGGGTCGGCATAGGTTTGCGGTAGACGAATACGCCCTTGCATGCGAATCCGCTGCCCATAATGAAACTCGCGGGCCGAAGCGACCGTCTCTGCCTGGCCGTACAGGCCGACTCTGATTCCCAAGCGGCCGGAGAGAGCACAGGCGTCCTCAACGCAGCGAATTTGATCCGCCTCAATATCGACTTGCTGATATGTCTCCGGCGTGGTGCGTTCCGAATCGGGATCTAATGAGCTCGTCTCCAGCACAGGCAGGGCGGCGCGCGTAACAAATCCAGTCGCCTCGACCTGCTGGTTGTCGAACTCAGGCGGCAATAACTCCGTGTGGGGCGCGCTGCCGAGCTGAAAGCGCGCCATTCCCAGCATGGCGATTGCAAACAAGGCAATGAGCGATGCGGCACGAGAGCGTCGCTTAACATACAAAGTCGCGAGAATCAGCAGCAGAATCGATGCCAGAATCGGCCAGTTCGGCGGTACCCAATGCGCCGGACCAGTGGCCAAGCGCGCCCAGAGCGTTCCCAAAGCGAAACTCAAAGCCACCCACAACATCGGATGGCGCCAGGAACGGGAGAGAGGAAGAATCGACGGGGCAGGACCAGATGACGGCGCGGGAGCAATCGAGGAAGCAGCAGTAGCCAAGGCGCGGAGAGTTTACCGCATTCGCTCAAGAGCTTTCTTGAACAAAGTGTTCCGTCCGCCCTCGTAGAAGGTTAAGGACTCCAGCCTGTTAGTGATTACCAGATTCTCGATATTGAAACTTTTGGACTACTCGTCGTACTCAATCCGCGCGGGCATCGCTTACCTTGTACCGGCCGAGGGCGGCCGGAACCACGTTGTTTCAGGGTGTCCTCGCAGAGAACGAGCTGCTCACGCGGAATATGTTGATGCGGCTGTTCGGGGGATTTGGCGTACTCGCCAATCAAACGCCAGGCCCTTCGGGCCTGGTGGCAGCGTGCGCGGCAATACTAGTTTCGGCGCAACACCGTACACGTTTCAATATGGAACGTCTGCGGGAAGAGATCGATCAAATGCATCTCCGCGATCTTCCATCCGCCGGACGTAAACTGTTTCAAATCGCGCGCCAGGGTGGCGGGATCGCAGGAGACATACACAATCTCGCGCGGCGCCAGGCGGGAGACCTGGGCCGTTACCTCCTCGCTTAATCCGGCTCGGGGAGGATCCAGGACGATCAGATCTGGTTTCAGAGTACCGGCAACGCTGCTCAGGTACGCTTCTGCGGTCTGGGACGAGACCTTAACGTTCTCAGGAATATTCGCCCGCAGATCAGCCACTGCGACTGGCGAAGATTCGACCGCGATCACACGCTCGAAGCGCCGCGCCAGCGGCACGGCAAAGAGTCCGACTCCGGAATATAGGTCAAGGGCGATTCGGCCTTTACGTTCGCCCATGGCCAGCTCAATCATGCTGGGAAGAAGAAAGCGGTTGGTTTGAAAGAACGCTCCGGCGCTCACCCGGTATATTTCCCCTGCCGCTTCGTAAGCGATCGATGCATCTCCATGCAGCGGGCAAGCTTTTGGCATTTCGGCGGTGTGCGATCGAGAGTCAACTCGCGCAAAGCTGGCTATGCCGTGAATCTCCGGCACCCCTGCGGCCAGAGCGCTGGCGAATTTGTTCAAGTCGTCGTTATTGACTCGACCGGGAAGCAAGTAGAGCTCTGCGATGAGGCGCTCGTCGTTTGCATCGGCGAACGTCTCGATCTCGCCGACCTGCTCAGGGACCTGACCCAGTTCACTTAATTTCCAGATTTGTCCCAGTGCCCGGTTAATCAGCCGAGAGCTGATCGGGCACTCGCGAACGGACAGCAGCTCATGCGAGCCATGCTTGAAGTACCCGATGGTAAAGTCGGGTTTCACCTGCAGATGAAATCTGGTGCGATTGCGATATCCGAAAGCCGGCGAAGCATGCGTCTGAATTTCGAGCTCGAGATCCAGCTTGGCGTTGCGGCGCAGCGTTTCCCGCAAGATCTCCGTCTTCAGGCGTAGCTGCTCGTCGTAGCTGATGTGCTGGTAATGGCAGCCTCCGCATTCGCCAAAGTAGGGACAAGGCGCAGCGGTACGCTTGGGCGAGGGTTGCAGCACTTTTCTGAGCTCCGCCCGAGCGAATCCCGGACGTTCTTCCGCAATGGCGGCTTCGACTTTCTCGCCGGGCAGCACATACGGAACGAAGACGGTCTTTGCGCGCGACTCGCGATCGCTCGCAAGTCGTGCCAGGCCCTCGCCGCCGTAGACCAATTTTTCAATCGTCAGTTCCACTGGCGTCACATATAGAACAGGCTGAGCCGCGGAAGGCCGTAGCGTTCCAGCAGGCGCTTGTGCAGAAACTGTTTGTGCAGCTGATCGATTTGCGGCGCGTTCATCTTTCCACGATAAGGAGCGATTTGTCGATCGGCGTCGGCGCGAATTATGAATAGTTCCTTTTCGGGAGTAGAGGTCAAGAGCGCGGCCTGGAGTTTTTCTTCCAGCACGGTGAGCCTTCGCTCCAGGTCTTCCAGGTGCAGACGTGGCGAGAGCTTCTTCTTCAGATCGTCGGAGATGGACAGCAGAGAATCCGCTGCTTCGCGCGCCGCTTGTTCTGCGACCCCCTCCAGCTCAGCCACGCGAAATAGAGCGGCGTTCTTGGTGAGGTAAGCGGAGACTTCTTCCGCCGCGAGCCCAGTATCCGAGTTGTCCTTGTCGCGTTTGCTTCCGACTGCGGCTTCCTTGATCTCTTCGGCCGCCGCGAGCACCTCCTGCGAGCAAAAGGCGAGGCTGTTCACCTTTCGTGTCTTGCTGGGCCTTCGCTCATAGCTGTCGAAGGCGGTGTCAATGCCACGCAGGACGGCTTCCAGCGGAATTCCCGCTTCCTTCCAGGTCTCGATCAGAGCCCAGTCGAGCGTGGAGAGAAGCAGCAGCGTGCCGCGCCGCCGCTGGAAGTGTTCTTCGATTTCAGTGAAGTAATTGAAGTAGTTGTGCAAGAGACTATTTGAACATGAGGAATCGGGTGATCAGGAAGAATCGGGTGATCGGGTGAAGTGAAACCCAAAAGGCTATCGGCGTTCGGCTCTCTGCCAGGAAGCTGTCCTGTGAGTTACATAGCAACCCAGAGGCCGAAAGCCGACAGCCGAGTGCCGAAAGCCTTTTTACTTCACCCGATTCTTCACATCGCTCTCTTCTCTCCCGCGCTCTGTGCTTTTTTCGCCTGCCTGGCGCCGGTGTTGCGCTCGTAGATAATGCGCATCCCGTCGAGCGTCAGCATCTCGTCGACGATGCCGATGTAGCGCGAGCCTGAAGCGATGAGCGTGGCCAGTCCGCCGGTGGAGACGATCTTTGGCTTCTTGTCGCCAATCTCTTCGATGATGCGTTCGATCAGCCCGTCGGTCAGTCCGATGTAGCCGTAGAAGAGTCCGGATTGAATGTGCGCGACGGTGTTGGTGCCGATCACGCGCGCCGGTCTGCGAATATCCACTTTGGGAAGACGGGCGGTGTGCGAGAACAAAGCCTCCGCCGAGACTCCCACTCCGGGAGCGATCACGCCGCCAAGGTATTCTCCGCGCTCTGAGATGATGTCGAAGGTTGTGGCAGTCCCGAAGTCGACGACGATGCATGGCCCGCCGTAGCGTTCGAAGGCGGCCACGCCGTTCACGATGCGGTCGGCGCCTACTTCTGCAGGATTATCGACCAGCACCGGCATTCCCGTTTTCACACCCGGCTCGATGAACAGCGGCTTGGTCTGGAAGTAGCGTTCGCTGACTTCGCGCAGGGTGGAGTCGAGTGGCGGCACAACTGAAGCAATGACTACGGCCTTCACGTCGGCAGCGTCGATCTTCTGCATCGCGAACAGATTGCGGAAGAGGACGCCGTATTCGTCCGCCGTACTGGTGCGAATCGTTCCCACACGCCAGTTTGCGACCATCTGATCGAAGCGCGGCGTCGCGCCTGACTGCTCATGGCTCGGACGATAGAGTCCCAGGACCGTGTTGGTGTTGCCGACGTCGACTACTAGGAGCATGGGAATACGCTAACATGGCGGTCGGCCATCGGCTCTCGGCTTTCGGCCAGTAAACGATTCGTATGTAAGCCAAGACGGCAAACTGGCAGAACGCCGAATGCCGACCGCCGATAGCCCGCTTTGTCACAGAACGCCGAATGCCGACCGCCGATAGCCACTTCTCACTTCACCCGATCGCTCTCACTCCGCCAGACAACACGGTTCGCATGCTTTCTGCGGTGCGTACTCGCAGGAACCCGCGTGCGTCGAGGCCCTCGGTAATTCCGTCGTATCCTCCAGCTTCGTCCACATGCACGCGTTTGCCACGCACGTAACTGGAGATGGATTCCACTTTGCGGAGCAGCGAGTCTTGTCCCGCTGCGAGTGTGCCGCGGTATTCAGCCTCAAGCCTCTTCAGCAGCGCGATCAGCAGTTCGGTGCGCGACCATTGCTTGCCGGTTTCCATCTGCAGGGAAGTTGCCAGGCTGGCGATCTCGCTGGGGAATGACGGCTGATTCACGTTGATTCCAATTCCGATCACAGCGAAGCGAAGCTGCTCGGCGTCGGCCGAGATCTCGGTGAGGATTCCGCAAACTTTCTTGCCATCAATCAGCAGATCGTTGGGCCAGCGCAGATCGCATGAGATACCGCAGGTGCGCAGGATGGCTTCGTGCACCGCGACTCCCGTCATGAGCGACAGCCAGAGAGATTGCATCGGCAGAATCTTCGGGCGCAGCACGATGGAGGCCAGAACCGCGGTGGCTGGCTCGGAGTGCCAGTTGTGACCATTGCGTCCACGCCCGGCGGTTTGCTGGTCGGCGAAGATTACCGTTCCTTCTTCCACGCCTGCAGTGGCAGCTTGCATGGCGAGGGTGTTCGTTGAGCCCGTTTTGGGAAGGAAGTGGACTTTACCGGAGAAGAGCGTGTTTTCGAGAGCGGTGCTGAGTTCGGCCAGATCGTAGGGGACCGGGGAGTTCATCGAGGCGAAGGTGACGGTCAAGTATTTCACAGAGGCGGAGTACCGGTATTAAGGGAGTACCGGCGGCGGCAGCCGCTGGTGAAGGCGTGAACAAAGCAGAGGTCTTTACGGGCAGCCGGCGCGGTGAGGCTGGCGCGATTCGGTTATTTGATATCCTCGTGCGCCGGAGGTGGGCGCCGGGGCGCTCCGTTTGTGTTTTTTGATGATTGGACTGCTCAGAATTGTTGGTAGTGGAACAGTTTCACTCCCGCTACCTCTCGCTTTTGGCATTCCAGTTGTGCAATCATTCTCAGCATGGCAAGCAAAAACACACCGAAGCGCGAAAAGAAAAAGCCCCCGAAAAAGAAATCCAAAACGCTGGATCGCTCGTGAGCAGAACGAGCTGTTTCGGGCCGAACACAAAGACGGAATGCAAAATCTTATCGAAAGTGTCCGAGCGCGCAATGAAGACGTGAACCGAGCTGCATTCAGAGTCATGCGCTAACGGACGGAAGGCGAACGCCTGCGATGGAAGCTGGATTAGCGGAGCGTGTCTGGACGTTGGATGAACTTGTCCGATTGTTGGGCCGCGGAGCGTGCGCCGCTTAGCCTTGTCGATTTCAAGCTGTACACTACCCAGAATTGCGTGATTCTGGCGCGTTCCGTTACAATCTAGCTTTGGACTACTCGTCCAAACCCTTCTAGAGCGTTGTCCGCCTTCGGCGGAGCCGGCTTCCTGAAGAAATCCTGGGACTTGCGGCGTTAGACGCCCGATAAAGTCTGCTGAATCTGGAGTTTGCAATATGGCACGCGTATGCGAAATCTGCGGCAAGGGGCCGCAATTTGGAAATAACATCAGCCACGCTCATAACGTCACCAAGCGGCGCTGGAACGTGAATCTGCGTTCGGTCCGGGCGGTCGTTCAGGGATCGCATCGACGCATGAAGGTGTGCGCCAGCTGTTTGAAGAGTGGGAAGGTGCAGAAGGCGTAGTCGCTGCCTGCTTAGGGTTTGCGAGCCTCCGATTTTTCGGAGGCTCTTTGTTTTTAGATGGGAAATAACGATCCAATCTGGGAAGCACCAGAATTTCAGGGCCGGAGGCCCGGTTGGCCAAACGTAGCCCAGACCCGGAAGGGCTGGGTATGCAAGGTGTGGAGACGAGCGCCATAGGCGCGACACTGCCTCTGTGGATTTTGAATGTATCTTGATGAGTGGCGCCCCTCCGGCGCTCGGTCTCATTGCCGTTTCTACCCAGCCCTTCCGGGTCTGGGCTACGTTTGGCCAGTCGGGCCTCCGGCCCTTTCCTCATCTTCAGATCAGAGATGCTCGCCTATCGAGACCTTCAGGCTGCTTACGCAAAATCATTCTGCGCGGTGCTGGCTCAAGTAAATTTCTTCCACGCGCTTCACAGTATCGGCCTCGTCGGGTGGTTTGTCTGGCCGCAGGCGGACTATGCGGGGGAAGCGCAGGGCGAAGCCGCTCTCGTGGCGGTCGGAGCGCATGATGTTGTTGAAGGCTACTTCGAGGACGATTTTTGCTTCTACAAGGCGGGAGTGGCCGAAGTCAGTCAGCGTGTGCTGCTTGAACCACTCGGTCATCTCCGCGATCTCGACATCGGTGAGTCCGGAGTAGGCTTTGCCGACGTTCATCAGGTCTCCATTTTCTGCGCGCACCGCGAACGTGTAGTCGCTCAGCACGCCCGCACGCTTCCCATTTCCGAACTCGACGGCGGTTACTACACAATCCAGGGTCGCCAGCTCGCGCTTGATCTTGAGCCAGGCATGGCCGCGGCGGCCGGGGGTGTAGAGGGTTTCGCGATTCTTAATCATCAGGCCTTCGTTGCCTCGGGCTCGGGCTTCCACGAAGATCTCATCGATTTCCTCGGCGGTATGGGCTTGGCATAGCGGCGCGCGCATCATGCGGGGAAAGTTGACTGTAGTCTCCTCCTGGTCAAAGGCCAGACTCGGCTGTGACGCTCGGTGCATAGAAGGCGCAGCATGCTGCATCTCTGCCAGGCGCTCGATGATTTTCGTCAGCATCTCGGAGCGTTCGCGAAGTGGACGGTCGATCACGAGTTCGTTATCGGCGAAGAGAACGTCGAACGCTACATAAACGACCGGAACCTCACGCATCAGTTTGTCGCTTACACGCTTTCGTCCTAGCCGCCTCTGCAGAGCGGAGAAGGGAAGAGCGCTGCCGGTCGCGTTTTTCATATCCAAAGTTCCCCAGGCGAGAATCTCGCCATCGAGCACTAGCGGTTCTGGACTGTTTTGGAACACAGGCGGAAGCTCGGGAAATGATTCGCTGATTTCGTCCTGCGTGCGCGAGAAGATGCGGACGCGTCCTTCGCCGCAGTGCACCTGGGCGCGAATGCCGTCGTACTTGTCTTCGATTTGCGCGTCCGTGAAGTACGATGTCGCCTCTTCACTCGACTTCACTTCGGCGGCCAGCATGAATCCGAGCGGATGGAAGAGCCGCATGCGCGCTTCTTCGAGGCGGTCTTCGGCTGCGAGGCGAAGTGTTTCGCCGAGGTCGCCGAGCAGCATGTTGGCGCGACGGACGGCCAGCTCGGATTTCTCATAGGCAGCGGCGATCGCCTCTTCCACCAGGCTCTCGCGCATGCCGATACGAAGGTCGCCAACCATCATCTTGATGGCGTATTTCGCTTCCAGCGCGGAGCATTGCCGCAGCAGCGCGCTCACTTGCTCCAGCTTGGCCGCAGGGCCGCGAGCTGTGGCGATGTCGTCGAGCAGCTTTGCCAAATCGGGAAGCGTGAGAACAGATCCGGTGAATTCAGCCGGCCATAGCTCGTACGCCGCTGCTCCGACGTCGCCATGGCGACGATAGGCTTCTGCCATCTCCTGTTCGGAGCGTGCGGTTAGTTGCTGCACGGCGCGCCAGACCGTCGCTCCACCGACGTTGAGCGTGCGCTCGGAAAATGCTGGATAAACGTCTCCGGAAAGGAAGATCGCTGCCAGGGAGGCGGTTTGTTCAGGCTGCTGGCGGAAGTAATCGGCGACCAGCCTGCGCTTTTCCAGCTTCTTTGTGGTCTTGGCTACTGCTTCGCAGAGCTGGGCAAAGCGCAGCATGAAGCGATGTTAGCAGGCGACCAGAACCGGAAAGCTGCCGCTATTTTATTCATGTTGCGCGACCAGCGTACTTCTGCCGTAACTTGAATCGTTTCCAAGTTGCGATAGACTCCTCGCAACAAGCAGCTACTCGTTCGTGCCAGGAGAGAGACACATGTCGAAACATTGGTTCCAAGCCGTGATCGTACTGGGCGCGTTCGCGATTGCGATTCCGCTCCACGCAGATCAGGGGAAGGGAAAAGGGAAGGGCAATCCTCACAAGAATCAAGTGGCTGACCGTGATGACGATCGCTGGGAAAGTCGCGGTGATTACGAGTACCGCAGTTACGGTCCGAATGAAGGCATGCCGCCGGGATGGAACAAAGGCAAGAAGACGGGATGGGGCAACTGTGGTATGCCGCCCGGGCAAGCTAAGAAATATGGATGCCAGAGCTATCGCTACCAGGGACGCGATTACTACTACTATCACGATGATATCGGACGCATCATCGTGCGGCGTCCGCATATCCATATTGACGTCTATTGATCTACAAAAAACAAGGCCCGATTCGGAAAGAACCGGGCCTTTGTCGCGACTGGCTCTTAACGGGGGTTCTCGTCGCCCTTCGCGACCGTCTTTGCAGTTTCACTGACTTCTTCCTTGTGGTCTGTGGTCGAGGATGCCACCTCGCCGGCTTTCGCCGCTTCGGTATCAGCCTTGATCTTTACCGAGGCCAGGATCTTTTCCAGCCGGGCAAAATCATCTTTCCTCTCAAGCTGCGAGTTTGAGCTGATCGACGCGCTCTCGCCTTCGAGCTTCTTCTCCGGCGACTTCACCGCGAGCGCGAACTCGTAGCAGGAGCTGACTTCCGCCGACTCGGGCACGAAGCGATGGTAGTACTTCGCAATGCCCTGCTCGGTTTGGCGGTCGAGCTCTGAGTATTCAATTCCGTGCACCGTTACCTTCGAGATCGGCATTGCGTCGGCCTTCTCCGCGGTTTGGGTGGAATTGCCATCGGAGATCGGCGCTGAGACTCCGGCGAACTGGTTGCACTGCTCGGCCGTCAGTCCATTGTGAATGCTCACGGCGAAGAACTCGCCAGAGAGCTTCTGCTCCTTGCTGTTGCTGGGCAGCTCAAGCATGGTCACGGTGGTTCCCCCGTTCTGGACGAAGTTCATCGGCAGCCAGTCCATTGCTATGGCCTCGAGCTCCGCGTTCTGTCCGGCTTTCAGCGCAGACTTGCGTGGATAAGCGAACGAGAAATTGGAATCGGAATCCTTGTAGAGAAGCGTGCGAGACAGCTTCCGTACTGGGCCTATCACCGATTTCTTTGCCGTCTCCGGCTGGTTTGCCGTGGCCGGCAGCGCATTGACGGGCGTCAGGGGCGCGACGCTTGCGACTGTCTGGTTAGAAGAGTTTTGCGAATTCTGGGGTTTCGATTTGGAACAGCCGAAAGTTCCCACTGCAAGTTCGAGGACCAGCAAAGCAGCGAACGCTTTGGTTGCCGCCCTGCCACTCGGAGCCACGCTGATTGCGGCGCGCTCCATTGACGTTGAAATAGAGCTCTTGAAGTTTTTCACCTGATCACCTCCGCTGCTTACGCAGTCGCTGGGCGTAAGGGCAGGTGAGGCGCCATCGGTGCGCACGTTGATTCGCAGGGAGTTAGCAGGAGCTGAAGCAGGCAGGCGCGTATCTCGGGGAACACGCTGTGGGGAGCGGGACACACCTCAAATACGAAAACCCAGAGCCAACACGAAGTCACGAAGAAGAAAGGCGGAGGTCACGAAGAACGAGAAGCTTTTTGAAATCCTTCGTGTACCTTCCTGTCCTTATGTGGTTAGTTTTTCTTGGCTGGGCTAGCTGGCTTTCTCTTCGTCCGCTGCGTCTTCGGCTGAGGAGGTGTGTCGTTGGAAGGCGGCGTCGGCGATCTCCTGGACGGCGTTCAGAAATGAAACTGTCGCTGAATTGCGTGCGAGCTGGCGTCCTTTGACCTCTTGCTGGATCGTCTGCAGCATCTCGGTAACGCGCTGGAGGCGAAGGCTGCGGGCTTCTTCGTCCACGTTGTCGCCGTGTTTAAGGCTGTCGGCCTGGAGGTAGGTCCAGAGGAGTTGGCGGACGTAGTCGATTACGGCTTTGAATTCTTTCAGCGCGACAGTGTCGATCTCGGCCAGGCGAGGTCCGGCGGCCGGTAGAGGCGATTGAATCTCCTGCTGCAGCCGGCGCAGGTCGCGCGTCGCGCTCTGAATCTTCTCAGGTAACTTGCTCATCAGAAAAGCGGATCCTGGACCGAAGTGGCGTCAGACGTTCGGGGCCAGAATGTGTACGATAATCCCGGCAGCTCTGGATGACTCACGTATAATGTAACCAGGATCTGAGTGGGTAACCATACGCAGTTACCCTTATGGCGCACTATGACTTACTGGAAGCAATATCTCCGATTAGCGGCAGCAACGCAGCTGCTCCCCGCACTTGAAAGCGGTGAGGAAACCCTCGTCGGCGGTCAGGCTGTGCTTGAGGGAGTCATGATGCGCACACCTCACGCGTGGGGGATTGCGGTACGGAAGCAGTCTGGAGAAATGGTGTCGTACTCCGATGCGCTGGAGCGTCCGTCCGACAAGCGGAAGTGGATGGGATGGCCAGTGATTCGGGGCGTCGTCACGCTGGGCTATGCCATGATGCTCGGATTTCGGGCGCTGAAGTTTTCGGTGAATGTGGCTCTGGCGGAGATGACCGGCACGGCGGAATCAAAGCCGGAAGAGAAGATAGAGATCAGCGGCTGGATGGCTGCTGCGAATGTTCTTCTCTCGGTTGGATTCTTTATCGTCGTTTATAAGTTCCTTCCTCTGCTGGCGGCGACGGGACTCAAGCACAGTTTTCCCGCTTTAGAAAATCGAATTCTTTTCAATCTGGCGGACGGAGTGATCCGCATCGGGCTTTTCCTGCTGTTCGTGTGGGGCATCGGCCGGGCGCGGGACTTCCATCGCGTTTACGAATATCACGGCGCCGAGCACAAGACAGTCTTCGCCTTCGAGACGGGAGAGCCGGTCGACATACCGCGCGCGCAGAGCTTTGTTACCTGGCATCCGCGGTGTGGAACGAGCTTTTTGATGACGGTGATGCTCATCTGCATTGTGGTTTACAGCTTGTTCCCGATCGATAGCTTCTGGGGCAAGTTCGCGCTGCGCATCGCTGCGCTTCCGTTTATTGCAGGCGTTTCCTATGAGCTGATTCGGTACGCGGCTCGGAAGCGCAATTCGCTGTTCGCTCTGCTAACCAAGCCAGGATTGTGGCTGCAGCGGATCACGACGCAACCTCCGGCTGACGACCAGGTCGCCTGCGCGATTCTTGCTCTGGATTGCGCGCTCCAGGTTGAAAAGCAAAATGGCGGCGAACTGGTGATTGCCTAGCGGCTCCCGCCGCTCACTTTCTTTTACCTCTCTAAGTCCCCAACAGCGAATTCCCAACTTCCCAGCATGTAGAGAAGCAGCATGTGCTTCTCTACGAGGACGTCATCATGTTTGAACGACTTAATCAAATCGAGACTAAATACCAGGAGCTGAACGAAGCGCTGGCCTCGCGGGAGATTGTGAGCGACTCGTCTCGCTATCAGAAGACGGCGAAGGCGCACAGTGAACTTACGCCTATCGTGGAACGGTATCGCGAGTACAAGGATCTGACGCGCGGCATCGCCGACACTAAGACGATGCTGGTCCAGGAACACGATGCCGACTTGAAGGCCATGGCGGAAGAGGAACTGGCGACGCTGCAGGCGCGACTCGAGCAGACAGAGGCGGAGCTCAAGGTCCTGCTGCTGCCCAAGGATCCCAACGACGAGCGCAACGTGATTCTCGAGATCCGCGCCGGCACTGGAGGCGACGAGTCTTCCCTATTTGCCGCCGAGATGTTCCGCATGTACTCGCGGTATGCGGAATCGCAGCGTTGGAAGGTGGAAGTAATGTCAAGTTCCGAATCGGGAGTTGGCGGGTTGAAGGAAGTCATTGCCATGATCGAAGGCCGCGGCGCCTACTCGAAGCTCAAGTATGAGAGCGGCGTGCACCGCGTCCAGCGTGTTCCCGAAACGGAGCAGCAGGGACGAGTGCACACTTCGGCT
>Ga0209474_10004024_pt1 | contig 12754 bp, 13 predicted proteins | sample GraSoiAngelo_145_FD_185902 | JGI IMG/M metagenome (GOLD analysis project Ga0209474, IMG submission 185902) | Grasslands soil microbial communities from the Angelo Coastal Reserve, California, USA - 14_1009_05_20cm (SPAdes) (version 2) | ecosystem: Environmental > Terrestrial > Soil > Grasslands...
TTCGTATGCGGCGCGGCCAGCCGCAGCCCCAGGACGATCGCATCGGGCGTTTGCTTCGAGTAGATCGGTTCCCAGGGATCGGTGAGGGGACTACGCCGCGACTGGCGCTCAAAGCCTGCGGGGATGTCGATATTGATAGCGGTCATGCGTAGCGCTCAAATTAGTGGCAATCGTTGCCGCCATTGGACGCGATTCCGTCGCGAAATGCACCGCATACAAAGTTTTAAACGTGGCATCACGTCGGCAATTCGTATCCGATCGCGGACTCGATCTCGATCGTCTTTTGCACCGCTGATCGAGCCATCATGCGCGCATAATGCGCATCGAGATTCGGAAGGGTGCCGGGTGCGAGTTTGAGCGAAGTGAAAAGCCGCCAGTACAGCCGGAACAGATGGATGTCGGCGATGGAATAGCGCTCGCCGAGCGCCCAGCCCTTTCCCAATCGGCGATCCGCGACGCGATAGACCTCGATGGCGTAGTCCGGTCCGCGCGCCCGCGCCGGATGCAAGGTCGAGGCGATGAACGACATCCAGGACAGCGCCTGCTCGTCGGCCTCAAGATCGTCGCTCGGCAATAGCCCCGCTTCCGGAAAGCGCTTGGCGAGATAATAGAGAATGGCCGCGACCTCCGTAAGCCGGCGGCCGTCGATCAGCAGCGTCGGCACCTTGCCTTCCGGGTTGACGGCGAGAAAATCCGGCGAGCGCATGTCGTTGTTTTTGAACGACATCGGCTTGCCCTCGAAGGCTGCGCCGACCTCATGCAGCGCGATATGCACGGCAAACGAGCTTGCACCCGGTGCAAAATAAAGCGTGAGCATGGCGCATGCTTCTCCCTGTCATTCCGGGGCGATGCAAGGCATCGAACCCGGAATCTCGAGATTCCGGGTCTGGTGCTAACGCACCATCCCGGAATGACGAGGCCAGATTGCTTCGTCGCTTCGCTCCTCGCAATGACGGGCGTATGAATGCCTAAAACGGCAGCCCGACGTAATTCTCCGCCAGCGACGTCATTGCGGCCTTGGAGCTGACGACATAATCGAGTTCAGCCAATTGAATGCGCGCGCCAAAACCTTCGGTGTCCGGAAACTTGTGCAGCATCGAGGTCATCCACCAGGAGAAGCGCACCGCCTTCCAGACCCGCGCCAATGCCGTGGCGGAATAGGCATCGATGCCGGCGGAGGACTTCTCGTCGTAATATTCGCGCAAGGCGCCCGCCAGATAATGCGCGTCGCTGGCGGCGAGATTGAGGCCCTTGGCGCCGGTCGGCGGCACGATATGCGCGGCATCGCCGGCCAAAAACATCCGGCCGAATCGCATCGGCTCGGCGACGAAGCTGCGCAACGGCGCGATGCTCTTTTCGATCGAGGGTCCGGTGACGAGATGATCGACCGCCTTCTGGTCCAGCCGTCGCTTCAACTCATCCCAAAAACGCTCGTCCGGCCATTGGTCGACGTGATCGTCCAGCGAACATTGCACGTAATAGCGGCTGCGGTGCGTCGAGCGCATGGTGCACAGCGCAAATCCGCGCTCGTGGTTATTGTAAATCAGCTCGTGGCTGACTGGCGGCGTTTCGGAGAGGATGCCAAGCCAGCCGAACGGATAGATCCGCTCAAAGGTCTGGATTGCCTGAGGCGTGACGCTGGCTCGGCTGATACCGTGAAATCCGTCACAGCCGGCGATGAAATCGCAGGCAATCTCGTGCGCGGCTCCGTCCTTGACATAGCTGAGGCGCGGATGATCGGTGTCGAAATCGTGCGGCTGGACGTCACTCGCTTCGTAGATGGTGGTCAAGCCGGCCGCGTTGCGCGCATTCATCAGGTCGAGCGTCACTTCAGTTTGACCGTAGATCATCACCGTCTTGCCGGTCGCGGCTTTCATGTCGATGCGATGACGGCTGCCGCCAAACGCAAGCTCGATGCCGTCATGGACCAGCCCCTCGCGGTGCGCACGAGTGCCGGCGCCGACTTCGTCGAGCAGCGCCACGGTGCCTTCTTCGAGAAGGCCGGCGCGGATGCGGCCGAGCACATATTCCGGCGTTTGCCGTTCCAGGATGATGTTGTCGATGCCTGAGGCGTGAAGCAGTTGCCCCAGCAGCAATCCCGCCGGCCCCGCGCCAATGATTGCTACTTTCGTCCGCAAATACTTGCTCCCTCCGATGTTATAGGCTCAACCTTAAGCCCGCGGTCGTTGCCGCCGACTTGCCATGATAATTATATCATATAACAATACCTGCAAAGGGCCTCGTAAAGCCTGTGCCAGGAGGGAGACGATGTCGATGAGGAAGATGCTATTGGGGTTGCTGCTGGCTTTGGGCGTGACGCCCGCCTGCGCGCAGGACAAGACCTTCGACCTGAAAATCTCGCATTGGGTGCCGGCGTCGCATCCGCTGCAAAAGGCGCTGGAAGACTGGGGCGCCGCGGTCCAGAAGGCCTCTGGCGGCACCATCAAATCCACCGTCTTTCCCGCCCAGCAGCTCGGCAAGGCGTTCGACCATTACGACATGGCGCGCGACGGCATCGCCGACGTTACTTACGTCAATCCCGGCTATCAGCCCGGCCGCTTTCCGATCATCGGCGCGGGCGAGCTTCCGTTCCTGATGTCGGACGCCAAGGGCGGCTCGGAGGCGCTCGATGCCTGGTACCGGAAATACGTCGACAAGGAGATGAAGGACGTCAAATTCTGCCTCGCCTTCATTCACTCGCCGTCCTCGTTCCACTCGCGCACCAAGAAGATCGTGGTGCCCGACGATATCAAGGGCATGAAGGTCCGCCCGGCCGATGCAACGATCGCGAATTTCGTGACGCTGCTCGGCGGCACCAACGTGCAGTCGTCGGCGCCGGAAGTGCGCGACATCATCGAGCGCGGCGTCGCCGACGCCGTCACCTTCCCGTGGGGATCGCTGGTGCTGTTCGGCATCGACAAGGTGACGAAATATCACATGGAGGCGCCACTTTATGTCACGACCTTTGTGCTGGTCCTGAACAAGGACAAGTACAACCAGATGTCGGATATGCAGAAAAAGGCGATCGACGACAACTGCAACACCGAAGCCGCCGGCCGCGTCGGCGAACCCTGGGGCAAGTTCGAAGACGCCGGCGTCGACAAGGTGAGGGCCGAGCCCGGTCAGGAGCTCTACAAGCTGACGGCTGAACAGACCGCGCTTTGGAAGAAGGCGTCCGAACCGCTCGTCAAGTCCTGGGCTGACAACGTCAGGAAGACTGGCGTCGACCCCGACGCGGCGATGGCGGATCTGAAGGCGTCACTAGCCAAATACAACGCCTTGACGCAGTAAGGCTGATATCACGCTTCGGTGCGGCGGCGGGATTGTCCTGCCGCCGTATTCTCCTTGCAACCACCGGCGATGAAGAAGCGGACATGACGCGCGCCTGGATGGATCGTTTCATCGATACGATCGAATGGATCGCGGCCGGGATCGTCGGCATTGTCGCCGCCGACATCTTCCTCTCCGTGCTACTGCGCAACACCCTGAATTATTCGATTCCCGATTCCTTCGACATTGGGCGCATGCTGCTCGGCATCCTGATCTTCTGGGGCATCGCCGCCACCAGCTATCGCGGCACCCACATCACCGTCGACCTGGTGTGGGCCAATGTCGGCCCGAGATACCAACGCGTGATCGACGTGTTCGCCACTCTGGTGCTGCTGTTCGTGGTGAGCGTGCAGACCTGGACGTTGTTCGACAAGGTGCGCGGCACCTATAATGACAACGTGCTGACCTTCGATCTGCACATGCCGGCCTGGCCGTTCTTCGCAATCGCCTGGATCGGCGATATTTCCGCGGTGCTGTTGATCGCGATCCGCACCTACCGCCTGATCTTCCACCCCGAAGAGATGCACGATCCCACAATCAAGGCGACGGAGTAGGGACGCATGAGCACCGACGCTGTCGCGATCCTGGGCTTTGTCGCGTTGTTCGTGCTGATGCTGCTGCGCGTGCCCGTCGGCATGGCGATGGGGCTGGTCGGCGTCTCCGGCTTCAGCTACCTGGTCGGCGGCACGCCCGCGCTGAAACTGGTCGGCCAGACCTCGATGCGCACGGTGACCGACTACACCTTCGGCGTGATCCCGATGTTCCTCTTGATGGGAACGTTCGTCAGCAATTCCGGCATGAGCCGCGAACTGTTCCGCGCCGCTAACGGCTTTGTCGGACATCTGCGCGGCGGGCTCGGGATCGCGACCGTTGCGGCCTGCGGCGGCTTTGCCGCGATCTGTGGCTCGTCGGTCGCGACCGCCGCGACCTTTTCGGCGGTGGCCTATCCGGAAATGCGCCGCTTCGGCTACCCGCAGTCCTTTGCCACCGGCGTAATCGCGGCCGGCGGCACGTTGGGGGCGATGCTGCCGCCGTCGACCGTGCTTGCGGTCTACGGCATTATCACCGAACAGGATATCGGCAAGCTCTTCATCGCCGGCATCATTCCGGGCTTGCTCGCGATGACCATGTACATGATCACCATCGCGCTGATCGGCTATTTCCGCCCTGGCTTCCTGCCAAAAGGCATCACCACCACCTGGCGCGAGCGGTTCGCGGGGCTCAAGGACATCTGGGCGCCGGTGCTGCTGTTCATCTTCGTGATCGGCGGGCTCTACGGCCTGCCATTCCTGCCGCGATTCACACCGACCGAAGCCGGCGGCGTCGGCGCGTCAGGCGCGTTCCTGATCGGCGTCCTCACCGGACGATTGGACAAGGACAAGATCCTCACCGCGCTGCTGCAGGCGACGCGCACCGCGGCCGCCGTCTTCACCGTGCTGATCGGTGCGCTGATCTTCGGCTATTTCCTCACGGTGACGCAGACCCCGCAGAAGGTGACGGAATTTTTGACCGGGCTTGGGCTTGGCAGCTACGGCGTGCTGGCCGTCATCATGGTGATGTATCTGGTGCTCGGCTGCCTGATGGACGCCATGGCGATGATCATCCTGACCGTGCCGATCATCTTTCCCGTGGTCACCCACCTTGGATTCGACCCGATTTGGTTCGGCGTCATCATCGTGATGACGGTGGAGTTGGGGCTCATTCATCCGCCGGTCGGCATGAACGTCTTCGTCATCAAGAGCGTAGTAAAAGACGTTTCGTTCGCCACCATCTTCAAGGGCGTTATTCCATTCGTCGCGACCGATCTGGTTCGGCTGGTGATCCTGATCGCGTTTCCGCTGCTGGCGACCTGGCTGCCGCAACGCATGATGGGCGTACACTAATGTGGCCCGTGCTTGAGACGAAATATGTCTTCAGCCTCGCGATCAGGGTCGGAGCGCCGATTGTCGCCGGCGATCTCGGTCATGGGATCAGGCGGATCATTCCGATCCTTGGCGGCGAAGTTCGCGGACAAGGCATCAAGGGTACGATCCTTCCAGTTGGTGCGGACTTCCAGATCGTTCGCCCCAACGGCTTCACGGAGCTGGAGGCGAAATACGCCTTTGAGATGGACGACGGCGCGATCGTCTATATCGAGAACATTGGTATCCGGTTCGGTCCGAAGGATTTGTTGGATCGGATCGCCCAAGGCGAGATCGTCGATCCCGCTTTGATCTATTTCCGCTCGGTGCCGAAATTCGAAACCGGCGCCCAAAAATATCGCTGGCTGATGGAGCACCTGTTCATCGGCGTGGGCGCAAGGCACCCCGATCGCGTCGAGATCGACGTGCATCAGGTACTGTGAGTCGCGGTCGACCAAGGGCGGCGCGAATGGTTTCCCGTCATTGCGAGTGAAGCGAAGCAATCCAGAAATCCTTCCGCGGAGGGCAGTCTGGATTGCTTCGTTGCAAGCGCTCCTCGCAATGATGTTGGCAGCAGTAGAGAGGCCTGTTGACTCCCTCTCCAATCGTTATAAAACATAACTATTCTGGACAGGACATAATAATTCCATGGGAAGCGCGGCGACCGCAGCTCAATCCAGTCTGCTCACGATCGAGAGAAGCGGCGCGGTGCAGGCCGTCGGCCTCAACCGCCCCGCCAAGCGCAACGCGCTCAACGACGGCATCATTCTTGCGCTCGGTGATTGCTTCGCGAACCTCCCCGACGATATCGGCGCGGTTGTGGTACACGGTATCGGCGACCACTTCTCCTCTGGTCTCGACCTGTCCGAACTGACCGATCACGATGCGACCGAAGGCCTGCGGCATTCCCAGATGTGGCACCGGGTGTTCGATCGGGTGCAGTATTGCCGCGTGCCTGTCATCGCCGCGCTCAAGGGTGCCGTGATCGGCGGCGGGCTGGAGCTCGCCTGCGCCGCGCATATTCGCGTTGCCGAACCGAGTGCCTACTTCGCGCTGCCCGAAGGCCAGCGCGGCATTTTCGTTGGCGGCGGCGGATCGGTGCGGCTGCCGCGGCTGATTGGCGTCGCCCGCATGACTGATATGATGCTCACGGGCCGCGTCTATTCGGCGACCGAAGGTGCATCCTACGGCTTTGCGCAATATCTCACCGAGGCAGGCCGGGCCTTGCCCAAGGCGATGGAATTGGCCGAACGTATCGCGGCCAACGCGCCCTTGACCAATTTCGCGGTGTTGCAGGCCTTGCCGATGATCGCGGAAGCCAATCCGCAGACCGGGCTTTTGATGGAGTCGCTGATGGCGACGGTGGCGCAAAGCGACAAGGAAGCCAAGCGCCGCATTCGCGCCTTTCTCGATCGCAAGACTGCCAAGGTCAAACCATGAGCGCGCAGGGAAACATGGTCGCAAGCCCTGGTGCGAGCGCCGCGCATCCGCTGCGCACGATCTCGTTCAGCGATCCCGCGGTCACGGTCGAGCGCAGGAGCGACGGCACGATCTATTTGCGCCCGGCCAAGGCACTCGGCGAATATCCGCCGCGTCTCACCGATCGACTGCATCATTGGGCCAGGTCAGAGCCCAATCGTGTGTTCATGGCAGAGCGCGCCCCCGGCGGCTGGCGGCAAATCACTTACGCGCAGCTATTGACCGCAAGCCGGCATATCGCCTCCGCCCTGCTGGGGCGCGGGCTTTCCGCCGAAAAGCCGGTCGTCATCCTCTCTGGCAATTCGATTGACCACGCGCTGGTCGCGTTCGGTGCGCTCTATGCGGGGGTCCCGTTCTGCCCGGTCTCGCCGGCCTACTCGCTGGTATCGAAGGACTACGGCAAGCTGGCCTTCCTGATGAAGCTCTTGACGCCGGGTCTCATCTTTGTCGATGACGCCGACAAATTCGCCGATGCGCTCAACACCAATGTCCCGCCCGGAAACGAGATCGTCGCCGCGCAAGGCGCGCTGCCCGGGCGCGACGTGACGAGGCTGTCGGATTTGCTGGCCACGCCCGAACATCCGCGGCTCGATGCAGCGCATGACGCGATCGGTCCCGACACAACAGCGAAATTCCTGCTGACCTCGGGCTCGACTGGTAATCCCAAGGCAGTGATCAATACGCAAGCGATGATCTGCGCCAACCAGGTGATGATCCGCGAGACCATGGCGTTCCTGAAGGACGAGCCGCCCGTCATCGTCGACTGGCTGCCGTGGAACCACACTTTTGGCGGCAACCACAATATCGGGCTGACGCTCTATAACGGCGGCTCGATGTACCTCGACCAGGGTAAGCCGATGCCCGGCGGCATCGAGGAGACCGTGCGCAATCTGCGCGAGATCTCGCCGACGATCTATTTCAACGTGCCCAAGGGTTATGAGTCGCTGCTGCCCTATCTGCGCGACGATTCTCATCTGCGCCAGAGATTCTTCGCCCGGCTGCACGCGATGTTCTTCTCGGGCGCTGCGCTATCGCCCTATGTCTGGAATAGCCTTGATGAACTTGCGGTGCGGCAAACCGGCTCGCGCGTGCCTGTCCTGACCGGGCTCGGGGCCACCGAGACCGCGCCGTTCTTTATGTCGGTCAATCCCTCCACCAGCCGCTCCGGCCATGTCGGGCTTCCGGTGCCGGGCAACGAGGCCAAGCTGGTGCCGAACAACGGCAAGCTGGAAGTCCGCGCCAAGGGTCCGAATGTCACGCCGGGCTATTGGCGCCAGCCGGAATTGACCGCTGATGCCTTCGACGAGGAAGGCTTTTACAAATTCGGCGATGCGCTCAAGCCGGCCGACCCCAACGATCTCCACGCCGGCTTCGATTTCGATGGCCGCATCGCGGAAGATTTCAAGCTGGCGAGCGGCACCTGGGTCAGCGTCGGTCCGTTGCGCGCACGCTTCATCGCGGCCTGCGCGCCGCTGGTGCGCGATGTCGTGATCGCCGGAATCAATCGCGACGAGATTTCCGCGCTGGTCGTGCTCGATCTCGACGGCTGCCGCCTGATCAATCCGACGCTGCCGCTCGACGATCTTGCCGCGACAGCCGCCGATCCGCTGGTCCGCGACGCTTTTCGCGAGCGGTTTGCGAAATTTCTCGCGAGCTCGACCGGCTCGTCGACCCGCATTACCCGCGCGATCCTGATCGACACGCCGCTATCGATCGATCGCAGCGAAGTCACCGACAAGGGCTCGATCAATCAGCGCGCGGTGCTGGAGCATCGCGCTCCATCGATCGAAGAGCTTTATTCACCCACGCCATCGGCCCGCGTGATAACGCTGGGTTAACGACCGAACGCACAGGGAGGATATCATGCAGATGAAGGATCAGGCCGCGATCGTCACCGGCGGTGCATCGGGGCTCGGCGCCGCGACCGCGCGAAAGCTGGCCGCGCTCGGCGCCAGCGTGGCTGTGTGCGACCTTAACCAAAAGCTCGCCGAAGCCGTCGCCGCCGAGATCGGCGGCGTTGCCGTTGCCTGCGACGTGAGTGATGCCGCTTCGGCCGAGGCCGCCGTTGCCCAGGCTTCCAAGGCGCATGGCCCGGCGCGGGTGCTGGTGAACTGCGCCGGCATCGGGGTGGCAAAACGGGTGATCGGCCGCGACGGGCCGATGCCGCTTTCTGATTTCGACAAGGTGATCAAGGTCAATCTGATCGGCTCTTTCAACATGCTGCGGCTTGCGACCGCGGAAATGTCGAAGCTGGAGCCGCTCGCCAACGGCGAGCGCGGCGTCGTCATCAACACGGCGTCGGTCGCAGCTTATGACGGCCAGATCGGGCAGGCGGCTTACTCGGCCTCGAAAGGCGGCATCGTCGCGATGACGCTGCCGATCGCGCGCGAATTGGCGCAGTTCGGCATTCGCGTGCTCACCATTGCGCCCGGGCTGTTCCTGACCCCGCTACTCGCCAATCTGCCGCAGGAGGCACAGGATAGCCTTGCCGCCGCGATTCCCTTCCCGCGCCGGCTCGGCCAGGCCGACGAATTCGCCTCGCTGGCGCTGCACATGATCGACAATATCTACCTGAACGGCGAGGTGGTGCGGCTCGATGCCGCGCTGCGTATGGCGCCGCGTTGATCGACATGAAGCACGCGCGCGGCACGAACGCTCTTCCACCTCTCCCGTTGGGAGAGGTCGGCGCGCAGCGCCGGGTGAGGGGATTCGCTCTCACGATAGACCGTAACCCCTCACCCCAACCCTCTCCCAAAGGGAGAGGGAGCTCGGCGCCGTTGCCGCGCTAACGGAGTTCGTAAGACAATGTTCGCAAACCGGCGCGAGGTGCAGATCCAGTGGGGAGATTGCGACCCCGCCAACATCGTCTACTACCCGCGCTATTTCGCGATGTTCGACGATTCGACCTCGATCCTGTTCGAGGCTGCCGGCTTCTCCAAGCAGGATATCATCAGAAAATACGGCTTGGTCGGCATCCCCATGGTCGACACGCGGGCGAAGTTCTATATCGCCTCGACCCATGGCGACTGGATCACGATCGAAAGCCGGATCGAAAGTTTCAAGCGCTCGAGCTTTGAGGTCACCCACAAGGTGTTCAAGGGCGAGGCGCTTGCGATCGAAGCGTTCGAGACCCGCGTACTGGTCGGGCGGCATCCCGACGACCCCTCGAGGCTGAAATCGGCGGCGGTGCCGGAGGAAATCATCGCTAAATTCATGCGGGGCTGACTTGGACGCTGACTCCGGCATCCGCGTCGCCTACAGAGAGCTAAATAGCCGGCCTTATTCTAGGAAGCATCACTGGGAGGAACGAATGAAAAAAGGTTTGTTGTCGGCTGCTGCAATCGCTGCGGCGCTCGCCATGCCCGGAATGCCGGCGACGGCACAGAGCAATGAGATCACCATCGGCATCACCATCACCACGACCGGCCCCGCGGCGGCGCTCGGCATTCCCGAACGCAACGCGCTCGATTTCGTGGCGAAGGAGATCGCGGGCGTACCCCTGAAGGTGATCGTGCTCGACGATGGCGGCGATCCGACCGCCGCCACCACCAATGCGCGGCGTTTCGTCACGGAGTCCAAGGCCGACATCATCATGGGCTCGTCGACGACGCCGCCGACGAATGCGGTCTCTGACGTCGCCAACGAGGCGGGAATTCCCCACATCGCTCTCGCACCGTTCGCGATCACGCCGGAACGTGCAAAATGGTCGGTCGCAATGCCGCAGCCGGTGCCGATCATGGGCAAGGTGCTCTACGCGCATATGAAGGCGCACAACATCAAGACCGTCGGCTATATCGGCTACTCCGATTCCTACGGCGATCTCTGGTTCAACGATTTCAAGTTCCAGGCGGTGCCGATGGGCATGACGGTGGCCGATGAAGAGCGTTTTGCGCGGCCGGATACGTCGGTTGCGGGACAAGTGCTGAAGCTGGTTGCTGCCAATCCCGATGCGATCCTGGTCGGCGCTTCCGGCACCGCGGCGGCACTGCCGCAGACGGCCTTGCGCGAGCGCGGCTACAAGGGGCTGATCTACCAGACCCACGGCGCTGCCAGCATGGACTTCATCCGCATCGCCGGGAAAGCGGCCGAGGGCGTGATCATGGCGTCCGGTCCGGTGATGGATCCCGAGGATCAGCCGGACAGCGCGCTGACCAAAAAGCCGGGTCTCGCGCTGGACAAGGCTTACGAGGCAAAATACGGCCCCAACAGCCGCAGCCAGTTCGCAGGCCATTCCTATGACGCGTTTCTGGTTCTCGAACGCGTCATCCCGGTCGCGTTGAAGACGGCCAAGCCTGGCACGCCGGAATTCCGCGAGGCGATCCGCCAGGCGCTTTTGACCGAACGTGAGATCGCCGCGAGCCAGGGCGTCTATAACTTCACTGAAAAAGACCGCTACGGCCTCGACGACCGCTCGCGCATCATCCTCACCGTGAAGAACGGAAAATACGTGCCCGCGGAGTGAGGCGGGTGCGCTCGGGTCTTTCTTACCCTCCCCTGGAGGGGGAGGGTCGCCCGCGCTCGGCGATGCGAAGCATCGTCCGGCGCGGGCGGGGTGGGGTGACGGTCTATCTCCGGCGGCGGTGCTTCAGTGGTTTGACCTCCGCCTCGCGCGAACCGTACAGCTCCACATAAACTCGCTCGAGTACCGCTGTCAGATCACCGGTGATCTCGGAATTCCAGAAGCGGACGACGCGGTATCCCTCCTGCTCGAGCCAATGTTGCCTTTCGCTATCGCGATTCGCGATATCATCACCGTTGTGATGCCCGCCGTCGAGTTCGATGATCAAGCGTTTGGCTGGGCAGAAGAAATCCACGACGTAGGGGCCGATCGGCGCCTGGCGTCGGAAGTGCGTGCCGTCCATCGGGATTTCTTTCAAAGCGCGCCACAATGCGCGCTCGTGCGGTGTCGTGTTGGCTGGAAGCCTTTTCGCTGCTGCCCGGCGAATCGATGTTGAGATCATACGTACCTCGCCCGGGGATAGATCACCCCACCCCGCTCGCATCGGACGATGCTGCGCATCGCCGAGTGCGAACGACCCTCCCCCTCCAGGGGAGGGTGAAGTAAAGCCACGTCACAACATGAGAGCAAGTGGTGCTAAATCGCGCTCTCCCCTTCATGCGCAAATCCGAGATAGCTCGCGGCGACGCGCGCGTTGGCGGCGACGTCGTTGGCCCGTCCGCTCAGGATGAATTCGCCGAGCTCCATCACATAGGCGCGGTCGGCGATCCTGAGCGCGGCTTGCGCGTTCTGCTCGACCAGGAGCACCGATACGCCCGATGCGCGCAATTCGCCGATGGTGCGGAAAATATCGGCGACGATGATCGGGGCCAGACCAAGGCTCGGTTCATCCAGCATCAAGAGTTTGGGCGCGCCCATCAGCGCGCGGCCCATCGCCAGCATCTGTTGCTCGCCGCCCGACAGTGTGCCGGCCAATTGCTTGCGCCGCTCCTTCAGCCGCGGAAACAGCGTGTAGACCCGCTCGAATGAATCCCTCGCTTGCGCCCTGGCGACGCGGAACGCGCTGAGCTCGAGATTGTCCTCGACGTTCATGGTCGCGAACAGCTCACGATGCTCCGGCACCAGGCTCAAGCCTGCCGCAACGCGGTCCTCGATCTCGAACCGCGCCAGATCGCCACCGGCAAAGCTGACGCGCCCCTTCAGCGGCAGGATTCCCATGATGGCGTTGAGCAGCGTGGTCTTGCCGGCGCCGTTGGCCCCGATGATGGTGACGATCTCGTTGCCGGCAATCTCGAGCGATACCGATCGCACCGCCTCGACCTTGCCGTAGGCGACATGGCCGTCGGTGAGGTGCAACAGCGCGCTCATGCGGCCGCCCCAAGGTAGGCCTTGATCACCTCAGGATCGGTCTTGATCGCAGCCGGCGTGCCTTCAGCGATCTTGGTGCCGAAATCCAGCACCACGACGCGGTCGGCGAGATCCATCACAAAGCCCATGTCGTGCTCTACCAGGAGCACCGACATGCCGCCGTCGCGCAACTGCCGGAGCAGGGTCGCGAGCCTCTGCTTTTCCATGTGCCGCAGGC
>Ga0209474_10004026_pt1 | contig 12753 bp, 10 predicted proteins | sample GraSoiAngelo_145_FD_185902 | JGI IMG/M metagenome (GOLD analysis project Ga0209474, IMG submission 185902) | Grasslands soil microbial communities from the Angelo Coastal Reserve, California, USA - 14_1009_05_20cm (SPAdes) (version 2) | ecosystem: Environmental > Terrestrial > Soil > Grasslands...
CATTTAGTTGGAATGATGGGTTCTACTCCAACCGCTACACATGGTTCATAGGCTCGTTGACTTACGCTTTAAACTCCGCGAATACGCTGTCCTTTGTGGCAGGCGGCAATGCGGGGGCATACGCGAAGAGCACGCTGGCAACACCGCTATATCTAAACAACTCAGAGATGTACAACCTGATCTACACCTATAGCCACGGCGCGTGGGTAATCCAGCCATACTTTCAGTACACTAACGTGCCAACCAACACGAACATTGGGATAACCCAGGGCGCGGGCACAAAAGGCGGCGCAGTCTTGGCCACTTACAATTTCAAGCGCGGCTTTTCGCTCGCAGTGCGGCCTGAATACATTAAGAGCACAGGAAGTGTGAGCAGCGGAACGATTAACTTGCTCTATGGTCCGGGCAGCGGAGCGTTTGGATTCACGGTTACGCCCACGTACCGCAAGGACGCGTTCTTCCTGCGCGGAGACCTAGCGATTGTTCATGCGACCGACATGACAGCTGGGCTTGGTTTCGGCACAGCAGGTCAGAGTGCCAATCAACCTCGAGGCGTGCTTGAAGCAGGTTTTATGTTCTGAGTGTTTTCGTGGGCTCAGTCCCGACCTGCGGGACTGAGTATATGCGGACTGGCTTGGAGCGCGCAAACTCCTGCCATGACCACGATGGTTTTCAAGTCAGTCCGCACCAATTTTGTTTAGCTTCCGCCGTAATCAGCTGGAGCACGAATCCACCGCAGATGATTCGCAGAGAACGTGCGTAAGTGACGCCGAGAAAAAACACTGCCTTTGCTACAATCCCCGCATGGCTGACGCCCGCGCTCGCGCCCGCAAAATCAAATTGTTTCTATTCGATGTAGATGGCGTTCTCACTGACGGGAAGTTGTTTTTCTTCCCTAAGCCTCCCGGTGCGGAACTCAGCACGGAGGCACATGCTGCCAAACACGGCGGTCAGGGCGGCTTTGGGCTGGCCAGCACCACGATGGTGGAAGCTAAAGGATTTCATGCACACGATGGAACAGCTATTTCACTCGCGCGGCTTGCAGGAATCAAGACCGGACTAATCACCAAGCGCATATCCGAGACTGTCGCCCTTCGCGCCCACGACCTCAAACTCGACCACATCTATCAGGGTATTCAGGACAAGCTGGGATCGTTCAAAGAAATCCTGCAAAAAGAAAAAATTGGCGCGGCAGAAGCTTGCTTTGTGGGCGACGATGTAATCGATCTGCCGGTAATGTGGAACTGCGGACTTGCTATCGCCGTGGCCAACGCCCGTGATGAAGTGAAACGTGATGCTCACTATGTTACCAAGCACTCGGGAGGAGACGGAGCGCTACGCGATGCCCTTGAGTTTATTCTGCGCGCGCAGGGCAGGTGGAAACAGCTGATGACGCAGTACATTGGCGAGCGCAGCCCGGGCAGCCAGTGAAATCCACGAAATTACCGCTGAAAAACCGACCCTGACAGGTAATGCGGAGTTTGCTCCGGAGTAAATACGGAATGTACTGTATCGAACAAAATGGAAACGGGGCCTATCTTTTGTAGGTGTCTTCCTCTCCAGTGTTTGGCAACAACGGCTTTAGATCTAATCTCAAACGTCTGCTTTTCGTTGATGATGAGCCCAACATTCGCGCCACTCTGCCCACAATTCTTCGCCGGTATGGTTTCACGGTAGCAGTCGCGGGCACGGTGAGTCAGGCACTCGATCAAATCAAGAACCATGCATTCGGTTTGCTCTTATGCGATCTGAATATTGAGCGTGAAGGTGATGGCTACATCGTTATTCGCGCGATGCGGGCGAAGAATCCTGATTGCGTGACCATGATTCTGACGGGATACCCGGCTCTCGAGAGTGCTGTTGAAGGCATTCACGTGGGCATAGACGGCTATCTTATGAAGCCGACGAATGCGAATGAACTAGTAGCGCTGCTCGCCGAGAAGTTGGCTAAGCGTCAGTCGAAGGGCAGCGTGCTGACGGTTTCACATGACGAACCGCTGTTGCGAACCTGGGCGTTGCTGCTTCAGTCGCGCGGATACGAAGTGGCTTCTTTGAACCCGCTCAATGCCACCATTGATAAGTCCAGTCAGCCCGGTTTCGATGTCCTAGTTCTGGACGGTTCCGTGCCGAGCATGGATAAGCGCAGGATGATCGATATTTTTCGCAATAGCTGCGATTCCCCCATTATCGCGGTCCCGTCAATCGGCGACGATCAGGAAGCCGATGGTGCGGATTACCACGTTGAACCCGACCCTGAACTGCTGCTGCAGTGCATTGCCGACGTGATCAGCAAGAAATCTGCCGCCAGGAATGGCGCAGCTTAGGGCCTGCTACACGTCTGATTGGTACCTACTCACCTTTTCTGGACTTGAACGTCTAAAGCGCTTGCGCCTAAAATCGCCAGTTTGAAACGAGGTGTGCCTTGCGCTTGAAAGTAACTCTGGTTGTTTTCTCTCTGCTCGCCGTCTTCAGTTTCGCCCAATCCAATTCAGCCCCGGCTTCTCCGGCGTTCAATGCAAGCGCGATCGATAAGGATGCCGATCCTTGCACCGACTTCTACGCATATGCCTGCGGCAACTGGATGAAGACCAATACCATTCCGCCTGACCAGGCGTCTTGGGTCAGCTTCCGGGAACTGGATGAGCGAAATGAGGCGATCCTGCGGCAGATCCTGGAGAAGGCTGAGGCCAACGATCCTCACCGCAATGCAATCGACCAGAAGATCGGCGATTACTACGAGTCATGCATGGACGAATCCGCCGCCGATACCAAGGGACTCGACCCGCTCAAGCCAGAACTGGCGAGGATTGCGGCCATCAAAGACAAACAATCGCTGATCGATGCCATTGCGCGCGTCCATATCCTCGGGCCGAATCCACTGTTCGGTTTTTATAGCTCTCCTGACCTGCATAACGCGAACATGGTGATCGTTTATCTCGATCAGGGCGGACTAACGCTCCCCGATCGCGATTACTACATAAAAGATGACGCTCACATGAACGAGATCCGGCAGCGTTATCGCGAGTACGCAACCCAGGTGTTTACGCTGGCAGGACAGTCGCCGGAGCAGGCAAAAACGTCGGCGGAGACTGTATTGCGGATTGAGACTGAGCTGGCAAAAGCCGCCATGGATAGAACGGCTCGACGCGATCCTAAGACGCGCGATCACAAGATGTCGCTTAGTGAGGCATCAACGCTGGCGTCGAACTTCTATTTAACGCGTTACTTTTCGGAGATGGGCACACCGAAGTTCACGGAACTGAATGTCAGCAATCCTGAATTCTTTAAGCAGGTGAACGCGCTGCTTGACTCTGAACCGCTGGATGCCTGGAAGACGTACGTCAGCTGGCATCTTTTGGATGGAACTGCTCCGTGGCTTTCGAAGCCGTTCGTTGACGCAAACTTCAAAATGGAGCAGGCACTCAGCGGACAGCCAGAGATCAAGCCGCGCTGGAAACGTTGTGTCGATGCAGTTGATAACGGGATCGGCGAAGCGCTGGGACAACGCTATGTTGAATTGACCTTCGGCGCGGAAGGCAAGCAGCGCATGCTGAAAATGGTGGACGCGCTGGAGAAATCGCTGGCCGAAGACATCAGCAATCTGTCGTGGATGTCCGAGGATACGAAGAAACAGGCACATGTAAAGCTTGAGGCGATTCGCAATAAGATTGGCTATCCGGACGTGTGGCGCGACTACAGTTCTCTGAAGATTCAGCGTGGCGACCTGGTGGGTAATTTCCTGCGTGCGAATGAATTCGAGGCGCGGCGCAACATCAATAAAATTGGCAAGCCGCTGGACCGGAATGAATGGGGCATGACGCCGCCAACGGTAAACGCCTACTACTCGCCGCCGAGGAACGAGATTGTGTTTCCTGCGGGAATTCTGCAGCCGCCGTTCTTCGACAAGAATGCCGATGACGCTACCAATTTTGGCGGTATTGGAGTGGTGATCGGTCATGAACTCACCCACGGCTTTGACGATCAGGGGCGCAAGTATGACCCGCAAGGCAATCTGCGCGACTGGTGGACTCCCGAAGATGGCAAGCGATTTGAAGAACGCGCCAGTTGCGTGGCCAACGAGTACAGCGGCTTTAGTGCCGTCGATGATCTGAAACTGAATGGCCGGCTTACCCTGGGCGAGAACACAGCGGATAACGGGGGAGCGCGAATCGCGCTGATGGCGCTGCATCATTTCATTGCCGACGATAAGAATGGAAGTTCAGGCCAGACAATCGGTGGGTACACACCAGATCAGCGGTTCTTTCTCGGCTTCAGCCGGGTATGGTGTGAACTCCGGCGTCCTGAATATTCGCGGGCGCAGGTGACAACGAATCCGCACTCGCCAGGCAAATGGCGGGTGAACGGTGTGGTCCAGAACATGCCGGAATTCGATGACGCCTTCGGCTGCAAAAAGGGCCAACCGATGGTGAGCGAGAACGCGTGCCATGTGTGGTGAGCAAACTTGTGGCTACTGGCTAGTGAGCAGTGAATGATTGTTAGAGGTCAGTGCCCGGTGCGGCAACTGACCTATTTTTTCAGGCCTGACAAGTCACTAACCACTAGCCACTGCCTTTTGCTAACATCTTGCTTCATCTTCCATGAAAAATATTGGCGAAGATGTTGTCAGGGTGGAGGCACAAGCCTTGCAGGCGCTGGCTGACCGCCTCGCGGGTCCGATGGCGGACGCCTTCGACAGGGCCATCGAACTGCTCTCGTGCTGCGCTGGGCGAGTGGTCGTCACGGGCATGGGAAAGAGCGGTCTCATTGCTCGGAAAATTGCTGCGACGCTCAGTTCCACGGGAACACCTGCTCTGTTCATGCATCCAGTGGAAGCGTTGCATGGTGATCTTGGCATGCTTGCCAAGGGCGACGTGGTGATCGCGCTGTCTGCGAGCGGCGAGACGCATGAAATCCTGGAACTGCTCGCAACGATAAAGCGCTTAAAACTTCCACTGATTGCAATCACTTGTGACGAAAGCGTTTCGGAAACAGGGCGGTCTCGGCACGGTTCCACGCTTGCTTCCGGAGCAGATGTTTTTCTCAGCTGCGCAGTAGCCGAAGAAGCCTGCGCGCTCGGCCTCGCGCCTACGGCCTCAACCACAGCGATGCTTGCGCTCGGCGATGCTCTCGCCGTAGCTCTGTCTCACAAGAAGGGATTTAAAGAAGAAGATTTTGCCAATCTGCATCCCGGCGGGAAACTCGGCAAGCGACTTGCGCGGGTCGAAGCGCTGATGCACTCGGACGATGCAGTGCCGCGCGTTTCTTCGGAAACGCGCATGCCGGAAGTTATTTACGAGATGTCCCGCAAGAAGCTTGGGATGACAACGGTTGCAGATGGTGAACACCTGCTAGGAGTAATCAGCGACGGCGATCTGCGGCGTCTGCTGGAACGTCGGGGCAAAGACGCGCTGGACCTCACTGCTGGCGAATGCATGACTAAGAATCCCAAGACAATTTCGAGTCAGGAATTCGCAGCCACTGCGCTGGCGATTATGGAAGAGAAGAAGATTACATCGCTGGTCGTGGTTGATGAAGGCAAGCTGCGGGGCATCGTTCACCTGCATGATCTGTGGGGAACGGAGATGGTGTAACAAGGCTTCCCGGGGCGCGATTGCTCAGCAGTCAGCAATCAGCAAGGGCCAAAACGGAAAACGATTGTGGCAGGAAATTCTCAAGTGGCTGACAACGCAAGAAGCAGTTCATGAAACTCCAACTCTGGCTGTTATTCGTGATGACCGAAGCGATGTTGAGCATCAGCCCGGGGCCGGCTGTGCTCTACGTACTTTCGCAGGCGATCCGCCGAGGGCCTGGAAAATCGGTTTGGGCCAGTGGGGGAATTCTCAGCTCTAATGCGATGTACTTCGCGCTTTCGGCAACTAGCCTGGGCGCGGTGATTGTCGCGTCCTACAAGCTGTTCTTCCTGATCAAGTGGATTGGCGCTGCTTATCTCGTCTACCTGGGCCTGGCCAGTTTCTTCGGGAAGACTTCGGTGTTGTCACTGCCGGAAGAAAAAACAAATTCACGTACGGGATGGCGGATTCTTCGTAATGGATTTTTGCTTCAAGCTGCAAATCCCAAGGCGCTTCTCTTCTTTGTAGCCATACTGCCGCAGTTCATCGACGCGCACCGCAACGTGGCGCTACAGATTTTCATTCTTGGGGCGAGTTCCATCGTGGTCGAGTTCATCATTCTCTTCACTTATGGACAGCTCGCCGGACGCGCGCTGGCCACAGCGCGAAGTCCGCGCTTCGAGAAACTGACGAACCGCGTGGCAGGGTCTCTGCTGGTTGGCGCCGGAATCGGACTGGCGCGATTGCGCAGCACGTGATGCACGACTGGTGGGGGTCTATGCGCTCGCTTTATCTGTCAGCGGCAGCGAGTTGTCACCGGCAGAATCAAGCTCAAGCTGCTCTTGTCCGCTCAATGCACTGACCCGGCCACGGTACGTTTTCAAGTGCGTTGAAGCTTTGTCGAAAGCTTCCTGCGCTTTGCCGAGGCTCTTCCCTACATTTTCGAACTGATTCTGAAAGTGATCGAACGATTTCTGCGCTTTCGCCAGTTCCTGCCGGCTCTTCTCGAAGCGAGTGGCAACCTCGTACCATTTGTGTACCAGAGATATGGTATGCAACGTCATGAGCAGTGTGTTCGGTGACACCGGAAAGACATGTTGCTGGTTCAGCCAATCGGCAAGCTCACGATTGCGCACGGCTTCCATGTAAAGCGTTTCGCTGGGCAGATACATCAATGCTATTTCGGTCGTGCCGTGCTCCGGATGAATGTACGCCCTGATTCTCTTCGCCTCGGCTTTCATCACGCGCACGAATTCGACGCGCGCATCGTCGAGTTCCTCTTTCGTGCTCTCCTCGAAAAACGCGAGGACTTGCTCGCGCGGAAACTTGGCATCAATGGGAAGGCGGCGATCCGGAAAATTGATCATCGCGTCCACGCGTCCGCCACCGTTCACAGAACACTGCATCTCAAACATGTGCGCGGGAAGGAAGTCGGACAACAGGCGCTCAAGGCTGGCTTCACCGAATTGCCCGCGAAGGTGCGGCAGCTTCAAAAGATTATTCAGATCGTTAATCGAATCGCCAATCGCTCCAACCTGACGCAGCTGCTCTTCGGCAGCCCGAAGATGCTGCTGCACTTTTTCAAACTGCGCAAATCCTTCCTTGATGTTCTGATCGAGCTTGGACTGCACCTGCTCGGTGATGGCCATCAGCTTTGCATCCACACGCTCGCGAATCGATTCGAGGCTCTCGGCGGTCTGCTGATTCAATCGGTCGAACTCGGTCTTGAGGGCAGAGGTGGTCAGGGCCATGGCCCCGGTTAATTCGCTGCGGGTCTCGGCCAGGCGCTCGGACTGCTCCTGCCGTCCGGCCTTCATTTGCTCCTCGACCGCGCTCCTGACCTGTGTAAAACCTTCACCCAGTCGGTCGGAAACCTGCTGCCGCAGATCGCCCTTGGTGCGTTCCAGGCGCGAGGCCATGTCGGCCGCGGCTGAGGAGAACTGCTCGGTCAACGCCTTTTGCAAGGCCTCGGAGCGGTCCACAAGGCTTTTAATTCCAGCATCTTGGGAGCTCCCCGACCTTTGGTGCAATATTACCCACAAAAGTAGTACCACGTTCAGGACGATAATCAGGCCTAGAAGTAATGGGAGAGTGGCCACTTCGTAATATCTCCGGTGTAAGGTGCCTGACCGGATTCTAGAGACTATTCTTTCCCAAGCAAAGTAGTTTCTCCTGGGCGCATCTGGAACGTAGGCATGACGGTCTGAAACGCCGGTTTGGCGGGTTCAGGACCGGACACATATGTTCTGGGCCCTAATTCTCGTGTTGTTGAGTGCGCTGAGCGCCTCTGCCGCAAATTCGGCTGAAGCAGCCGCAGATACGGCTCCGCATAGCTCATGGCAGCAGGTCTCGCCCTACGATCGACCAAGTTACGACACAACCGCCGAAAAGCAATTGCTGGAGATGGCAAACGCCGATCGGGTGCGAGCGGGACGGCCTCCGCTGAAAATGGACGAGGGGCTGGTCAAGGCCGCCCGTGCACACGCAGCAGAGATGGCGTCAAGGAAAGAGTTGTCGCATCAGTTCTCGGGCGAGCCGGCGCTAACCCAGCGGATTTCGGCAAACTCAGCACTGCATCTGGACCGTGAAGGCGAGAACGTTGCCATTGCCACGACTGCCGATGATGCGCATCAGGCGCTGATGGCTTCGCCACCGCACCGGGACAATCTTCTAAGTCCGAGCTTTAACATCGCAGGTATTGGAGTGTTCCGGAAAGATAATCGAATTTATGTCGCGCAAGATTTTGGTGACAGCCTGCCTTCATATTCAGTGAAGCAGGCGCAAGAACTGGTAGCGGAAAGCGTTGAGCAATTGCGGGCACAAGCGAAGATGCCACGACTGCAACGCGCCAGCAACAACAGTGCTAACGCGAGCGCGTGTGCGATGGCGCAATCGGATTCTCTCACTGCAGAGGCGCCTCCGTCCGGCGCGTATATGCTGCGATACACCAGCATGCAGCCGGAAACTCTTCCATCAGCAATTTCGAAAGTGATTTCGCAACGTGGATTGCATACCTACTCGGCAGGCACGTGTTATGCGCGAACGCAGAAGTATCCCGGTGGAGCGTACTGGGTCGTGCTGATGTTCTATTAGGCCTACTGACGCTATCGTGGTGCCTCGATGATGCAAAGTAGATGAGGACCTCAGAACACTGTGAACACGCCGCTATAAAGAGCATTGGTCACTGCGACCGTTTGACCGCAATGCCCATGACCTCATATCTCCCGCCACGCAGCAAGTTCGCGGCCCCCAGAAAAGCTCGCGCAGGATAGTCGCCGTGGAAGTAAGTCTTGTAAACACTGTTGAACGTATCGTATAGCTTCAGATCCGTGCAGAAGACTTGGATAGACACGACGTCGTCCATAGCTAACCCCGCGGATTCGACCGTCTGCTTGATGTCGTTCATCACCAGCCTGGCTTCCTCCTCTGGACTTGCTGGAGGCATGTTGGTCTTGGCGTCGAGACCGATATGGCCCGCTATGTATAGCGTATTGCCCAAGAGCACGCCTTCGCTGAACGGCAGCGCCTTGCTGTCGGCTGGTCGCGGCTTCACGATGTACTTGCGGTCGGCTGCGCCTGCGGCGGTACAGAGTACAAGGAACAATACACTGATAACTACCTTACGTAGTCTCATGATCTCCTCACGATTCGCTGAAATTTATTGTTTATTGGACTCACAGGGTACCACTATGCTCAGCTACGTAGAGGATCGGGTTTCAACTACTGCTGCACAGCTTGTTTGAGACTGGGCTTAATGCGGACGGACGCGAGACTCGCGCTATCCCAGCCGCCGCCAAGCGCCTTGACCAACAATACTGACGTGGTGAGGCGTTGCCCAAGGATTTGGGTTGCAAGGCGCTGATTGCTGAGCAGCGTTTCCTGTGCGGTGATGACATCTAAAAAAGTAACCAGACCGCCGGTGTAGCGAGCATTGGCAAGAGTGAGAGCGCGCTGGGCGTCATCAACCGCGCGCAGCTGTGCGGTGTACGCCGCTGAAAGCGAGTTCAAACCGGAGAGCGCATCTTCAACCTGCTGAAATGCGATCAGCGAGGACTCCCGATAGTTCGCAACACTTTCCTCGTAAACCGCGCGCGTATTCTGGAGCACGGCGCGATTGCGCCCGCCGTTGATGATCGGTTCGAGGGCCGCAAGTCCGAGCGACCAGAAGGTGCTGGGCGCGTTCACTAATCTGCTGATCTCGCGGCTTAATACACCGGCTGCGCCCGACAGTGAAATGCTGGGATAAAGCGCAGCGCGGGCTACACCGATGCGCGCGTTGGCTTCAGCGACGGCACGCTCGGCTTCTGCGACATCAGGGCGGCGTTGAAGCAGTTCCGAAGGCAGCATGAGCGGCACCGCAGGAGGTTCAACGTTCAGCGCACGCGTTGGGGCGACGAAGCTCGATGCGGGCAATCCCTGCAAGGCGGCCAGGGCATGCTGGAATTGATCGTGCTGCTGCTGCAGTAACGAGAGCTGCGCAATGCTGGCGTCGAGAAACGTTTGCTGCTGGGCGACGTCGAGGCCTGATGCGGCCCCTCCGGTGTGGCGGTTCTCGACTAGTTTCAGTCCCGCTTGTTCGAAATCGATCGCCTTCCGCACAACGGCCATTTCGGCATCGAGCTCGCGCAGCTGAAAGAAATCTCCCGCGACTTCAGCGCTGACGATCATTCGAACGTTTTCTAGATCTGCAGCGGAAGCCTGGTATGCAGCGTTTGCGGCGAGCACGTTGTTGCGAACACGTCCGAAGAGGTCGATCTCGTAGTTGAGATTGAATGGGACCTGAAAGGTGTTCTCTGTATCAGGGCGAGGCGAAACAATCGAGCCTAGTGTCGGCCGATTTCCGGAAACACGCTGGCGAGCAGCGGAAACTCCGCCGTTGATCTGAGGATACAAATCGGCAGAGGTGATCTGCGCGAAAGAGCGCGCTTCTGCGAGCCGCGCCACGGCCGCCTTGAGCGTCTGGTTACTGGTGATGGCACGCTCTTCGTATTGATTCAGTTCCGCGTCATTGAAGAGAGTCCACCACGCGCCTTTTGGGATGGAGTCGCCCGGATTGGCGAGCTGCCAGGGCGCGGGCGCCTGCCAATTCTGCGGGACCGTGATTTCAGGCTTCTGATACTTTGGGTCGCCAGCAAATGCCGCCGTCGAAACCAGCAATAGGATGGAGCAGCCGAACTTCACTTTGCACCAGCCTGCTTGACGGAAACCTTTTCACCGCTTTCAAGCGAGTCGGCAGGATTGAGCACCAGCAAATCTGAAGCTTCAACCCCGCTGAGCACCTCAACCTCACGACCATAATCACGACCGATGGACACAGGTTTAAGCTGCACTTGCCCGTTTGCATCCACAACTGCGGCGCGAATTCCCTCCGCACGGAATAACAGTGCGTTAACTGGAACTGAAAGTAGGGGGACCTGGACGTTTAATGCAAAATGCACCTGAGCATAGGCTCCGGGGAGCAATTCGCCCTTGGGATTTGGAACGTCAATCTCCGTCAGCAGGGTGCGAGTCGCGGGATCGATGGATTCGGCCGTGCGGACGACGTTTCCGGAAAATTCTTTTCCTGAAACCGAAGCGAGTTCGATTTTTGATTTCACACCCGGACGCACGGACGGTGCGTAAATCTCCGGGACATTCACGTACACGCGAATGGGATCGATGCGAGCAACGTTGAAGAGCTGCTGATTCGGGCCGTTGTTGCCGGCATTGATGAGCGCGCCGATATCAATGTTGCGCCTGGTGAGCACGCCCGAGAATGGGGCGTAAATATGTTTAAAGGATTCGAGCTGCTCAAGCCTGTGAACGTTCGCTTCGGCGGCTGCCAGGTTGGCCTTGGCTTGGGTAAAGCTGCTGGATCGCTCATCAGTTTCCTGCTGCGCGACAGCGTCCATTTTTTGCAGACTTTCCCAACGCTTGGCGGATGACTGAGCAATCTGCAGCTGCGCCGTGGACTGATCGCGTGCGGCGCGCGCCTGCAGGAGTTCCTGATCGATTTCCGGGGTCTCGATATCGGCCAGCAATTCGCCCTGATGAACGGAGCTGCCGATATCCTTGTACCACTTCTTCAAGTAACCGTTGGTGCGTGCGTAAATTGGGGACTCTGTGAACGCCTGAAGTGTCGAAGGCAACACCAGTTCTTCCTGCGGAGGCTCGGCCTTGGGATGGACGACCGAAACGGTCGCGACCGCCAGCGCCTCAGTCTCGTTGGCGAGAGCCTTGCGCTCACTGAAGCGCGTCATCAGGCCAATGACGGCTGTGAAGAGAAACACAATACCCAAAGCGATGGCAATCAAGTACCCGCGATGCTTGCGTGGGCGTGGAGACTGCGACGCCTGCCGGTTCGGGCCTGATTGCACTTCAACATCTTCGGTATCGATCACGCGACCATTCATAAAAGAGTATTAACTCCGTTTTCTCTAAACAAAACTCATCCTTCCAACCGCTGAAGGTCTCTGTGGTCTCTAGGTTCGCGGACCAGTGCGCGATGCGCGGCCCGCTCGGCAAGCCATCCGTGGAAAATACTGAATACGACCGGCACGAACAATAGCGTAGCGACGGTTGCAAATAGCAGGCCGCCGATAACAGCGCGTCCGAGTGGGGCATTCTGTTCGCCGCCTTCGCCGAAACCCAGAGCCATCGGCATCATGCCAATAATCATGGCCAACGCGGTCATGATCACGGGGCGCATGCGCGTGTAGCCGGCTTCAAGAGCGGCCTTCACCGGTTCCATTCCCTCGGCCATGCGTTCGCGCGCAAATGAGATCAGCAAAATGCTGTTCGAAGTTGCCACGCCCATGCACATAACCGCGCCGGTCAGCGCGGGAACGCTGAGCGTGGTGTGCGTAATAAACAGCATCCAGCATATTCCTGCTAATGCGCCGGGCAAAGCAGTGATGATGATGAACGGATCAAGCCACGATTGAAAATTGACCACGATCAGCAGGTAAATGAGAACGATAGACATTATCAGGCCGAGCGCGAGGCCCTCGAACGAGGAGGTCATGGTTTCAACCTGCCCAACGACATTGAGTTGTGTGCCGCGCGGCAAATGATTCCGGAAGCCATCAAGTATTTTGTTGGCATCATCGGAGACTCCTCCGAGATCGCGGCCATCTACACTGGCGTAAACATCAACAGTCGGCAGAATGTTGTAGTGACTAATGACGGCAGGAGTCGTGGTCGG
>Ga0209474_10004027_pt1 | contig 12752 bp, 13 predicted proteins | sample GraSoiAngelo_145_FD_185902 | JGI IMG/M metagenome (GOLD analysis project Ga0209474, IMG submission 185902) | Grasslands soil microbial communities from the Angelo Coastal Reserve, California, USA - 14_1009_05_20cm (SPAdes) (version 2) | ecosystem: Environmental > Terrestrial > Soil > Grasslands...
TAATAGCCAGCAAAATGAGGACGAGTGGCGCGAGCGAGAGGACGGTGTAGAAGGCCAGTGCCGCGCCCAGCTGCGGCGCTTTATCATCCAACCATTCCTCTGCTGTCAGCTTCAACAATTTCAAAGCAGTGCCGAAGATTGATTTGCGCGCCGAACCGTTGCTCATATGCGCATCCCTCCATTGTAGGAATCGCGCCGGAGGCGAAGCCAAGATGGACAATGTTTTCTGCGAGAAATCCGGTAGTCGTTCACGCGAATCAAGCCGCCGGTCGCGAGCACATGAAAGCTTTCCGTCTCTCAAATCGAGATTGGCCAAATCCGCAATCTGACATCTGGACTTCTTCCTTCCTCCTTCTTACTTTCCCCTTTCACATCGGTCCCCGTAGTTCAACGGACAGAACGGAGGTTTCCTAAACCTTAAATGTGGGTTCGATTCCCGCCGGGGATAGAAATCAGCCGAGAAAAACTGTTCCCGCCTAGTTTTTTTGGTTACACCTTCTTTGGGCAATGCCAAAAAGGTATTCTACTTAGCGTCACTTACACAGTAATGCTACATCTCCAGTGTGGCGATAAGCGCATCAGATATTAGGGCAGTAGTCGAAAAAGAAGACGACTTTGGGCATGAATTAAGAGTAGGACGTATACTGCGTGCATATCGTGACGGGAAGCTGTTGCACGGCGGAACATACACCGACCCAATCACCAAAAAGCCGCGACAATACGATTTCCGCTGGTATTACCCAGCAAACGAACGGGCAATAAACCTAGCCGTTGAGTGCAAACATATTAAGAGCGAGTCTCCTGTCGTCATAAGCGGCAGAAAGCGCAAACGACCGGAATCGTTCCATGACCTCGTCGAAGCAAGAACGAGTGGGAAATTCACAACTCCAAGCGGTCCAGTATATATAGATTTTCCCTCATATGGCGTCATTCGAACCGTACGGAACGATAATTCGATCTATGGGCCTGAAGCGTTCGTCGGAAAAAGCATGGTGAAAATTCAAGCAACCCAAACAGGAAAGCCTCCTAAAATCACGTACTCCGGCGATAGCGATACCGAAATTCACCAGCGGTGGTCTCAAGCCCTCGCTTCTTGCGATGACCTTGTCGTATCGGCATGCAAATCTGCGAACGACAAGAACCCTCATGTCTTCACATTGGTTCTTCCTGTAGTCGTCTTTCCAGACAACACCCTTTGGAAAATAGAATACGACGATAAAGGACAACCTACCGGAGATCCAACCGAAGCAGATGAATGCGAATTTTACGTTGATCGTGAAATCGTAGTTCCAAATCCATTTAAGAGTTTTCCACAACGCCGCTTTGTCATCTCTCACATTCATTTCTTCACGATGAGAGGTTTCGCCTCGTTCCTTTTGCGAATCACCAACGATGACGATTGGTGCAATTCGGCTTTTGACGCTCAGGTGCTGGCAGCTGCGCGAGCTGAACGACTCCCATGACAATCCAATCAAGCCGGACATTACGCGGGCTTAAGAACTCCCCGAGTCGATAGCGTGGCATCTCACATCACCGGCCGAGCAGCCGCGGGTCGAACGCGAAATCAATCGGCGGGTGGATGCGGATGCGCTTAAAATCCGGATGTTCGGGATTCAACAGAAAATTTGTATCGTCTGGACTGATCGCGCTGGGCAATGCCAAGACGGCAGAGCGCCGTTCCTGCACCCAGCGATCGCCAATTTCCATCGTCTCGGCCGGCGGCGGAGTAACGCGCCAGCTGGCCGGTAGTTTTTTAATAGGAAAGATTTCCGTGAGACCGTCCGGCCATTCCAAATGATACGCTTTGTATTTTTCCTCGAGAATGAACGGCACGCGATTCGCGAAGACCTCAAACGCAGCGGTGGATTGATGTTCGCTTACGTAGACGACATGCACACCCGGTGAGTTCCACCGGCCTCCATATCGCCATGGGCCTTCTCCGGTAAACGCCGTGTTCGCGCGACTCGCGCGCACGATCCGCCACGCCGAGGCCATCGCGCTTTAGGAATAAACGCCGTAATCGATCCGTCCGAGCAGATTGTCTACTTCGCGCGCGCCGATTTCTGTTTCTGCATAATCCAACGGCACAGCGCCACCGAGACCGTATTGTGGATGTTTCAGCCAGGCTCGCGCCTTGTCGATGTCGCCAAAAACATCCGTCGCATGCTCAAGCAGTCGCGCAAAGCGAATGACCTTGTCGGATTCGTCCGGCGACAATCGGCCGTTTGCTTTCCGCCTCTGCAAGGTCGAGCGCGAGATGGAAAGTTTTGCTGCGAGCTGCTCAAACGGCATGTCGATGCTGTCTTGCAAAGTCTCCAGCTCCCGAAACCGCAAGCCTTGCTGAATACGGCGAATCAGTTCGTGCGGATGCTTCGCTTTGGCGCTAGCGGTTTTCTTTTCCAACGTGCCAGTTTTCATAAATTGGCCTTTGATTCAATTGACACAATGTAATCGCTCAATTGAGCAAGTCAAGAATAGCTGAACCGAAAACGTTGGCTAGGCGACCGGAATGAGCCGAAGGATAGATTTAATCTTCGCCCGACGTCGAAAGCGATTCCTAAGCGCTGACCCGGTCGAGAACCGTGCGCAGCTCGTGAAAGTCTATCGGCTTGACCAGGTGAAAATCGAAGCCCGCTTCTTTGCCGCGCCGAACGTCTTCGTCCGTGCCAAACCCAGTGATGGCCACAGCCTTAATCGGCTGTTTGCGTTTGGCCTGGGTAATCACCTCGTAGCCACTGCCATCGGGAAGGCCAATATCGCTCAACACGACATCGAATTGCTGCGACTGGACGATCTCCAAAGCGCTCTGTGTGTTATCGGCGACTGAAATATGGTGGCCGAAATGACTGAGCAAACGCGACAAAGTTTGTCGTGTGTCCCCGTGATCTTCCACCAATAAAATACGCAACGGTTTGGCTGGTTTTTGCGGAGCTTGAGAATTCACGCCGCTTTTTTCGACGTAGTTGGCTACCGCGTCAAGTGTGACCTTGAAAGTCGCGCCATAACTACGACCGCGGCTTTGCCCTTCGATCGCGCCGCGATGAAGATCGACAAGATGTTTCGAAATCGCCAAACCCAGTCCAAGCCCACCAAATTGACGGCTGACAGAAGGGTCAGCCTGCTCGAATGGCCTGAAGAGCGAAGCCTGCCGTTCGACTTCAATTCCGATCCCGTTATCGGTGATTTGAAGCTGAAAACGGCCGTAATCGTCATTGGAGCTCCGGATTTCGATCTTTCCGCCGGGAGGAGTGAATTTCACGGCGTTGTTAATGAGGTTCCAAAACACCTGCTGGATTCGAACCGAATCGGCCCAGATGTGATACTCCTCTGCGTCTAACCGAACGGAGACGTTTAATTTCTTTTTCTCGATATCTGTCTTTGCGATGTCGATCGTTTTGGGAATGAGGGCGTGCGCGTCGACATGCTCAAAGTGCAACTCGAGCTTGCCGCGCGTGACCCGAGTGAGATCGAGCAGGTCGTCAATCAGCCGCGCCTCCAATTGGACGTTGCGTTTGATTATGTCCACGTCCTCCACGAATTCCGGCTCAAGTTTAGCGGCGTTATCGGCAAGATAAGTCGCCGCCGCCAGCGCCGGTGTCAGCGGCGTGCGCAGTTCATGGCTCAGCGCTGCAAGGAAATCGTCCTTTGCTTTACTTGCTCTTTCCGCGGCGATCTTTTCAGCTGCAATTTCGCGGCTGCGAACTTGCTCGGTGATGTCGCGCGTGACTTTGGAAAAGCCGCGAAGCTCGCCCGCAGAGCCGCGCATCGCCCTTAGAACAACTTCCGCATGAAAGGTCGATCCATCTTTGCGAACGCGTAGCCCCTGGTCGCAAAGGCGGCCTTTGCTCGCCGCGCGGCGCAAGTTGCGCTGCGGTCTTTCGGCTGCAACGTCCTCCACCGTGTAGAAGCAGGCGAAGTTTTTGCCGATGATTTCCTCGGCCGTGTATTGCTTCATTTTTTGCGCGCCCGAGTTCCACGTCACGATGTTCCCCGTCGGGTCGAGCATGTAGATGGCGTATTCTTCAACGCTTTCGACGAGCATGTGAAACTGCTCTTCGGTCTGGTCCAAGACACAGTGGGTCGATTGATCGTCGCTCATTTCGATGGGCCGCGCGGCCAATTCTGAATCTGAATCGAAGCGCCGTCCGCGTTCGGTTCCCTTCATTGCACGAAATTGAGAGGGAAAAGAGCTTTCCCGGCCTCGGTTTTTAGGTGCGGGCTAGGAGAGTTTCTCGCGTCCGTGCGGTTTCGTGAGGTCGAACGCAGGGCCGATTGGAACAATGCGGGTGGGATTAATTTCGGTGTGCGTCATGTAATAATGACGCTTGACATGATCGAAGTTGACGGTCTCGGCGATGCCGGGCTGCTGATATAGATCCGTCAGGTAGCCTTGGAGGTTCGGGTAATCGATTATGCGGCGGACGTTGCATTTGAAATGACCGTGATAGACGACGTCAAACCGGATTAGCGTGCAGAAAAGGCGCCAGTCGGCTTCGACGATGCGATTGTCGAACAAGTACCGGCCTTTCGCGAGTCGCGCCTCCAATTCATCGAGCGCTTCAAAGAGTTTTCGGCAAGAGATCTCGTACGGCCGCTGACGTGTGGCGAACCCGGCCTTGTAAACGCCGTTGTTGACGTTCTCGTAGAGAAAATCGGCAAGCTTGGTGTGTTCGTCTTCGATCTCTTTCGGAAAAAGATCGACATCTTTATTTTGCGCGATCGCGTTGAATGCATCGTTGAACATCCGGCAAATATCGTCCTCGCAATTGTTGACGATCTTTTTCGTTACCATGTCCCACAACACAGGCACTGTGACACGACCGTCGAAATTTGGGTCGGTCGTTGCGTAAGCTTCGCTCAAATATTGGAAACCATTAATGGGATCGGTTGATCGAGGGACGATCTCTGTATCGTCCTTTTTTCCGGACGCGACGACGCGCGTCCCTCCAGATGGATCACGAAACGCCCAGCCGCGCTCATCGCGAATCGGATCGACAACCGTCATGCCGATTACGTCTTCCAGTCCCTTTAACTTTCGAAAAATGACGGTGCGACTCGCCCAGGGGCACGCGAGGGAGACGTAAAGATGATAACGACCAGCGACTGCCGGGTACGATGTCGATTCATCGTTCGAGATCCATTCGCGAAACGCGTCTTCCTGTCGTTGAAATTCTCCGGACTCGGACTGCTCAGTTGGAAACTGTGGTTTCATTTGAGTCTTAGTCGTCTCCAGATGAATTGTCCGTCTCGAATCTTCGTGCTGGATTTGTTAGGCGCCTGTCCCTCTTCTATGAGGCAGGTTTGAAGAGCGCAGCGTCGAGGATGGACCAAAGATGGATGATCCATCCCAGCAGAAAAAACCAGAGGACCGCGGCCAGGCAAAACTGGATAATCGCCATGAACAGCCGGCCTTGAAGCAATTGCCCCAAGCCGGGAATAAAGAAACTACACAGCGCGGCAAGAACGTTACCCGCCGAACCTTGACCAGTCATGCTTCGATCTTATGATCGTATCTCGGATCGACAAGTTCATTTTGTCACAGGCACTTCCAGTCTGGGTCTTGCTTCAATTGACAATGAAAAATACGAATGATAACGTCGCGCAAATTTCCGCGAAGGTCTGGAAAGAGCTGACCAATAGGTAAACTATAGAGATTTGCACACGCTACTAAACAGTCACGTTTTGGTGCTCAATCGCCTGTGGCAGGCGGTGAACATCTGCACGGCGCGGCGCGCCTTCGCGTTGGTTTATGCAGGCCACGCCCAAGTCGTCTCTTCGGATGAAGCCAACAATTTTCTGACGCACGATTTCGAGAGCTGGCGCGATTTTTCCACGACCGCGCCAGAACACGAAGTGGTGACGACTATTTCGTGGAAGATTCGCGTCCCGCGCGTGATCGTGCTGCTGTTTTTCGACCGCCTCCCGAAAAAGGAAGTGAAGTTTACGCGCCACAATGTTTTCGAGCGCGACAAAAATATCTGCCAGTATTGCGGGCAGATTTTTGAGCGAAGTGACCTGAATCTCGATCATGTCGTGCCACGGGACCGCGGGGGGATGACGACGTGGGAAAATGTGGTTTGCTCCTGCATTGCGTGTAACACGCGCAAAGGCAACCGGCTTCCGCAGGAAGCGCACATGGGACTCATCCGCAAGCCGAAGCGGCCGAAGTGGCGGCCGTTTGTGCACGTCACGTTTTCGGCGCCACAGCATGAAAGCTGGCGGCACTTTGTCGACCTGGCCTACTGGAACGTCGAGCTAAGCGACTGATCTCTTGTCGCGACAGCCGAGTCTTGTGCAACGGTACTCATAGACCGCCGCTGGAGTGGCCCCTCGTCCCGAAGGTCGGGAAGGGATAGACATTTCAAATAGCTTAGATCACTTCCATAATCTGCGCCTGCCAACCGAATTGCACTTTGCGAAAGTTCTCGTCAGGAAGAAGCATTGGCTTTCCGTCAATTATGTCAGCGGAACCTCTTTGATAATAGCCGGCCAGTCTCCAGATGATGTCCTGGCCTGGGGCGGGCGCTGCTGGGCGAAGTAGGTGCCCAGTGAAGAGCACGACAAGAATAGTGGCGTTCGCCGTTCCCGCTCGTACGGAAAAGTTGATCTGTTGACCACTTTCATTCCAGAACCCAAAACTCTCCAGCGGGTTGGCAGCAAATCCTATGTTTGTAAGCGCAGTGCCAGTTTCCACATCAACCATACAGGAGAAGCGGCCTGAAGCATCGAGCCCGCTCAGGTTGAGGGTACCTACACCTCCGTCATAAAAGAAGGTCCAATCTCCCATCATAAGTGGCATATGATGCTCCCGTCGTTTCGGTGTTAATTAGCTAGCGGCAGATTATCATTGTCTGCGCGCTTCTCTCAACTGAGAAGTTGGTAAACGTCTCGCACTTTTTGGAGCTCTTGGTCCACGCGGTCGCGGCTGTGCCGTCCTGCCGTGAAGCAAGCCTGCGAGCGTGTGTCAAAACTCCAGAGTCGACACTCACACACGGATTGAAAGAATCTGATGATAGAAAAACTTCGCATCGAATTGGGTCTTGACGCGTGAAATCGGACAAACACCGAGCGGCCGCCTGGTGGCCTAACGAACGCCCCGCAGCTGTGACTGGTGCTGGTGGGTTGAGCGCTCTCAAAATCGGCTGCGGATAAATGCCGAGGCCAATGATCGCAAGAATTAGCGCGCTCATGGCAAAGCGTGACAGGGCGCTGACTGGAATTTTGTCGACCGTGGCCGCGGACTGCCAATACATCGCGCGGATAACCTTCAGATAATAATAAAACCCGCAGGCCACAGTAATCACACCGACTACCACCAGCGCAAGCTGGCGCTGCGCGATCGCCGCGTAGAAGATGAAAAACTTTCCGAGGAATCCCGCCGTGAACGGTATACCCGCGAGTGAGACCATCCCAATCAACATGGCAAAGGCGAGAAATGGTGAGCGCTTCCCCAATCCATCAAAGTCGGAAATTCGATCGCCGGTTTGTTGCGATACGATCACAAGGACGGCAAAGCTCAAGAGCGTCATAAGCAAGTAAGCCACGAGATAGAAAATAACGGCCCCCCCATCGAAACACGCCACGCCAATGAGCAAATAGCCCGCGTGCGCGATGCTCGAATAGGCGAGCAGTCGTTTCAAGTTGCCTTGCGGGAGCGCCGCCAGATTTCCGTAAATCAAGGTCAAGATTGCGATCAGAACGAGCAATCGCTGCATTTCGGGGAACATTAGAAATGGCCGCAACACGCGCAGCAGCACGATAAAACCCGCAGCTTTCGAGCCGACGGAAAGGTAGGCAGTAACCGGCGTGGGAGCGCCTTGATAAACATCCGGGACCCAGATTTGGAAGGGGACGGCTGCAATCTTGAAGCCCAGCGCAACGAGAACCAACACCATGCCGAAAAGGGCGGCGCCGCGATCGGTGTCGGAACTCGCCAACACTACCGTGATGCGCTCCAGGTTTGTCTGGCCGGTCGCTCCGAAAATCCAGGTGATGCCGTAAACGAGAAATGCCGTCGAGAGCGCGCTCAGCACCAGATATTTTACTCCCGCTTCAAGTGTCGCCGGATTGCTCCGCGTAAAACTCACCAGCACATAGAACGAAATTGTGACGAGCTCGAGCGAGACGAAGATGAAGATGAAGTCGATCGCCGACGCCATGTACATAAGTCCCGCGCATGTGAAAATCGGGAGCGCGAAAAATTCGCCGAGAGCTGATCGCACATTTCGCGTCGCAACCGAGCTTGCCAGTACCGGTGCGTAATCGATCATCATGATCAGCACGAGGATCGTGGTGATCAACGCGAACCCCTTAAAGAAGATCGATAACGAATCGGCTGTGTAAAAACTCCAGAATCCGGTCGCCTGATCCGATGAAGGACTCGGAACGACAAAAAAGCTCGCAACGAGTACCGCTGCGAGACCGAGAATTCCGGCGAAAGCCAAAAGATGCTTGTCCATCTTTGCAGCAAACGCCTCAAACATCAGGATCACCATGCCCAGGATCAGCACTCCAATCTCAAGTTCTGGCGCCGTAATCATGTTTATTTGCCTGCACTGAGATAAGGGCGAAACGCAGGCGCGATGATTCGCACAAACGATTGCGGAAAAAACCCATAGCAAAGTGCCGCTCCGACCAGCAATGTGACCGGCACGCGCAAGCCGGATCGAAGATCGACAAGATCTTTCCAACGCGCCGCGAGAGCTCCCATAAACGCTTTGCGATAAGCGCGCAGCATGTAAACCGCAGAGATCACGACGCCCCAGAGTCCAAGCACGGTTGCGATTTGAAAAAGATGAAAGCGCTCCATTTCCCAGCCGTTTTTGAATGCGCCAAAAAAGATCAAGACTTCGGCGGCGAAGTTGGCGAAGCCGGGAAGGCCGATCGCGGCAAACGCGCCCAGACCAAACGCAAGCCCGGCGAAGGGCATGACTTTGCCGAGACCTCCCAAATCGTCGAGAACCAATGTCCCGGTACGTCTGCGTAGCTCACCGGAAATGGCAAACAACAACGCGATCGAAAGGCCATGGGCGAACATCAAAACCGTAGCACCCGTCACGCCCAGAATGTTCGCACTGGCGATCCCGAGAAAGATGTAGCCCATGTGCATGACGCTTGAGTAACCGAGCATCCAATCGAGCCGCTTCTGCGCAATTGTGACCAGACCGACATAGATGATGTTCCCGAGTAACAGCACGACCAACAAATTCGTCCAATGGCGCGCACCATCCGGGAGTAGAGGGATGGCCAAACGCAACAAACCGTAGAGGCCAAATTTTTTTAAGACACCGGCATGCAGCATTGCCGCCGGCGCCGGCGCGGATGCATAAGCTTCCGGCGCCCAGGTATGAAATGGGAAGAGAGAGATAAGGATTCCGAAGCCGATAAGAAGCAACAGATAAATATGGCGCTGCGCATCCGCCGAGACTTGACCCAGGGCGGCTGCGGCTTTCAACGCGCGGATATCAAAGCTACGCGATTCAACTGGAACGCTTTGATAAAGCAGAATCAAACCGATCAGCAAAATGAAGCTTCCAATCGCGAGATAGATCGTGATCTTCCAGGCAGCCGCGGTCCGATTTCCGCTGCCCCAGATTCCGATCAATAAAAACGTCGGGATAAGCGCGAGCTCGTGGAATGCATAAAAGAAAAACAAATCGATCGAAGCAAATGCGCCGATCGCGCCACCGGAAATAAGGAGAAGACATGCGTAGAACGCGTTTTTGTGCCTGTCGATCTCGCCCGTGAACCACACGGCAGCCATCGTCACGATCGCGGCGAGTAGCACCATGACCATGCTCAAGCCGTCTACTCCCGTCGTGAAACTCAGATGCCATTCGGGAGACAGGCTAAACGAAGTGAGATGCTGAAAATCACGCTGCGATCCTTGAAAGGAAGCGAGAAGAAGCAATGTGATCGCAAGCGTTAATACGGATGCGACTAGCGCCGTCTTGCGCGCAGGCGCGCCAACCATAATCACGATGGCGGCAACAATTGGACAGAAAATGACCAAAAGAAGCATTAGTGGAAAACAGCGAAATAGATAAGAGTGACGATTCCCAGGCCGAACAGGAACAGATATGCCTGCAGATTTCCGCCTTGAACCAGCCGTAGGAGCGCGCCGATTCCCCATGTGCCACCGCTCGTTCCACGCACTACACCCGCGTCGATAATCCATCGATCACAGAAAGCGGAGATCCGTGCGAGAAATTCCTGCGTCCAATTGATGAGCCAACTGTAAAATTCGTTGAAGTAAAAGAGCCGTCGAAAGAGTTCGATATCAAAACGCTCACTCTTGCGGTTGTGATAAAGTGTAATCGCCAGTCCGCTCCCAAGGACTAAGGCAATGATCGCAAGCGCGGGAACAAAAAGCGCGATGTTCTTCTCGACCGGGAGCACTAGGAAGTTGCGCGCGAAGAACGCAAACCCGCCCAACGTCGCCAGGAACGCGAGCGCGATCAGCGGGCCAGTCATCACCGCAGGTGATTCGTTGCTCTTGCGGGCGATTTCACTGCGCGCTTTGCCGAAAAAGACGACGACAAACAAGCGGATGACGTAAAAGGCCGTCAGAAAAGCCGTGAGCAAACCCACCACGAAGATCGGCATGTTGCGTTCGTAAGCGACTGCGAGAATCGCGTCCTTGCTGAAAAATCCGCTGAAAGGAGGACAACCGATCAGGGCCAGTGCGCCGGCACCAAAGGTGAGAAATGTGATCGGAAGATTCCGCGAAAGCCCACCCATTTTCCAAATGTTCTGCTCATGATGGAGCATCACGATAACGGAACCGGCAGCGAGAAAGAGGAGCGCCTTAAAAAATGCGTGAGTAAAAAGGTGAAACATGGCCGCTTCATTTGAAGCGAGACCCACCGCCATCACCATATAGCCGAGCTGGGAGAGCGTCGAGTAAGCCAGGATACGCTTGATGTCATTTTGCTGTGTCGCGATCAATGCGGCGAGCATAGCGGTGATCGTCCCGATCCAGGCGATGACCAGAAGCGCGGCCTGCGAAGCTTGAATGATAAATCCGACTCGGACCAACATGTAAACGCCGGCTGCGACCATCGTAGCGGCATGAATCAACGCGGAGACCGGCGTTGGTCCTTCCATCGCGTCTGGTAACCAAACATGCAGCGGGAACTGTGCGGATTTTCCAACCGCGCCGCAGAAAATCAAAAGCGCGGCAGTTGTTAGAAACGCCGGGTGGCTCGTCAAGATCGACAATCGCGGGGCGATCTCAGCAAAAACGACCGACCCGGTCGCTGCCCAAACCATCAAAATGCCGAGCATGAATCCGAAATCGCCGATGCGCGTGGTAATGAACGCTTTCTTCGCTGCATCCGCGGCTGCGTCGCGTTCGAACCAGTGGCCGATCAACACATAAGAGGTAAAGCCAACCAGCTCCCAAAAAATGAACAGCATCACGAAATTGTTCGAGAGAACTATGCCGAGCATCGCGAACATAAAGAGCGACAGCGCCGCGAAATAGCGGGATTTGCCTTCATCGTCCCGCATGTAGCCCAGCGAATAAATATGAATCAGCGATCCGACGCCGGAAACCAGAACGAGCATCGTCTTACTAAGATTATCCAATACAAAACCAAACGGGACTCTGAATACTCCGACAAAGTCAATCCAGTTGAACTCTCGCGCGGAGATACCCTGTCGGGTAAAGATTAAACAACTGCAGACGAAGCTTCCAAGGACCGCTCCGATAGAAATAAAACTGCTCAGCGCTCTTGATCGAAGCGTGAACAACGTGATCGCGATCGCCGAAACGAGCGGCAGGAGCAACGAACACCACGGAAGCAAGCTGTTCATGTCGATCTAAAACCTTAGACTTTTGATATCGTTCACGTCTGTGGTTTGCCGGGCGCGGTAAAGCGCGACGATGATCGCCAGCCCAACGGCGACCTCAGCTGCGGCGACGGTGATAATAAAAAAAACGAAGACCTGCGCGTTGTAATCGGGCAGGCCCGTCGGTTGCACACGAAATCTTGAAAAAGCGACGAGCGATAAATTCGCCGCGTTCAACATCAATTCTAACGACATGAGAATAATGATGAGATTGCGGCGCAGCATCACGCCGGCGAAACCAACCACAAAAAGGATGCCGCTTACGATGAGATAATCGCCAAGCGTCACCATGCTATCGAGGCTGGCGTTTGCTCAAAAGAACCACGCCGATCGTCGCTACAAGAACGAGAACGCCGATGATTTGAAATGGCAGATTGTAATTTCCGAAAAGGAGCAGGCCAACGCTTCGAACATCATCGAACGTCGATTTTGCGAGCGGAGGAAAAGTTTGGTGTGCAGATCTTAAATGGCCGATGACATAAAAAATCTGGACGAGTAAGGCGAGCGCGACAGCGCATCCGCCGGCCAGGGACAGCCAGCTGACCCGGCGCCGTTCTTCAGCGCGAAGGTCGAGAAGCATGATGATGAAAAGAAAAAGGACCATTACCGCACCCGCATAAACCAGCACTTGAATGATGCCGATGAAATAGGCATCGAGCGACATGAAGAGCCCGGCTAGACCAAGGAAAGAAACCACAAGGCTCAACGCGCTTGCCACGGGATTGCGATTGACGACGACAGCGACGCCGAAGACGAGCATGAGCAGCGAAAAGATCCAAAAGAGAAACGCGGACATTACACAATTAAATTTCGAACTTTGAATTTCGAATTTGGCGGTTCATTTCTTTTCGTTCCATTTCAAAACAACGCCATGCATCACGCCTCCGATTTCCAGCAAC
>Ga0209474_10004029_pt1 | contig 12752 bp, 8 predicted proteins | sample GraSoiAngelo_145_FD_185902 | JGI IMG/M metagenome (GOLD analysis project Ga0209474, IMG submission 185902) | Grasslands soil microbial communities from the Angelo Coastal Reserve, California, USA - 14_1009_05_20cm (SPAdes) (version 2) | ecosystem: Environmental > Terrestrial > Soil > Grasslands ...
CGCGCGCGTCATCTTCATCGACGCCGAGCCATCGAACTGGACGCTCGACCAGCTCCGCGGCGAGTACTACTGGCACCGCTTCTTCCACCACCAGCCGGACCTCAACTACGACAACCCGGAGGTGCAGGAGGCGATGCTCGAGGTGCTGCGTTTCTGGCTCGACCTCGGCATCGACGGCTTCAGGCTCGACGCCGTGCCGTACCTCTTCGAACGGGAGGAGACGAACGGCGAGAACCTCCCCGAGACGCACGAGTACCTGAAGCGGGTCCGCGCCGAGGTCGACGGGCGCTACCCCGACCGGCTGCTGCTCGCGGAGGCCAACCAGTGGCCGGAGGACGTCGTCGACTACTTCGGCGACGGCGACGAGTGCCAGATGTGCTTCCACTTCCCGGTCATGCCGCGGATGTTCATGGCGCTGCGGCGGGAGGACGCGACTCCTGTCTACGAGATTCTCGACCGCACCCCGCAGATCCCCGGCAACTGCCAGTGGGGCCTCTTCCTCCGCAACCACGACGAGCTGACGCTCGAGATGGTCACCGACGAGGAGCGGGACTACATGTACGAGGAGTACGCGAAGGACCCGCGGATGAAGCTCAACCTCGGGATCCGCCGCCGCCTCGCGCCGCTGCTCGACGCCGGCCGCGACGAGGCGGAGCTCCTGCACGCGATCCTCTTCTCGCTGCCTGGTTCACCCGTGCTCTATTACGGGGACGAGATCGGCATGGGCGACAACGTCTATCTCGGCGACCGCGACGGCGTGCGCACGCCGATGCAGTGGTCGGGCGACCGCAACGCCGGCTTCTCGCGTGCCGACTGGGCTCAGCTCTACCTCCAGCCGCTGATGGATCCGGTCTACGGCTTCCAGGCGGTCAACGTGGAGGCGCAGCTACGCACGCCGAACTCGCTTCTGCGGTGGATGCAGCGCTTCATCGCCCTCCGCAAGGAGCACCCCGTCTTTGGGCTCGGCTCCTACCAGCCGCTCCGGGCCGAGAACACGCGCATCTTCGCCCACATCCGGACGTGGGAGGACGACATCGTCCTCTGCGTGCACAACCTCGCGCGCTCGGCGCAGGCCGTGCAGCTCGACCTCTCGGAGTACGCGGGTATGGTCCCGGTGGAGATGCTGGGCCGGACGGCCTTCCCGCCGATCGGGGAGCTGCCGTACCTCCTGACGCTCGCGCCGCGCGGGTTCTTCTGGTTCCAGCTCAGGCAAGCAGAGCAGGTGGATTGAGATGGATGAGCGCGCGCTGATCGAGTACGTCACCCAGCAGCGCTGGTACGGCGCGAAGTCGCGAACCGTGTCGCATTCGGAGGTGCTCGACACGGTCACGATCCGGCAAGCAGAGCCGCAGCTGGCCCTGGCCCTCGTCGAGATGCGCTACGACACGGGAGCGCACGACATCTACCAGCTCCTGCTCGCCGGAGCCTCCGACGGCGGGACCTTCGATGGGCTCGCCGAGGACGCGGAGATCGCACGCGAGATCGTCAGCGCGATGCGAACGGGGCTGACCCTCCAGGGATCGGAAGGTGTGGCCGAGTTTCGGCCGGCCGACGACTTCTCCGCGCTCGGCCGCGAGCTCGGCGCCCCACGGCTCGTGTCGTCCGAACAGTCGAACAGCTCCATCGTCTTCGACGACGCGTTGATCCTCAAGGTCTTCCGCCGTCTCGAGCCGGGGATCAACCCGGAGCTCGAGATGCTCCGCTTCCTCACCGAGCACGACTTCCGCAGCATCCCGGCACTAGGCGGCTGGTACGCGTACTCCGGCGGGCCGCTCACGGCCACTCTCGGGCTGCTGCAGCAGTACGTCGCCGGAGCGATCGGCGGCTGGGATATGGCGCTTGGGGAGATCGCCACGGCGCCCGAGCGCTTCCTCGACCGGCTCGGGCGGCTCGGAGAGGTAACGGCGCAGATGCACACGGCGCTCGGCTCCGACGCGGACGATCCCGCCTTCGCACCGGAGGAGCCGAGTGTCGAGTCGCTCGGTCTGCTGACGGCGACCGTGGACGAGGAGATCGCGCGCGTCTTCATCTCGCTGCCCGACGACGACGAACGCCTCGCGCCGATCCACGGTCGCGGCGAGGAGGTGCGCGAGCAGTTGCGCCTCCTCACACACGCCGGCTCGAGCGGGCGCGTGATCCGCACGCACGGCGACTACCACCTCGGCCAGACACTCTGGAGCGCGAACGACTGGGTGATCCTCGACTTCGAGGGCGAGCCCGCGCGGACGCTCGTCGAGCGCCGCCGCAAGCGGTCGCCGCTCCGCGACGTCGCCGGCATGCTCCGTTCCTTCGCGTACGCGGCGACGGCCGCCGAGCTCACGCGCGGCGCCGATGTGCCGGACGACTGGGAGGAGCGTGCGCGCCAGCGGTTCCTCGAGAGCTACCTCGACACGGTCGACCCGGCGCTGCTGCCGCCCGGCGAGGCCGCGATCGAGCGGCTGCTCGCCGTGTTCGAGCTCGAGAAGGCCGTCTACGAGCTCCGCTACGAGCTCGACAACCGCCCTGATTGGGTCGGAATCCCCGTCACGGGTATCGACCGGCTCATGCAGCAGGCGGCGGAAGCGCTGTGACCGTCGATCTCGGAGCCAACCCGCACGGCGTCCTGGGCGCACATGCGGCCGAGGACGGCGTCGTCGTGCGCGCCCTCCGCCCCGAGGCGCAGGCGGTGCGGGTGCAGCCGGCCGGCATCGAGGCGGAGCTCAAGGACCCTTCGGGTCTGTGGGAAGCGCTGCTGCCGAAGGCGCGGCTGCCGCTCGAATACGAGCTCGAGGTCGAGTACCCCGACGGCAACACGTTCACGGTCCGCGACCCCTACTCGTTCCTCCCCACGCTCGGCGAGCTCGACCTCCATCTCGCGATGGAGGGACGGCATGAGCATCTCTACGAGCGGCTCGGCGCCCACGTGCGCGAGCTGGACGGCGTCCTCGGCACGGCGTTCGCGGTCTGGGCGCCGAACGCGCGCTCGGTCTCGGTCGTGGGCGACTTCAACTCCTGGGACGGGCGCCTGCATCCGATGCGCTCGCTCGGCACGTCCGGGATCTGGGAGCTGTTCGTCCCCGGCGTGGACCAGGGGACGAAATACAAGTTCGAGATCCGGACGCAGAACGGCCGGCTGCGGCTGAAGGCCGATCCGGTCGCCTTCCACACCGAGGTGCCTCCGGCGAACGCCTCCGTCGTCTGGGACGCGAAGCACGTCTGGCGCGACGAGGAGTGGCTCGAGCGCCGCGCCGCCTCGGATCCGCTCCGCGGCCCGCTCTCGATCTACGAGGTGCACCTCGGCTCGTGGCGGCGCAACCCGCTCGACGGGAACCGCCCGCTCAGCTACCGCGAGCTCGCCGACGAGCTCGCCGACTACGTCTCCGATCTCGGCTTCACCCATGTGGAGCTGCTGCCGGTGATGGAGCATCCCTTCTCCGGCTCGTGGGGCTACCAGGTGACCGGCTACTACGCGCCCACGTCGCGCTTCGGCACACCCGACGACTTCCGCGACCTCGTCGACCGCCTCCACCAGCGCGGCATCGGCGTGATCCTCGACTGGGTTCCCGCCCACTTCCCGCGCGACGACTGGGCGCTCGCGACATTCGACGGGACGCACCTCTACGAGCACGCCGACCCGCGGCGTGGGGCGCATCCCGACTGGGGCACGCTCGTCTTCAACCTCGGCCGGACCGAGGTGCGGAACTTCCTGCTCGCGAACGCGCTCTACTGGCTGCGCGAGCACCACGCCGACGGGATCCGCGTCGACGCCGTGGCCTCGATGCTGTACCTCGACTACTCACGCAAGGCCGGCGAGTGGGTGCCGAACATGTTCGGCGGCAACGAGGACCTCGACTCGATCTCCTTCCTCAAGGAGCTGAACGAGGTGCTACACGGCCGCCAGGCTGGCATCGTCTCCGCGGCCGAGGAGTCGACGGCGTGGCCCGGCGTCTCCCGGCCCACCTACCTCGGCGGGCTCGGCTTCGGCTTCAAGTGGAACATGGGCTGGATGCACGACACGCTCCTCTACTTCCAAAAGGATCCCGTCTACCGGCGCTACCACCACCACACGCTCACCTTCTCGCTCATGTACGCGTTCAGCGAGAACTTCGTCCTGCCGCTCTCCCACGACGAGGTCGTTCACGGCAAGCACTCGCTGCTCGACAAGATGCCGGGCGACCGGTGGCAGAAGTTCGCGAACCTCCGCTCGCTGTACGCCTACATGTGGGCGCATCCCGGCAAGAAGCTCCTCTTCATGGGCGGCGAGCTCGGCGAGTGGGAGGAGTGGAACGCCGAGGGCTCGCTCCACTGGAACCTGCTCGAGTACGCCGAGCACGAAGGGATCCAGGCACTCGTCCGCGATCTCAACCGGGCATATCGCGCAACGCCGGCCCTCTGGGAGCTCGACTTCGACGCGGCCGGCTTCCGCTGGCTCGAGGCGAACGACACCGCGAACAACGTCCTCGCCTTCGCGCGGCTCGGGGAGGGCGATGCGCGCCCGCTCGTTTGCGTCCTCAACCTCTCGCCGGTGCCGCGCGACGACTACCGCGTCGGGATGCCGCTGTGCTGCCGCTGGCGCGAGGTGCTCAACACCGACTCGGCCTTCTACGGCGGCAGCGGCGTCGGCAACCTCGGCGGCGTCGAGGCCGAGGCGGTGCCGTGGCACGAGCAGCCGTTCTCGGCCACGCTGACGCTGCCTCCGCTCGGCGCCGTCTGGCTCGTGCCGGAGTAACGGGGCCGCCGGTGGAGGTCTGGCCAGGGCGGCCGTTCCCGCTCGGCGCGAAGTGGGACGGCGAGGGCACGAACTTCGCGCTCTTCTCCGAGCACGCCGAGCGCGTCGAGCTCTGCCTGTTCGATGGCGACCGCGAGACGCGGGTCGAGGTGCGGGATGTCACCGCCCACAACTGGCACTGCTACCTCCCCGGCGTCGGGCCGGGCCAGCGGTACGGCTGTCGCGTACACGGCCCGTACGAGCCGGAGACGGGGCAGCGCTTCAACGCCAACAAGCTCCTGATCGACCCGTACGCGAAGGCGATCGAGGGGCCCGTGCAGTGGGAGCGGGCCAACGTCCTCCCGTACGTCCCCGGGCCCAGCGAGGACGCCGATCTCGAGCCCGACGACGAGGACGACGCCAACGCGATCCCGAAGTGCGTCGTCGTGGATCCGACGTTCGACTGGGAGGACGACCGGCCGCCGGCGACCGAGTGGAAGGACACGGTCATCTACGAGGTGCACGTGAAGGGCTTCACCCAGCGGCATCCGGAGATCCGCGACGACCTGCGCGGCACGTATGCCGCCCTCGCCTCCGAGCCCGCGCTCGCGTACCTGCGCGAGCTCGGCGTCACGGCGGTCGAGCTGCTCCCGATCCACCACATCGCCGACGAGGGGTTCCTCCACGACCGCGGCCTGTCGAACTACTGGGGCTACTCCTCGATCGGCTACCTCGCACCACACGCGCTGTACGCCGCCACCGGCACCGGCGGCGAGCAGGTGCGCGAGTTCAAGGGACTGGTCAAAGCGTTGCACCGCGCCGGCATCGAGGTGATCCTCGACGTCGTCTACAACCACACCGCCGAGGGGAACCACCTCGGGCCGATGCTGTCGTTCCGCGGCCTCGACAACCGCAGCTACTACCGGCTGATGCCCGACGAGCCCCGCTTCTACATGGACTTCACGGGCACCGGCAACTCGCTCAACCCGGTCCATCCCTCGGTCCTGCGGCTGATCATGGACTCGCTTCGCTACTGGGTGCTCGAGTGCCACGTCGATGGCTTCCGATTCGACCTTGCATCGGCGCTCGCCCGGGAGTTCTACGACGTCGACCGGCTCTCGGCCTTCTTCGACACGATCCACCAGGACCCGGTGCTCTCGCAGGTGAAGCTGATCGCGGAGCCGTGGGACGTCGGCCCGGGCGGCTACCAGGTCGGCAACTTCCCGGTGCTCTGGGCCGAGTGGAACGGGAAGTACCGCGACTCGGTGCGGGACTTTTGGCGCGGCCAGGGCAATGTGGGCGAGTTCGCGCAGCGTTTCACCGGCTCCGCCGACCTGTACGAGGAGAACGGCCGCGACCTGTTCGCGTCGATCAACTTCGTCACCGCCCACGACGGCTTCACGTTGCGCGACCTCGTCTCGTACAACGGGAAGCACAACGAGGCGAACGGAGAGGACAGCCGGGACGGGACCGACGACAATCGCTCGTGGAACCTCGGCGCCGAGGGGCCCACCAGCGACGAGGCTGTGCTCGCACTGCGGGCCAGGCAGCAGCGGAACTTCCTCGCGACGCTGCTCCTCTCGCAGGGCGTGCCGATGCTGCTCGGCGGCGACGAGCTCGGGCGAACGCAGGGAGGCAACAACAACGCGTGGTGCCAGGACAACGAGATCTCGTGGTTCGACTGGGAGGGAGCCGACCGCGAGCTGCTCGAGTTCGCGCGTCGGGTGATCGCGCTGCGGCGCGAGCATCCCGTCTTCCGGCGGACGTCGTTCCTGACCGGGAAGGCCGGCGAGAGCGGGCTGCCCGACGCATGGTGGTTCCGGGCCGACGGGCGGCGGATGACACAGCGCGACTGGACGAGTGCCGAGACGCGAACGCTCGGCGTGTTCCTCAACGGCCGGGAGATCCACGAGCGGACGCCGCACGGCGAGTCGATCTTCGGCGACACGTTCCTGCTTGTCTTCAACGCGCACTCGGAGCCGGTCGTCTTCACGTTGCCGACGCGGCGCTTCGGCTCGCGCTGGGCGGTCGAGGTCGCCACGGGCGACGCGCCGGAGGGGCCGCTCGGAGCGCGGGCGCTCGTCGCGGTGCAGGAGCACTCGCTGCTCCTACTGCGCCGCGTTTGATGACCCGCGCCTAGAGCTCGACGAGCTGGTCGCCGACGCGGATAACGCCGCCGACGAGGATGTCCGCGTTGATGCCGGCGCGGTGAGCGAGGTCTCTGATGATCCCCGGCCGCGTCATTTTCTCGAGGTGAGCGCATGGCTCGCACAGCTCGACGCCGAAGCACTCCACGTCGCCGACGCGGAAGCGCTTGCCGACGAGGGCGTTGACGTCCACGCCACGGACGGTCACTTGGCGCCGGGTTTCTCCGGGCTGAAGCCCCACGTCCTCCACGGACTCCGCGGCGACGAGCGTGAGCGCCTGCCCCGGTGGCGCGCCGTCTGGGTGGAAGTGACGGTCGCCTTCGAGCCCTTTCCCCGCCACGGCCTGGACGGAGTCGACAGTCCAGAGCTCGGGGACGCGCTGAGCACCGAGGTGTATCGCTTCGACTGGCATGCCCCGATGATGCACTAACCCGAGGCCCGAGCCGCGCCTCCTCACCGCCGCTCAGCCCGGCGCCTTCACCGCAGGGGATCCGGGAAGACGCCGGACCGGGCTGGCCGCGGCTCGCCATAGCGGCCGAGCCGGGAGGGGTTCGATGCAGGACGCATCGAAACACGGCAGCATGAAAACCGGATAAGAGCCGGTTAAATCTTTGTGGCGCTGCTGGGAGGCGCGGCTCCGTCGAGGCTGAGACGCACGACCGCACCGCCGTCCTGCGCGTTTTCCGCCACGACCGTACGCCGTGCGCCTCGGCCACTTCGCGCACGATCGCCAGGCCGAGTCCGGCGCCGGGCATCGCGCGAGCCGCCGCCGAGCGGTAGAAGCGCTCGAAGACGAGCGGCCGGTCCTCGTCCGAGAACCCGGGACCGTGATCCCGTACCCGCAACTCGCCGCCCACCAGCGAGACCTCGACCGAGCCGCCCTCGCCGCTCCACTTGCCGGCGTTCTCGAGCAGGTTCCAGACGGCGCGCTCCATCCGGTCGCGGTAGCCGTCGACGACCGTCTCCTCGACACCGCCCGCCTCCCACGTGACCCTGGGGAAGCGCGTGCGCGCACGCTCTAGTGCATCTTCCACGAGCTCGTCGACCTGGAACGGCTGCTTCTCTACCTGCCCGCCGCCGCGGGCGAGCTCGAGCAGCCCGGCGATGAGCGCACGCATCTCCTGCGACTCACGGTGCAGGTCGTCGAGCAACCGTCGCCGCTGCTCCGGCGCGAGCTCGACGTCGCCGCGCAGGACGTCGATGTTCGTCTGGAGGCTCGTCAGCGGCGTGCGCAACTCGTGGGAGGCGTCGGCGACGAAGCGCCGCTGTGTCTCGAGCGACTCCTCGAGCGCGCCGAGCATCGTGTTGAACGACGCGCCAAGACGGGCCAGCTCGCTTCGCCCTCCCTCCGGGACGCGCTCGCTCGGCTCGCCAGTCCTTGCGATCCGCTCGGCCGTTTCCGTCAGCCGGCGTACGGGTGAGAGGGTCGCGCCGGACACGAGCGCTCCGGCCGCCGCGGCGACGGCGATCCCGCCGAGGGAGACCAGGATGAGGATCAGGCGCAACCGCTCGAGCGCTCGGTTCGTCTCCTGAAGGTTCTTCACGACGAGAACGGCCCCGAGAGGAAACCCGAGCGGGGCGACGAGCTCGCGCAGTTCGTACTCGACGCCACCCCGCCCGGTCGCGTTGATGTCCCGATAGAAGGCATGGCTGCGATGTCCGGCAACTCCGAGCACCGACCTGTCGACGAGCAGGTGCAGACCAGGCGTGCCGTTCACGTAGCTCCCTTGCGCGTCGACGACCTCCACGAGGTTGCCTCCGAACTCCTCTGGGCCCCGGAGGCTGCTGTCGGGGTTGTGCTGGACGGAACGCGCTGCGCTGTGGAGCGAACCGTCGAGCTGGGACTGCAGCTCGTGACGCATGACGAAGTACGTCGTCGCGGAGGCCAGCGCGACGACGACCGCGACGACGCCGGCCGCGACGAGCGTGAGGCGGGCCCGGAGCGTCACGGCTCGCGCATGACGTAGCCCGTTCCGCGAACGGTGTGGATGAGGCGGGACTCGTCCTCCGCCTCCGTCTTCCGCCGGAGATAGCCGACGTAGACGTCGAGCGCGTTCGAGGAGTGGCTGAAGTCGTAGCCCCAGACGCGCTCGTAGATGAGCGAGCGCGGCAGCACCTGGCGCGGGTTGCGCATGAACAGCTCGAGCAGGTGAGCCTCCGTCGTCGTCAGCTCGAAGCGGCGGCCGCCCCGGCGTGCGTCCATCGAGCCGAGATCGAGCGTCAGATCGGCGAAGCGCAGCAACGCTCCCGGCTCCTCCGGCTTCGAGCGGCGCAGAAGCGCGCGGAGGCGAGCGAGCAGCTCCTCGAGGTCGTAAGGCTTGGGCAGGTAGTCGTCCGCGCCCGCGTCGAGGCCCTCCACCCGGTCGCCGACGGCGTCCCGCGCGGTGAGCAGGAGGATCGGGACGCGATTCCCCTGCCGGCGCAGCCGGCGCGTCACGTCGAGACCGTCGAGCCCGGGCATCATCACGTCGAGCACGAGCGCATCCGGCGTCCGCGAATCGACGGCGGTGAGGGCCGTGTCTCCGTCGGACGCGAGTGCGACCTCGTAGCCGTGCAGCTCGAGCGCGCGCTCGAGTGCCTCGCGCACGGCGCGGTCGTCGTCGGCCACGAGTACGAGCATTTCGCCTCTAAGTTTGCCCTCAGACGTGAGATCCGGCTAAGCGGCGGGCAGATCCACGACGAAGGCGGCGCCCTCGCCGGGCTGCGACCGGACCGTGAGGCTACCGCCCATCCGGGAGATGAGCTCCCGCGAGATGAAGAGGCCGAGGCCGCTGCCGCCGACCCCGCGCGTGAGGGCCGGATCGAGGCGGTAGAACTTCTCGAAGATCCGCTCCTGCTCGCCTTGCGGGATGCCGAGCCCATGGTCGCGGACGGCCAGCCGCACGCGGCCGGTCCCTCCCTCGAGCTGGACCACCACGTCTCCGCCGTCCGGGGAGTACTTGATCGCGTTGTCGAGCAGGTTGACGAGCACCTGCCGGAGCTTGTCCTCATTCGCCAGCGCAACGGTGCGATCGCCGTTCTGCTCGAAGCGCAGGTCGATCTGTTCCGGTGCGCGCACGCGGGTCGAGTCGAGGACGCTCTCGACGAGCGGCCTCAGGTCGGTCGCCGTCGTCGCCACGTCCACGCGGCCCTCTTCGAGCTGCCCGGCGAGGAGGATCTGGGAGACGATCGTCGTCAACCGCTCCGTCTCGCTCGCGATGATCTCCAGGAACCGGTCATGCTGATCGGCCGGGATCTCGATGTCGGTACGCAGCAGCGTGCGGGCGGCGCCGTACACGGCAGCCAGCGGAGTACGGAGCTCGTGCGAGGCGGTCGCGACGAAGTCGCTTCGGGCCTGCTCGAAGGCGTGCTCGTCGCTGACGTCGCGCAGCGCGTACACGACGCCCTCGTCGAACTCGACGCCGGTGACCGCCACCCAGCGGTCGCCCGACGGCGTCTCGATCGGAACAGTCACCGGGCGCGCGCGCTCGGGCGTCGCCGAGTCTGCGAGCTCCGCCAACCGCGTCAGCTCCTCCCACGCCGGCAACACTTCGGCCGCGCGCCGCCCGACCGCGTCCACCTCGCGGAGACCGGTGATCGCGGCGGCCGCGGCGTTCCAGAAGCGGACGCGTCCGTCCTGGTCGAGCAGAACGACGCCGTCGCCGACGTAGGCGAGCGCGAGCGCGGCCTCGGCCCGACGCTCGGCCTCCCGGTAGAGACGGGCGTTCTCGATCGCGATCGCTGCGCGTGCGCTCAACTGCTGGCCGAGAGCGAAGTCTGCGTCGTCGAACTCCCGGTGCTCGGCGACGAGGGTGAGCGCGCCGAACGTCCGCTCGCCGGCTCGGAGCGGCAGTGTGATCGCGCTGCGGATGGAGATGTGCTCAAGCGCGGCGGCCGCCGCCGGATCGCGCCTCGCCGCCTCCTCGAGCAGCTCCTGCGGCACTTCCCTGAGGAACTCGGGCTCGCCCGTGCGCATGACGCGGGCGGTGAGGTCGAAGTCGTCGTCGATGCGTGTCGGCCGCGTCCGCGCGCGCACCTCCTCGGCCCAGCGCTTGCGTTCGGGATCCGGGTGGGCGACGACGAGCCCCTCGATCTCACCCGTCTCCTCGACGAGCACGTCGATCGCGCACCAGTCCGCGAGCTGCTGGACGGCGAGCGATGTGAGCCGCTCGAGCGTTCGTTCGAGATCGAGCGAGGAGGTGAGGAGGGCCGTGGCCTCGTCGAGAAAGGAGAGCCGCTCGCGCAGCGCTTGCTCCGCCTCCACCAGGTGCGCCCGCTCGAGCGCGAGCGCCGCCTGCCGTGCGAGCGCGAGCTTGAGCGCGCGGCGCTCCGGCGGGAACTCCTGGTCGGCTGAGAACGAGAAGACGAGCCCCCCGATGGGGCCGTGCTGGCCCAGGAGAGGCAAGCAGACGAGCGCGTGACCCGGCTGCGAGCGTCCGACGAGCTCGGGATAGCGGACGTCGCGTTCAGCCTCCGAGCGGAGGAAGACGCCCTCGCCGGTCCGCACCGCCTCCGAGAGCGGGTAGTCGCCGGAGACAGGGAAGCGGCGGAACGGATCGATGTACCTGTCGTCGTAGCCGCGCGATGCGATCACCTCGAGCCACTCCCCGTCGTCGCTCAGGGTGGCGATCAGTCCGCCGCGGGCCTCAGCTGCGCGCACGCCCTCGACGAGCACCGCGTCGAGCACCTCCTGTGGCGTCCGCGCCGAGGCGAGTGCGTCGGCGACGAACTGCAGTCGACTGGCGGTCTCGAGAGCCTGGAAGCTCGACGACGCCTCCCCCTCGGCGCGGGTGCGGGCGCCGACCTCGCGCGCGAGCACCTCTCCGCCCAGTAGGGCCGTCAGGAGGAAGACGCCGAGCGCCAGCGCGCCGTCCGCCTTGATCGCCCACACGTGGTACGGCGTCACGAAGAAGTAGTAGAACGGGACGATCGAGGCCACAGCGGCGACGAGCCCGGGAGCACGTCCGCCGAGGGCGGTCGCGACGAGCACCGCGAGGACGTAGAGCAGTGCGGGAACAGCCTCGTGCGGGTGGCCAAACGCGAGCAGGCTGACCGCTGCAGGGCCGGCGACGGCGATGAGTCTGGCGGCGGCTTCCCGCGCCGCCGGACGGTGGAACCGCCCGGCGGCCCCTCCGAGCGCGACTGCAGCGGTGCGGTCGGTCATTCCGCTTCCGACAGTTCGCGGTTGAGCTGCTCGCGCTCTCCTCTGGCGACGCGATCGAGCACGTCGCGCACGAGTCCAGCCAGCTCGAGCGGGTCGAACGGCTTCACGACGTAGCCGACCGCCCTGAGCTCCTGGGCACGCAGACGATCCTCGGGGGCCGCTCGCGCCGAGAGGAAGACGACCGGAATGTCCCGCGTATCGGTGTCCGCGGCCAGCTGCTCGGCGACGCTCCAGCCGTCGACGCCCGGCATCATCACGTCCAGGAGGACGAGCGACGGCCGTTTCCGCCTGACCTCCTCGAGCGCCTCGGCGCCGTCCTTCGCCTCGCTCACCGCGAGCCCCTCGCCCTCGAGGTTGACCCGGCAGATGGTGCGAATCGCCCGCTCGTCGTCGACGAGGAGAACGAGAGGCGCCGGCTCCGCGGGCCGCCCTCCGCCGGCGCCGCTGCCCGGATCCGGCCGGTGCCGGACGCGGCTGCGCCACGTACCGGGCGCGAAAGGCGGAGGCCGGTGCGCACGGGACGCCCGGAGTGCTTCGGACCTGCTCGACCTCGTTCGCTGTACCGTCGGCACGGCTCCCCCCGAGCGTCGTGGGTTCCAGAGAGAGTGTGCCCGATAGTGCGCTTCTGCGCTAGGCGCCGGCGTGCTCTCGGTTCCACTCCTCGGCGAGCTCGCTAAGCCCCGGCCCGCGGACCCGGATCGCGTCACGCGCATGCAGCCGCATCCGTCCGGCGAAGTCCCGGTCGCGCCCCGCGAGCAGCGAGCGGGCGCCGTAC
>Ga0209474_10004030_pt1 | contig 12752 bp, 15 predicted proteins | sample GraSoiAngelo_145_FD_185902 | JGI IMG/M metagenome (GOLD analysis project Ga0209474, IMG submission 185902) | Grasslands soil microbial communities from the Angelo Coastal Reserve, California, USA - 14_1009_05_20cm (SPAdes) (version 2) | ecosystem: Environmental > Terrestrial > Soil > Grasslands...
GGCAAAGGGCAGTGTCGCCGCGGGGGCCAGCGTCAAGGTACAAGGGCATGCGGCGTCGTCTACCAAGACAACCGGTCACGCTAGAGCCGCTGTTGCTCATTCATCCGTCCACGGGTCTACCGCGTCGAGTGCGACCGTGCAGACGTCGACGGCGGGTGTGAAACCGTCGAGCACGACGAACGTAACTCCGGGCCACGACACCCACGCGCTGGCGTCGTCGAACCAGACGAAGCTGTACGGCAACGGCCAGACGGCGGGCCAGATCGCGACTCAGGCGGGGTTTGGGAGCGCGACGCTGCACGGCCCCGGCAACAGCCAGCCGCACAAGGTGCTGTGCGGCCCGCACGAAGTCGACGTGCACGCTCTGAAGGCGCACGCTGCTAAGTGCGCGGCGGCCGCTGCCGCCGCCGGTGTGGCTGCGACCGTCTCGGCGGCCGTCTCCACGCAGCCGTCTGTCGCCAGCTCGGCAGCCGGTCAGGCGCCCACGACTGCCGCGGCGGCGAAGGCTGCGGCGGCGGCCAAGCGTGCTGAGGCCTCGGCGAAGGCGAAGCCGAGCACGCACAAAGGCGGAGTTCTAGGCGCGAAGGCGCAGCTCGCGAGCGCCACCAAGCATGTGAGTCGGGCAATCTTGGCCACGGCCACGGGCACGCTGCCCTTCACGGGCCTCGGTCTTGCGTTGCCGATCCTGCTTGGGCTCGCCCTGATCGCCGGGGGCTACGGCTTGCGGCGAAGGGGGGCAGTGCTCTCGTAGCACCACACCGACGATAAAACCGGACCTGAGGGGCGGCCCACCGGCCGCCCCTCGGCTTCCCACCAGCCCCTGGGCAGACTGCTGCACGCGGCAGACCAAGCGGCGGGGGTGGGATTTGAACCCACGGGCGACCTTTCGGCCGCCAGCGGTTTTCAAGACCGCCCCGTTCGACCGCTCCGGCACCCCGCCGAGCGAGAAGGGTAGCCGGGGACTCGCAGCGAACTGACAACCGTGCCCGAAACCCAGGGGGAACTGGAGGCTGCCTGGCAGGCGCTCGCAGAGCGGGAGCGGCGTGCCGAGGAGGCGACGCGCCAACGGGCCGCCGAGCTCCAGGAGCGAAGTGCCCGCGTGGCCGCGCTGTGGGAGGAGCTGAGCGAGCGTTCCACGGAGCTGGCCGCGCAGGACGTCGACCTGCGGGAGCGGGAGCAGTCGCTGGCCGCCCTGGCCGACGAGCTCGAGCGGAAGGAGCGGCTCGTCCGTGACGCGGAGGCGGCCGTCGAGGCAAGCCGGCGCCAGTTCGCAGAGCTCGAGAGCCTCGGAACCGAGGTCAGGGGCCGCCTGATCGAGGTCGATGAGCGCGGTGAGTGGGTCGCTGCGGCCGAGTTGCAGCTGGTAGAACGCGAGCAGGCATTGATCGAGCGCGAGCAGGAGATCCCGCGCAGGCTCGCCGAGCTCGAAGCGCGTGAGGCTGCGGTCGCCGAGCTTGCGCCTCGCGAAGCGGAGCTCTCCCGGCTCCGTGCCCGTCTGGTGGCCGATCAAGAGCGCGCGGCAAAGCTGCTCATAGCGGCGGAGCGGCGGCTGGCGGAGGTCGAGCCGCGTGAGGAAGCCGCGCGGCGACGCGGCGCGGAGGTGGACGAGCGCGAGCCGCGCATCCAGCGGCTCGCGGAAAAGCTCGAGAGCCGCGCCGGCCAGCTCGCAGCCGCCGAGACCAGAGTTGCGATCGCGTTACGCGACCTGCGTGAGGAGCAGCGGCGGGTCGAGCAGGCCCAGGCGCGACTCGCCGAGCTTGACGAGCGGGAAGCGAAGCTGAAGCAGCAGGCCGGGGAGCTGACCGAGCGCGGTGCCTGGCTCTCGGTCGCGGAGCAAGGGCTCGGCTCGCGCGAGGCGCAGGCGGCCGAGCTGGAGCAATCGGTGCTGCGACGGCAACGCGCGCTCGACGCCCGCGAAAGCGAGCTCGAGCGCTTCGAGCAGAGCCTGAACGCCCGCGAGCAGGCGCTCGACTCGGCCGAGGGCGATCTCGAGCAGCGGCGCCGTCTCTTCGTCGAGGTGGCCGCGCCAGAAGTCGAAGCTACCGGCTGATCTCCGCCGGCGCCCCGTGCTCCCGTAAGACCTCGGGGACGTCGACCGACCCGTCCTCGCGCTGGAAGTTCTCGAGGACGGCGAGCAGCCAGCGGTCGGTCGCGGCGGTGCCGTTGAGCGTGTGCACTGGCTGCGGGCCGCCGTTCGCGCGGTAGCGGATCTGGAGCCGCCGCGCCTGGAAGTCGGTGGTGTTCGAGCAGGAGGTGATCTCGCGGTAGCGCTCCTGGCTCGGAAACCACGCCTCGACGTCGTATTTCCTCGCCGCGGGTGCGCCGAGATCGCCCGCGGCGATGTCGACGACCCGATACGGGAGACCCACAGCCTGGGCCAGTTCTTCCTCAATCGCGAGCAGCCGCTCATGCTCGTCCCAGGACTCCTCCGGCCGACAGTGGACGAACATCTCGACCTTGTCGAACTGATGGACGCGGAGCATGCCGCGCGTGTCCTTCCCCGCGGCGCCGGCCTCGCGGCGAAAGCACGTCGAATAGGCGGCATAGCGGAGCGGCAGCGCCTCGGCGTCGAGGATCTCGTCCATGTGAAAGCCGGCCAAGCCGACCTCCGAGGTGCCCGTCAGATAGAGGCCGTCGGTCGGGATCTCGTAGATGTTCGACTTCTCGGTCGGGAAGAAGCCGGTCCCGTACATCGCCTGCTCGCGTACGAGCACGGGCGGGCGCATCAGCGTGAACCCGTCGTCGACCAGCCGGGAAACGGCTAAACGGAAGATCGCCTGCTCGAGCAGCGCCGAGTCGCCGACGATGTAGCCGAAGCGTGAGCCCGAAAGACGCGCGGCCCGCTCCATCTCGAAGCGGCCGAGCTCGAGGTGGTCGCGCGGGTGCTCGAGCGCCGGCAGCTCGCCCCAGCGGCGGATCTCGACGGCGTCGTCCTCGGTATCGCCGTCGGGCACGTCTGGATGGGGCGGGTTGGGGAGCGCCTCCAGCGCGGCGTCGCGATCGGCCTCGGCCGCGGCGAGCTCCTGCTCGGTCTCGCGCAGCTCCTCCTTGATCTGTTTCAGCTCCTCGACCTGCTCCGGCGTCGGCTTCCCCTGCAACTTCTGCCGAGAGCGGAGGTCGTCCACCCTCGGCACGAGCTCGCGCCAGCGCTCGTCCGCGGTGAGCCAGGCGTCGAACGCCTCGGCCGCTCCCTTGCGCGCGAGGGCGACCCGATAGACGTCGGGGTCGTTGCGCGCGGCCTTCGCGTCGATCAAGCCGCTGTTACTTCTGGGTCAGGAACGCGACCAGGTCCGCGATCTGCTTCTGTGGCAGCTTGTTGTACGTCGTCGGCATCACGTTTGGGTAGTTGGGCTGGACGTAGCTGCTGGGGCTGGTGATCGAGGTCTGCACGAACTGCGCGAGTGGACCCGCGTTCGCCTGCTTCGCGTACTGCGGCAGCTTGTCGAGGTCGGGCCCGATCTTGGCGGTAGAGCCGGCGGGTGCGTAGGTGTGGCAGCCGGTGCAGCCGTTCGATGCGAACAGCTTCTTGCCGGACGCCGGATCGCCCTTCGGTAGGGCCGGCGTCGTCGCTTGCTTGACCGGCTTCCCGCTGACGCCGGCCGCGGTCGGTGCGACCGTGCCCTGGTAGCCGCAGGCGGCGAGCAGGAGAACCGAAGCTCCGATCGCGAGAGCAGCGGCTGCGCGACGCATGGGGCGTGAGTCTAATCACCTACACCCGCAACTCGGCTCCACGTGAAGATCGCAATTGCCACGAGCGCGCCGAAGCGCAGGATGTCGAACCCCGAATCGTTGACGAGCAGGGAGACCGCGAGCGCAACCAGGAACGCGTCGAGCGTCCGTGAGTGCGGCCGTAGCATGGCGAGGACGACCAACGTGACGGCTGAGACGACGGCGATCTCGAGGTGGTCGGTCTTGTTCACGATCCCATGCCAGGAGAGGCGCAGTCGGTGGCCGAGATCGGAGAGGAGACTTCCGGGGCCCCCGCCGACCGCGTGGGTGACGTGGCTCGACCCGCCCGTGAGGGCGTCGATCCCGACGAGCGCGAGTCCGATTCCGATGACGCCGGCCGCGGCCAGCGCGGCGCGCCTGACGGTGACCCGGCCGCGCACCCGGAACAGCGCGAGCGTCGCGAATCCCGCTGCGTAGACGAGGAGGCCGCCGCCGTCTGCGCCTAGGCGGCTCCAGCCGACGACGACGAGCGAGGCGAGAGCGCCAACGGGAAGAAGCGGCAACTGGACGAGGGCGCCCAGTGCGAGCGCGGGTGCGAGGAGCAGGGTTTCGACTTGGTTGGTGAGCCCGAAGAAGCGCCCCCCGCCTTCGGGATGCGGGCCGAGGGCGGCGAGCGAGACCGTCGCCGACCAGGCGCCGAGGAAGACCGCGTAGGTGCCGAGCAGTGCGGCGAGCGCCAGGGCTAGGAGCTCGCGTGTCCGGGCAGCGACCGCGAGCGGCGCGGTCAAGGCGAGCGCGATCCCGCCGCTCCACAAGGCGACCGCGTGCTCGACGTGGAGCGCCGAGGCGATCGTCGACGCGAGCACCATCGCCGGGATCGCGAGCAGGCTCGCGCGGGCGAAGAGCGCCGAGCGCAACAGCCAGGCGAGCGCCGCGAATCCGAAGACGAGACCGATCAGGACGCGGGTGCTCTTCCGGCGCGCGAAATGGGCGGCGTCCAACCGTGCATTCATCGTCGACAGCTGCGCCGGGGCGTCTCGGGTCGACCGCGAGGTCAGCATCGGTTTCTCTCCCTGCTCGAGCGAGCGCACCGTCGGCGCTACGTCTGCGATCGAGACGAGGCCGGGTACGTGCGTGGAGCTCGAGAGGAGCAGGCCGCGATAGCCGCCGCCGACGATCGCGATCGGGTACCGATCGAGGTTGTGGTGCTTGCCCGGCGGAGGGAGCGCGACGTAGATCGTCACCGGCGCCGGTGGGCCGCCGAGCGAGATCACGGCCTTGCCTTTCGGTTTGCCGCCGAGCAGCGAGTTCTCGAGCTTGCCGTGCGTGAGTGAGAGCAGCGCGGTCTCGCGGCTGACCGCGGAGCCCGAGGCCGGCACCATCGAGCCGACCGCGCCGCGCGAGGCGTAACGATTCGGCGAAAAGAGCGGAATGACGCGGACGGCCACCCGCGACGCCGCGGCAGCGTTCCCTACGAGCAGTACGAGTCCGACGGCTACGATTGCGGTGAAAACTTTTGCCCTCAAGGAAGGCCGATTCTCGATGAAGCGCAAGTCATACGGTCGCGACGCCGGGCTCTCCCTGCGGATGCTCTTCACGAGTTTCCTGCTCGGGCTGCTCTATGTCGTGTTCGCGATTGTCCTGTTCCAGTACCTGAACGTCGGTCTGGTGCCGATGCTCCTGATCGTGATCGGGCTGGCGTTCTTCCAGTACTACACCTCCGACAAGCTGGCCCTCAGGGCTGCGGGTGCCAAGATCGTGGAACGCGACGAGGCGCCCGAGCTGCACGACGTCGTCGAGCGGCTCTGCGCGATGGCCGACCTACCGAAGCCGAAGGTCGCGATCGTCGATACCGACGTTCCCAACGCCTTCGCGACCGGGCGTAGCCCGAAGCACGCCGCCGTCGCCGTGACGACCGGCTTGTGGCGCCGGCTCGACAAGGAGGAGATCGAAGGCGTGCTCGCCCACGAGCTGTCACATGTCGCGAACCGCGACGTGCTCGTGATGACGCTCGCCAGCTTCTTCGCGATGCTGGCCGCGCTGCTGACCCGCTTCGGTCTCTACGCCGGCATGTTCGGCGGCGGGAACCGCAACAACAACAACTCGACCCCCGTCTGGCTGATCATCTTCGTGGCCTCGATGCTGACGTACGTGATCAGCTTCATCCTGATCCGGACGATCTCGCGCTATCGGGAGTACGCGGCCGATCGCGGCTCGGCGCTGATCACCGGCGCGCCGGAGTATCTGATGAGCGCGCTGCAGAAGATCTCGAGCCAGATCGCCGTCATTCCGGACCGCGACCTCCGCGAGGTGGCCGGGATGAACGCGTTCTTCATCATCCCGACGAGCGTCAAGCAGCGGACGGCCGAGTTGTTCATGGACCACCCGCCGCTCGAGAAGCGGCTCGCCGCGCTGGAGAAGATCGCTCGCGAGATGGGTCGGCCGGTCGCGTAGGGGGTAGAGAGCGCCGTGAGGCGCAAAGAGCTCGGCCGCGATCTCGGACTGAGTATCCGGATGCTCGCGGTCACGGTCGTGCTCGCGGGGCTTTACGTCGGTGTTGCGCTCCTCATCGCGATCGCCGTCTTGGCCGACTGGGACGAAGACTGGCGCGTGTTCCTGCTTCCGCCCGCGTTCGTCTTGCTCCTGTGGGTTCACTACGTCAGCGCTGACCGGCTCGTGCTCGGAGCGGCGCACGCGAACGTCGTCGACACGGCTCGAGCTCCTGAGCTCCACGCGATCGTGGAGCGGCTTTGTGGGGTCGCCGATCTTCCGAAGCCCAAGATCGCGATCGGGCGGCTGAAAGTCCCGAACGCGTTTGCAGCCGGCATCACACACGCGCGTTCGACGATTGTCGTCACGACTGGGCTCCGCGACCGCTTGACGAAGCCGGAGCTCGAGGCCGTCGTCGCGCACGAGGTCGCTCATCTCGCCAACCGCGACGCAGTCGTAATGACGGCCGCGAGCGCGTTTCCCGTCGCGGCCGCATTCTTCCTTCGCCGGCGCTTCGGTCCCTACGCCTTCGAGCGCGACGAGCTCGACTTCGAGGAGCGGCTTACGTTCAAGCTGTTCTCGCCCTTCGCGTGGGTGCTCTATATCGTCGGCTTCTTGCTGACGGTGACGATCTCGCGCTACCGGGAGTACGCGGCCGACCGTGGGGCGGCGATGCTGACGGGTGCTCCAGAACAGCTGATGAGCGCGCTGCAGAAGCTCTCCGACGAGACAGACCGCATCCCGAGTCGCGACCTCCGGGCCCTGACCGGCCTCAACGCGTTCTTCATCGTCCCGGCGGCGACGCACTCGGCGCGATTCACGGTACTCCGGGACCACCCGCCGCTCGAGAAGCGCCTTCGTCGCCTGGCGGCGATCTCGCGCGAGCTCGGAAAGGCCGCGGCCTGACATGGGCTTCACGGATGTCCTCTTTGGGCGCAAGAAGCTGAAGGGCCCCGCCCAGGAGCGGATGTTCGCGCTCTCTACCGCGCGGGTGACGCTCGACGCCGAGCTGGGATTGAAGTCGGCGGGGACGGGCGGGGTCGTGTTCAAGCCGCTGTCAGCGGGTGAGTTCGTCCGGGCGGAGAACGACCTGCAGCAAGTGCTGGACGCGGTCGCCGGCGAGTACGGCTCGCGGCTCGAGCGGAAATCTGACGACTTCGGGTACGAGTGGATCGTCGTCCACGACGCGGATGTCGAGGACCAGGTGACGACCGTGCATGCGGTCGCCCAGGGCCTGGAGGAGGGCGGCTTCGGCGAGCAGTTGCTCGCGGCGGCCTTCAAGTTCGAGCCGAAGTTCGGCGACGGCCAGGTTGTCTACTGGATCTACGGTTTCAAGCGCGGCGCCTTCTGGCCGTTCGTGCCGAAGGGCGACAAGGACCGCGACAACGCCGAGGAGCTCGAGCTGAAGGCGAAGCTCGAGAACGAGCTGCCGATCGAGCAGGATCTCTCGCGCTGGTTCGGGTTGTTCAACGCGCCTTTGTAAATGTCGGGCGCAGCAGCTCTTCGAGGATCACGGGCGCGCACGCGAGACGCGGGGCTTCCCCCGCTCGCCCCGCTACGAGCCTAACGCCGAAAGCCATACGCGTGGTGCACGCGATCGCGCCAAAAGCGTTACTTCTCGATCTCCTTCTGCGGTGCGCCCGTGCCGACTTCCTTCTTCAGCTGCGCCAGCTCCTGATCGACCTGCGACTGCGAGGCCATCTGCGCCAGTTCCCGGTCGAGCGGCGTCTGGTCGGAGGTGAAGTCCTCGAGCGCGCCAGACGCGGTCAGCTCGTCGATCGCGTCCGCGCGCGCCTGCATCTCCTGCGTCTTCTCTCGCGCGCGCTGAATCGCGGCGCCCGTGTCGGCCATCTGATCGCCGATTCCGGTCGCCGCTTCGCCGATCCGCACCTGCGCCTCGGCGGCGGAGTACTGCGCCTTCATCACTTCCTTCTCGGAACGGAAGGCTTCGACCCGGGCCGAGAGCTGCTGCTCGCTCGCGACGAGCTTCTCCTGCTGCGCCTCGAGCTGCTTGACCTGCCCGTCGAGCCCTTGGAGCTGCTGCTGGACGGCGGACTTTCGCTCCAGCGCCTGCCGGGCGAGATCCTCGCGACCCTGCGAGACCGCCTGGCGCGCCTGTGTGTCGAGCTTCACGACGTTCTGTTCGAGGGTCTGCGTCTGCAGCTGCAGACGTTTCTTGGCCGTGACCACGTCGGCGACACCGCGCTTGACGTTCTGCAGGAGCTCGAGCTGTCGCTCGTAGGAGTAGTCGAGGGTCTCGGTCGGCTTCTCCGCGCGGTCGAGGAGCTTCGACCACTTCGCCTTGATCAGCGTCATCGTTCGTTCCATCAGCCCGGCCATCTGCCCTCCTCGTCGATTCCGCGATTAGCCTACCGCCGGTGCTCGTCGAGCGAAGCATGCATCCAAGCTGGCTCTCGAACGCGTATCTCGTCGCCGACGAAGAGGGCGGCACGGCGGTCTTCGTCGATTCGGGTGCGCCGCTCGAGCCGCTCCACGACGCTGTCGAACGGCACGGCCTGACGGTCACACACCTGCTGACGACGCACGCCGACGCAGATCACATCGCCGGCGACGGTGAGCTGCGCGAGCGCTACGGCCTCGAGATCGTCAAGGGTCCCCTCGAAACCGGCGGTCTCCGCTTCGAGGCACTCGAGACACCGGGCCACAAGGATGACCACCTGACCTTCGTCTGCAACGGCGAGCTGGCCTTCACCGGTGACGTCTTGTTCAAGGACGCGGTCGGCGGGGGCGACTTCGAGCAGATCCGCGCCTCGGTCATGGACGTGCTGATGAGGCTCCCCGCGGAGACCCGCGTCCTGCCCGGCCACACCGAGGAGACGACGATCGGCCGCGAGTGGGAGCACAACCCGTTCGTCCGCGTCTGGCGAGGGGAGGACCCCGAGGGCATGGAGAGAGTGAGCATCGGCGGCCGACCCGCGACGCTGGTCGTCTGGTCGCCGGACTACGACGGCAAGGGCAAGGCTTGGGTCCGCTTCGAAGACGGCGCGGACGCCATCGTCGGCGGCTCACGGGTCGAGCGCCGGTAGGGCGCCGCTAGAGTCCGCCGGTGGACATCGTCCCGGAGCCGATCGAGCGCTACGCCGAGGAACACACGACGCCGCCGGAACCGCTGCTCGCCGAGCTCGCGAAGGAAACGCGCGAGACGCTCGAGTCCCCGCAGATGCTTACCGGTACGGTCGAGGGCCGCTTCCTCGAACTGCTCGTCTACGCGAGCGGCGCCAGCCGTGTGCTCGAGCTCGGCACCTACAGCGGCTACTCCGCGCTGTCGATGGCCGCCGGCCTGCGGCCGGGCGGACGGATCGACACGTGCGAGCTCGACCAGACGCGGGCAGCCGTAGCGGGGCGCTACGTCGAGCAGAGTCCCTACGCCGACCGGATCCAGATCCACATCGGCCCGGCCCTGGAGACGATCGGCCGGCTCGATGGCGACTTCGACTTCGTCTTCATCGACGCCGACAAGCCGAACTACGTCAACTACTACGAGGCGGTGCTGCCGCGGCTGACCGCGCGCGGCTTCATCGCAGCCGACAACACGCTTTGGAGCGGCCGCGTCCTCGACGAAGGAGACGACGACGAAGCCACCGGGGCGATCAAGGCGTTCAACGAGCACGTCAAGTCCGACTCGCGGGTGACGTCGGTCATGCTCTCGGTCCGCGACGGCGTCACGCTGATCCGGCCGAAGGGAGGAAGCTGATGGCGGCCAAGCTGCATCGTTGTCAGAACATCTGGGTGAAGCTGCCCGGACATCCGTGCTGGAAGGTCCAAAAGGCCCTCGACGAGAAGGCCGTCGACTACGAGATCGTCAAGGAGGCGTGGATCGGCGATCGGGCGAACACCGTCCAGCGCACGGGTCAGAAGAAGTTCCCTTGGATCGAGTTCGAAGACGGCTCCGTCTACCGCGAGGAGTCGAAGGACATGGCCGAGACGATCCGCGCCGGCCGGCTCGACGAGAAGCGCAGTGCCGGCTCGGCAACTCCGGGCTCGCCCTGAGGCGTCGCTTGCGACGCCGACTGGAGGCCGTGGCGGCTTTGCCGGGGCGGGCCTTGCCGGGGTGGCCGTTCAATCCGTCTCGATGAGCTGCTAGGGCTGCCTCGGCATCTGCCGAGCGTTTCTAGCCCCGGCTACACTTCGGGCCGCCCGGGGCTATAGCTCAGTTGGGAGAGCGCCTGGATCGCACCCAGGAGGTCGCCGGTTCGAGTCCGGCTAGCTCCATAGAGAAAGCCGCTGGAAAACAGCGGCTTGGCGGAGCTAGCGCGCGGCCTTTCGCGGCTCATCGGCCACGCCCGAGGGAAGAGGGTATCGGCGTCGGGGAGCCGTGATCAGGCGGTCGCGCGAGACGGGGCCACCGAAGCGCAGGCGATCGTAGGGGGCGAAGGGAGGCTCGAGGGCGTCGAGCTCGTCGACGAAGCGGTGCAGCTCCGCAAGCCACTCGTCATCGTCCGGCTCGGGGCGCTCGAGCTGCTTCGAAATCAGCTCGACCAGCCGGTCCTTGCGCCGCATGTTCTCCGGCCGCCAGCTGCGCAGGCAGACGTAGAGCCCGCTCAGATAGGCGTCCCACTCGCGCACGGCGTCTAGCGGCGAGGCCCACTGTCGGGCAAACCAGGCCGGGAGCTCGTCGAAGCCGCCGGCCTCGTCGGCGAGCTCGAGCAGGTCGCGAGCGACCATCTGCGTCCCGTCGCGGCAGATGTAGCTTGGCAGCGGCAAGCGGTTGGCCAGCTGTAGGCGACGGATCTCGTCGACGCCGTGCGACGTCACGGCGGCCAGCTCCTCGACGGGCACGAACCACTCGGAGGCGTAGGCGTCGTCCTCGGCCGTCATCGGGTGATGGCCGTTGACGGCGTGGTATCGCGCGGCGACCGCTGCGGCGAGTTCCCGATCCATCGTCACGGTAGTAATAGCTCGTCGCCGGCCCGCACGCCCGTCAGCGGCGGCGGTGGAGGATCATCTCCTCTTCCCTGGTCCAGGTCAGGCCCTCGTCGCTCGAGCTGAACCCCTGCCATCGCACCCGCTCGGAAGTGATCTCGGAGAATGTCCACCGGCAGAGGCTGTTGTCCGGCGCGCGCCCCTCGAGCCAGATCTCGTTGCCGTGCTCGCGGGCGATCAGGTTGACCGTCGCGCCGAAGACGGGCGCGACGAACGTCACCCGCCAGGCGTCGATCTTGGGGTCGTAGGCGCGGAGCGTCGTCCCGTATTCGTGTGATGCCTGCCCTACGTCTCGACCCTCGCGCGGCGGGCTGATCAGAACGTCTTGGATGACTCGGCCCTCGAGCACCCAGCCGAAGTGCCACTCTCCGCGGCGTTCCCTGATCACGTTGCCCTCGGGATCGAAGAAGCTGACCTCGACGTCCCAGCTGCCGACGAGCTGCCCGAACAGCATCAGCTCGTCGGCATAGGCCGGGAACGGCTCATTCGCCTCGAGCGCCTCGATCATCGCCTCGCTCGGTTTGGTAGCAGTGGCCATGCCCCGAGGCTATGTGGTTTAGGGCGGCCCGGCTGTCACGATCGTGCGGCCTGCGCGTCTCCGGTCGCCGCCCCAGGCCGTCCACTCCAGGCGCCTTCCGCGATTGGCGCAAGATCGTGACAGTGATCCCCGGCTACCTCGCGCTACCTTCGATGCCATGGCTAACGCGACCAAATTACGCACGCGCTCGCCGATGATCGAGACTCTCCGGGCAGAGGGTCCACATCCCGAATACGCCGACAAGCTGATGTTGTTCGGCCGGCTAGTCGGCAATTGGGACATCGAGGGCCGGGCTTTCGACGAGTCGGGCAACGTCATCCGGGAAGTCACCGGCGAATGGCACTTCGGATGGGTGCTCGAGGGCCGGGTGATCCAGGACGTCCTGATTGCTCCCCACGCCAGGGGCGCGAGCCTGGGGAGCAGTCGAAGTCGTACGACACCGCGATTCGCGCCTACGACCCGAAAATCGACGCCTGGCGCGTCACCGTAGTGGCGCCTGTCTACGGCGCAACCGTCAATCTGATCGCGCGAGAGCACGACGACGAGATTTGGCTCGAGGGCCGCAGTCCCGACAACGACCTCGTGCGCTGGACGTTCTCTCAGTTCGGCGACGAGCGAGTGCTTTGGCAAGGCTTCGTCTCGAAAGACGAGGGCCTGACGTGGGTCCGGGACGAGGAGATCATCCTCCACCGCGGCCGGTAATGAACCGCTCTCCGCGGTTCGAGGCGATCAGGCCGACCGGTGCTTTAAGGGTCGTGCGCGTGTGCGGCGCGCGTCGCCCGAGTGCAAACCACTTAGACGCTCACGGCCAAGGCCCGGGTCGGCAACGAGCGGGCAAGACGTAGATGCGGTTGGCCATCGCATCGGCTTTCTTGATCCGGCGTGACTCATAGCGGGCCGATGTCGGCTTCGACGGGGTGGCTCTCTCGGCCGGGCCGGCGTTCACGAATGGCTCCTGAGAGTCGGAGCGGTCAGAGCCGTAGAGTTGACTCTCAATGCACATGCACCTCTTTGATGAGGACGGGTGGCTGCCGCGGACGTGGCCGTCGGAGAGGCCCGGGTTCAAGTGGCGGAGGAAGCGCGTCGCGGGTGATCACCTTGGGGCAAGCCT
>Ga0209474_10004031_pt1 | contig 12751 bp, 13 predicted proteins | sample GraSoiAngelo_145_FD_185902 | JGI IMG/M metagenome (GOLD analysis project Ga0209474, IMG submission 185902) | Grasslands soil microbial communities from the Angelo Coastal Reserve, California, USA - 14_1009_05_20cm (SPAdes) (version 2) | ecosystem: Environmental > Terrestrial > Soil > Grasslands...
CGCGTCACCATTCTCAACCCCGACCCGCGCGTGAAGCCGGAGATGACGGCGAGCGTCACTTTCCAGGAGCCGCGTGCCCCCGCCGGTGTCAGGCACGTGCCTGATACTGATCGGGGGAGTACGGCGCAGATCGTCCTGATCCCGAAGCGCGCCGTCAGCGACGTCGGCGGCCGCCCGCAGGTCTGGGTCGTCGCGGGCGGCGCCGCCGCGCGCCGTCCGGTGACGCTCGGCCCCGAGCGGCTCGACATGATCGAAGTCCGCAGCGGCGTCGTGCCCGGCGACGCCGTGATTCTGAATCCGCCGGCGACGCTCACCGATCGCGCGCCCGTCCGAGTGAAGGGAACCTGAAAAGATGGCGCTGATCGAGCTGCGAGACGTCACCAAGTCGTACACGCGCGACGCGATCGAGATTCCGGTGCTCGATCGCGTCTCGATCGCCGTCGAGGCGGGCGATTTCCTCGGCCTGATGGGTCCGTCGGGATCGGGCAAGTCGACGCTCCTCAACCTGCTCGCCGGCATCGATCGGCCGACGAGCGGATCGGTTCGCGTCGGCGACACCGAGATCAGCAGCCTGCCGGAGCGATCGCTCGCCGGCTGGCGGGCGCGCCACATCGGCTTCATCTTCCAGCTGTACAACCTCATTCCGGTGCTCACCGCGTTCGAGAACGTGGAGCTGCCGCTGCTCCTGACGAATCTCACGAAGGCGCAGCGCCGCGATCACGTGACGACGGCGCTCGGCATCGTCGCCCTCGGCGATCGCGAGAAGCACTACCCGCGGCAGCTCTCGGGCGGGCAGGAGCAGCGGGTTGCGATCGCACGCGCCATCGTCACCGACCCGACGCTGCTGCTCGCCGACGAGCCCACGGGCGATCTCGACGCGAAGTCGGCGGCCGAAGTGCTCACGCTGCTGCAGCGGCTGAACCAGGAATACAAGAAGACGATCGTGATGGTGACGCACGATCCGCACGCGGCGGAGCGCGCGTCGCACCTCCTGCATCTGGAGAAGGGCACGCTCGTCGAGCAGACGAGGGTCGGGTAGGTCGGGAACATCGTGTAGGGCGACCCTTTCAGGGTCGCCGGGGACATCGTGTAGGGCGACTCTTTCAGGGTCGCCGAGGACATCGTGTAGGGCGACCCTTTCAGGGTCGCCGGGGACAGCAATGAAGTTCCTTGGTCTGGTGTTGAAGGGCGCGCGCCGCAGCAAGCGGCGGACGGCGCTCACCATCCTCAGCGTCGCGATCGCGGTGTTCCTGTTCGCCGCGCTGCGCGCCGTGCTCGACGGCTTCAACGCCGGCACCGAAGCGAGCTCCTCGACGCGCATCGTCACGATTCGATCGACGTCGCTCATCTTCTCGATGCCGACGAGCCACGCCGAGACGATCAGGAGCACGCCTGGCGTGCAGGACCTCACCTGGGCGAACTGGTTCGGCGGCATCTACAAGGATCCGCAGAATTTCTTCGCGAACATCGCGATCGAGCCGGTGAGCTACCTGCGGATGTATCCCGAGATCGTGCTCGCGCCCGAGGCGCGCGCGGCGTTCGTCGAGGATCGCACCGCCTGCATCGTCGGCGAGGGCCTCGCGCGGCGCTACGGCTTCAAGCTCGGCGACAAGATCACGCTGAAGGTCGGCATCCCGACCTACGGGACCGAGGACTACGACTTCACGGTCCGCGGCGTCTACAAGAGCGGCGGCGCGGCGGTCGACAACCAGTCGATGTTCTTCCACTGGAAGTACGTCGACGAGCGCTCGCTCGTGAAGGGGCAGGCGGGCTGGTACGTGATCAAGGTCGCGAACCCCGATCAGGCCGCGCAGGTCTCCGCCGCGATCGATCAGAAGTTCGCGAACTCGCCGTACGAGACGAAGACCGACACCGAGCGCGCCTTCCAGAGCTCGTTCGTCTCGATGTTCGGCAACCTGAGCCTGCTGCTCGGCAGCATCTCGCTCGCGGTCGTGATCACGACGCTCTTCGTCGCCGGCAACACGATGGCGATGTCGGTACGCGAGCGCACGACGGAGATCGCCGTCATGCGCACGCTCGGCTTCCCCTCGTCCACGATCTTCCTGCTCGTCGCCGGCGAAGCGCTCCTGATGTCGATCATCGGCGGCGTGCTCGGCGTCGGCCTCGCGCGGGTGATCGTGAACCCGAATCTGATCCAGGCCGGCGCGTTCATCCCGGTGTTCGGCGTCAACAACACGAATGCCGCCGTCGGACTCGGGCTCAGCGCGTTCATCGGCCTGGTCGCCGGTTTCATTCCCGCGACGATGGCGTCGCGGTTGAAGATTGTGGACGCGCTTCGGCGGGCCGCATAGGGGCTAGGGGCTAGGGGCTGGGGGCTGGCTGTTGGCGACCCTGAAAGGGTCGCCCTACATTCCACGGCTAGCCCCAGCCCGCAGCCCAGACGTGATACAGCATGGGATTGATAGCAAACTACAACCTGCGCTCGATGATCGTTCGCAAGAGCACGGCCGCGATGACCGCCGGCGGGATCGCCATGGTGGTCGCCGTGTTCGTGATGACGCTCGCCATCGCGCAGGGCTTCCGCGCGACGCTCGTCGCGAGCGGCTCGCCCGGCAACGCGATCGTCCTGCGCAAGGGCGCGACGGCGGAGACCGTGAGCGCCGTCCTTCGCGCCGACCTGCCGATCGTCGACAGCCTGCCGCAGGTGGCGCGCGACGCGGGCGGCCGTCCGCTCACCTCGCCGGAGCTCGTCGTCATCATCGCGCTGCCGCGCCAGTCCGACAACCAGCCGGCGAACGTGCCGGTGCGCGGCGTCGGCCCGCGCGCGTTCGAGGTGCGCGACACGCTCACGTTCGTCGAAGGCCGCCGCTTCACGCCGGGCACGCGCGAGATCAACGTCGGGCGGCTCGCGGTCGGCCGCTTCAAGGGGCTCGCGCTCGGCAGCGACGTGAAGTTCGGCGCGCAGACGTGGAAGGTCGCCGGCATCTTCACGGCCGCCGATGCCTCGTTCGAGTCGGAGATCTGGGGCGACGTCGATCTGATGATGCCCGCCTTCCAGCGCAACGGCTATCAGTCGATGACGGTGAAGCTCGCCGACGCGTCGATGTTCGACTCGTTCAAGGGGGCGATCGAGGCCGATCCGCGCCTGTACCTGCAGCCGCAGCGCGAACAGGACTACTACGCCGAGCAGTCGCGCGCGATGACGACGGTGATTCGCGTCTTCGGCATCTTCGTCACGCTGATTCTCTCGATCGGCGCGGTGTTCGGCGCGATGAACACCATGTACGCCGCCGTCGCCTACCGCACGCGCGAGATCGGGACGCTGCGTGCACTCGGTTTCTCGCGGCTGCGCATCGTGGCGGCGTTTCTCGTCGAATCGGTCGCGCTCGCGCTGGTCGGCGGCCTGCTGGGCTGCGTTCTGGCACTGCCGGTGCACGGACTGTCGACCGGCACGACGAACTTCTCGTCGTTCAGCGAGGTCGCGTTCAAATTCCGTATTACGCCGACGCTTTTGGTGGTCGGCCTCGTCTTCTCCGCGCTGATGGGAGCCGTTGGCGGCCTGCTCCCGGCGTTGCGCGCGGCCCGTATTCCCGTCGCCCGCGCGCTTCGTGAGATTTGATTCGTGCTGCCAAATATTCTGCAGATTTCGATCTTCTGGCTCGTCCAGGCCTCCGCGCTCCTCGTCTTCTTCGTCACGTTCCGCTGGGAGTACCTCGCGCTGTGGGCGGCGTCGCATTTCGTGCGCGCGATCGGCCTCACGCTGTGCTTCCACCGCTACCTCGCGCACCGCGCGTTCAAGATGAACCGCGCGGCGCAGTTCGCGTGGGCCTTCATCGGGACGGCGGCGATGCAGAAGGGTCCGCTCTGGTGGGCCGGCCATCACGTGAACCACCACAAATACGCCGACCGCGACGGCGATCCGCACAGCCCGATGGTGAGCGGCGTCTACTACGCGCACATCGGCTGGTTCCTCAACGACACGAAGTACGATCGCCTCGAGAAGTCGAACCCCGTGATGCGCGACTTCGGCAAGGTGCCGGAGCTCGCGTGGCTCGATCGCCACTTCTACGCGCCGCCGGTCGTGCTCGCCGTCGCGCTGTATCTCGTCGGCGGCTTCCCGTGGCTCGTCTACGGGTTCTGCCTGCCGACGATGACGCTCGCGCACGCGACCTTCTGCATCAACACCGTGAACCACATGTTCGGCTCGCGCCGGTTCGAGACGGTCGACGAGTCACGCAACAACGCGCTCACGGCGTTCTTCGCCGTCGGCGAGGGGTGGCACAACAACCACCACCGCTACCAGCGCGCGGCGCGCAACGGCTTCTACTGGTGGGAGTTCGATTTGACGTGGTACGTGATCCGCGCGATGGCGGCGCTCGGCATCGCGCGGGATCTGCAGCCGGTGCCGCGCCGGATCTACGACGAGGCGCGCGCGCTCAAGGCCCAGCGCGCCGCCCGCAAGGTGCCGAGCGTCGTCCACACGGTGCCGCTGACGCTCGAGTTCCTCGAAGAAGCCGAATAAGAACGTTCTCTACTTCAGCCGATCCGCACGTCGGCCACGAGCGGCAGATGATCCGACGCAACTAGCGAGAGCCGCGTCCGCGGCAGCTCGATCCCGACGACCTCGATCTTTCCGGCGTAGTAGATGTGATCGAGGTGCAGGATCGGGAAGAGGCCCGGATAGGTCCGCTTGCGCTTCAGGTAATTCCGCAGATCCACGCTGTTCAGTTTTTCCGACAGCAGGCTCGTCGCGAGCCCGCGCATCCACTCGTTGAAGTCGCCGAGCACGAGCTTCGGCCCGGGGATGTGGCGATCGCACACGATGGAGGCGAGCCGCCGCGCCTGATGACGCCGCTCGAGGATCGCGGTGCCGAGGTGGACGTTGTAGAGATGCAGCGTCGTGCTGTCGGCGGCGGCGATGTCGACGCGCTGCATGCGCCGCGCCTCGCACGTCTTCCACGACAGGTCGTGCTCGAGATGCTGGGCGATCGGGAAGCGGCTGAGGACCGCGTTGCCGAACTGGTGGCCGCGCAGCAGCCGCGCCGGGGCCATCACCCAGCCCATGCCGAGCATCGCGCCGAGCTCCTCGGCGTGGCCGCCGCCGTGCGGCCCGGCGCCCACCACTTCCTGCAGCGCGATCACGTCGGCGTCGATGTCGTGCAGCACCGCCGCGATGCGATCGGGACGCGTCCGCCCGTCGAGGCCGCGGCAGCGATGGATGTTGTAGGTGGCGATGCGGAGCGTCGGGCGCGGCGCGAGAGTCACTACGCTATGATACCGTCGTGAAATCGCCGGGGACGCGCGGGGCACGAACCGCACACGGGCTGCTCCTGGCGCTCGTCGTCGCGTCGGCCGCGTGCCGCACGATCGAGACCGATCCGATCACGCTCGACCGCAACATCCTGACGGTCGACAACCGCACGTCGCAGGACTGGAACCGCGTCGAGATCTGGATCAACACCTACTACCGCGTGACGGCGCCGTCGGTGCCGGCGAAGACCCGGTTCCAGGCGCCGCTCGACACCTTCGTCGCCGGCTTCGGGCAGCGCTTCAACTACCACCGCACGCCGATCAAGGATCTGCGGATCACGGCGACGCTGCCCGACGGCAAGCCGTTCGAGTTGAAGAAGGAGTTCGCCGCCGGCATCGGCCTCGCCGGCGCGCTGGGAGGGAAGCGCTGATGGCGCGGCTGAAATCGGAGATGGAAGTGACCTGCCCGTGCTGTCAGGCGACGCTCGTCATCGACCTGAACCTCGGGCGCGTCGTCTCGCACAAGGAGCCGGAGCGCGGCAACAAGCCGGAGCTGAGCGATGCGCAGCGGATTCTCGCCGAGGAGGCCGCGCGCCGCGAGGCGATCTTCCAGCAGTCGGTCGACTCGGAGAAGACGCGCGGCGACGCGCTCTCGAAGCGCTTCGAGGAGGCGCTCCGCCAGGCGAAAGAGGAGCCCGTCACCAAACCGATGCGCGACTTCGATCTCGACTGACTTCGAGCGACTGAAAAGCAACCACAGAGCACACAGAGCACACAGAGATGAGCGCGCGGCAGGCGGCCGGCGCTGCCGGCCGCCTCACGCGTCGCATGGCCCGCGAAGCGGGCCGCCGCGCGCCCCGTCTATCGCGTCCCGCCGGTCGCCGTCTGTTCTTCTTCCTTCGTGCTCTCCGTGTGTCTTCGTGTCTTCGTGATTCCGCGTCACTCCTCATCACGCTTGCGCCAGCGGCGGCGCCATTCGTTCTCGCGCCACCACCGCAGCGCGAAATCGACGACGAAGATGCCGACGATCATGATGATGATGAAGAGCCCTGCACCCACGGCGAGACGCCAGCCTAGCGGAGGCGCGGCGAACTAGCAACCTCGTAGCGGAATTCGTCGGGCAGCGGTGTCCACCGATCGCGCCGCCCGTAGAACACCGGCTTGCGGCCCGGGTGCCGCGCGCGGAACGCGCGGTAGCGCGCTCGCAGCGCCGCGACGCGCGCATCCGACGATCGAATCCGGCGGTGCGGGTAGTCGAGCAGCACCCGCTCCACCTTCCACACGTTCCCGTCCGCCAGCCGCCAGTCGTATGCGCCCATCACGTCGGCGAGATTCACGACCGCGTAGCCGGTGATCCGCCCCGTGAAGTCGATGTAGGGATCGAAGTAGCTGAGCGCCAGCGCGCGCGGCGTGGCGAAGACCGGCTTGCGTCCGTGGAGGCCCGGGTCGCGCGATCGCGCGATCGATCCCCAGCGGCCGCGCTGCCGGTAGACGAAGATCACGTGATCGAGATGGTCGATCGACTCGAAGCTCAAGACGAGCGGCAGGTGCCCGTGCTGCTCGAGGACGACAGCGGCGAAGAGCGCCGCCTCGAGGCAGTGCGCGCAGCCGTGGCGGACGACGCCGCGAAAGCTGCGCAGCGTCGCGCGCCCGTGCGGCTCCGGGTTGTACGGCAGCGCGTTGAGGAAGCCCTGCACCGCCCGCGGGGTCCGCAGCCGCGCGATCAGCCGCCGCTCGCGCGCGGTGAATCGCGAGGGGATTGGGGGTTGGGGATTGGGGATTGGTTGGATCACGGCTCCTACGGTGTTAGAGCCAATCCCTGCCCACCAATCCCCCAATCCCCAATCCCTAATCCCCAATCCCCAGCCCGCGCAGGTCCGCAAGGACCTGCGCGGGCGTCCACTCGTTTCCCGTGTACACCTTCACGAGCCGGCCGTCCGCGCCGATGATCGCCGTGCGCAGGTTGTGCGTGATGTTGCGCGGATCGTCCATCGCGCGCGCGATGGACACGCCGAACCGCGCCGCGAACTGATCGACGTCGTCGCGGTCGCCGGTGAGGAACGTCCACCGCTCCGGATCGGCGCCGAGTGTCTCAGCGTGCGCCTTCAGCACCGGCGGCGTATCGGTAGCCGGATCGAAGCTGACCGTCACGAGATGCACCCGACCGACCGCCGGATCCTCTGTCAACGTCTTCTGCAGCGTCGCGAACTGCCGATCCATCAGCGGGCAGAAGGTCGGCATCGGACAGCTCGTGTAGATGAAGGTCATGACGACGGGCGCCCCCTTGAACGACGCGAACGAGCGCTTCCGCCCGTCCTGGTCGACGAACGCGCCGGACGGCACTGTCTCGCCCGGCCGCAGCAGCTCGAACCCGGACGACGCGGTCGGCATCGCCGCGCTGTCGGCCGGCCTCTCGAGCGGCGCCGCGCCGACCTTGCGGATCTTCGTCAGGTGCGCGCCGTTCGAGAAGACGACGAGCGTCGCGTCGATGAGATCGCCGGGCGCGAGCTCGCCGAGCCACTTCGTCTCCTCGACTTCGTACGGCATCGTCATCGCCGGCATGAAGCCCTTGATCTCTTCGTGCTTGACGACGACGAGCCTGTGCTCGGCGTCGATCGACTGCACTTGCCCTTGCAGCGTATAGCTGCGCCGATCGGAACGCGCGCGCCCGCAGCCGAGCGCGGCGAGCGCGAGACAGACGGAGAAAACGATATGAGGCCGCATCCTTCGTAGTTTACAGTCACGAAGATGATTTGGATTGGGACCTCCGGCTACAACTACCCGGAGTGGAAGGGCAGCTTCTATCCGCGCGATCTCCCGGCGGCGAAGATGCTGCCCTACTACGCCGCGCGCTTTCCGACGGTCGAGATCAACTACACGTTCTACCGGATGCCGAACGAGACGCTCGTCGCCGGGTGGGCGGCGCAGACGCCGGCGCCCTACAAGCTCACGCTGAAGGCGCCGCGCCGGATCACGCACGACAACCGGCTGAAGAACGTCGGCGCGCTCGTCGCCACGTTCTGCCAGGCGGCCGGCACGCTCGGCGATAAGCTCGGCGCGCTTCTCTTCCAGCTGCCGCCGAACCTGAAGAAGGACGCCGCGCTGTTCGACGCGTTCCTCGAAGAGCTGCCGCCGAAGGCGTGCGCCGCGTTCGAGTTCCGCCACGAGTCGTGGCTGGACGACGAGATCTACGCGCGGCTCGCGGCGCGCAACCTCGCGCTGTGCGTCGCCGACAGCGAAAAGCTGTCGACGCCGGTGCGCACGACCGCGGACTACGCGTATTTCCGCCTCCGCGACGAGGGCTACACGCCCGACGACATCAAACAGTGGGCCGACACGATCGCGCGCGAGACCACGGCGCGCTGCCGCGACGTCTACGTCTATTTCAAGCACGAAGAGGAAGGCAAAGGCCCCGAGCTCGCGAAGCTGCTGATGCAGCACCTCGGGTTGCCCGCTGCGGGATGAGCGCAAAGCGCCGTCTGCTTTGCGTTCTTCTCTGCGTTCTTCGCGGCCTTTGCCTCCTTTGCGCCGTCTGCGCGCGCGCCTCCGCTCAGAGCTGGGAATTCGACGCGCGGCGGATCGCGCTCGGCAGCTCCTCCGGCACCGCGAACCTCGCATCCGAGATGATCGACCCAGAGCGTCTGTCTCGATCGATCGTGCTGCCGTTCGGCCTGCTGCAGGTGCTGCGCGACTTCGACATCTACGATCCGGGCTCGAGCGGGTTCGATCCCGTCCGCGCGATCGAGCACATCGCCAGTCCGATTCATTACATCGTCAATCGCGATTCGGCCTCCGGCGGCGAAGCGACGTTCGTGTCGGCGCTCCGCAACGGACAAGTGAGCCGCGATCTAAACGTGTACCGCGGCTTCGCGCCCGCCGCGCACATCGATGCCGGCGGCGTGGCCGCGCCGAGCTGGGGCGGCATGATCGACCTGGCCCGCAACAACGGCGCGCGCCACGGCGTCTACATCGGCGCAGGCCCGTACCTCGCGCTGACGACGACGAACGATTTCGACGATCGGCTGGCGGCGCTCCTCGCGAGCGCGACGCCGGTCGTCATCCCAAACGCGCAGCTCACGATTGCGAACGCGTTGCAGGGGCAGGCGGCGGCGGCGATCACCATCGGCTACCGCGGCAGCCTCCCGCTGGCGTCCGACGCCGCGCGATCGCGCGATCGTCTGTACCTCGCCGTCAACTACGACTACCTGCTCGGCTTCCGATTCGCGGACGACGCGCTCCGGCTGCGGATCGACACCGATGCGGCGGGACTCGTGACGATTGCGCCCGGCGCGACGCCGCTGGCGATCGCCCGCTCGTCCTCCACATCCGGACGCGGCGGCGCCGTGGACGTCGGCGTGGGCGCGACCCTCGGTCCGCTCGCCCTCGGCTTCGGTGTCAACCGCATCGGCAACCACATCGTCTGGACCGATGTGACGCGGACCACGTCCTCGCTGCAGACGCTCGTCTCCGGCGTGTTCATCGAGTCCGGCGAGAGTCCGGTCGCCGATGTTCGCGTGGACCTGCCGCTCGACGTGCGCGCCGACGCGGCCTACGACGCCGGGCCGTGGACGATCGCGGGCGAGATCGGATCCGGCATCGGCGGCGGCATCTTTCACGCGGGTGTCGAGCGGCGATTCCCGAGCGGGATGGCGCTGCGCGGCGGCGCGACGTACTCCTTCGCGCAGTGGAACCCGACCGGCGGCGTCGGCGTCGACCTCACGCCGCGCGTCTCGCTCGACGTCGCGGCGTTCGCCGCGTCGGTGAACATCGAGCGCCGGCGTCTCCTCGGCCTCGCGGCATCGATCCGAATCAAGCGCATGCGCGCCGAATAAGGAATGTCTTTCGCCGCGTCTGCCGCGGCGAAGACTTTGATAGCGACCCACGGCGACATCGCGACGATGCGCGCCGCAATCCGGGATTGCCGCGAAGCGCCGGCGACGCATCGCCGCGCCGATCACGCACGTCGACGCGGCTGGCATTGTGATTGCGACGGGGCGGGCGCTCCGCCGCGGCTGTCGCGGCGACTAAAGAAACCGTCAGCACATGAAGCGGATCTTCGCATCGCTGTTCGCGGCGCTCGCGATCTGCGCAGCCGGCCGCGCGGGGGCCGCGGCGTCGCCGTCGCCGTCGCCGGTGGCGGCGGATGCGGATCAGCGCGGGCTCGCGCGGGCGCACACGAGCGCGGCTGCGCCGCTGCAGCCGGCGTTCCGGCTCGGCACGGCCGCCAGGCCGTTCGGCTGGTCGACGGCGATCGGCGACTTCAATCAGGACGGCACGCCCGATGTCGTCGTTGCCGATCACGTCGGACGCCGCGCGAACGGCTACACGTACCGCCTCGAGTTCTCGCTCTCGGGCGCCGCGCCGGCCGACGTGTTCTTCGAATCGACGGCCGACGCGCTGACGATCACGACCGTCGACATCGATCACGACAACGATCTCGACATCGTCGCGCGCCGTCCGATGAACGGCGGCACCGTCGGCGTGTGGCTGAACGACGGCCACGGGCACTTCACGGCCGCCGAGATCCGAAGCTTTCCATCGGCGATCGGCGCGCATCAGCGGATCGACGCCGGCGATCCGCCCGCGGATGCGGGCGCCGTCGACGCGTCGCCTCGCCCGCAGCAGAGCCGTATGGCGGCGCTCGGCGCCGGCGCGTCCGACGCGGGCGATCGCGCGAATGCGTCCGCGGCGCGCCTCGTTCCACCGACCATCTCCGTTCGCCGCGCGAGCCCGCGCGGCCCTCCCCTGACCTGAACGCCGCTTTCAGCCTCGCCGCGGCGGCCCTGAAAGGGCCGCCCTGCATCCGTTTTGACACGCATAGGTCGATTGCGGCGCTCCGCGCGCCGCCTGCAGATTCAGGAAACGACTATGTCCCGACTTCGTTCGCTATTGCCGTGCATCGTCGCCGGCGCGGTGCTCGCGACGGCCGCGCGCGGCCGCGCGCAGGGCGCCCTCGACCGGCCGACGCAGCTCACGCTGCAGGCGGCCGTGGACGCGCTCGTCGCACGGAACCTCTCGGTGATCGCGGCGCGCTACAACGTGGATCTCTTCCGCGCGCAGCGCGTCGCGGCGGCGCTCAAGCCGGAGCCGACCGTGACGTTCGCGGCGACGCAGCTCACGCTGCCGCGCGTGCTGGCGCATCCGCAGTACGCGGGCGTCGCCGTCGCCGACAACTCGGTGCTCGACACGCAGTTCAGCGTCGACGTCGAGAAGCTCGTCGAGCGCGGCGGCAAGCGCGAGCTGCGCGTCGCGCAGGCGGACATCGAGCGGCAGGCCGCCGAGGCGCGGCTCGGGGACGAGCTGCGGCAACAGACCTTCGCGTTGAAGCAGGCGTTTCTCTCCGCGCTTCTCGCGCGCGACAACCTGCACGTGCTGCGCGCGGCGCTCGGCGACTTCGAGCGTCTGCAGCACCTCTTCGCCGAGCGCGTGGACGAGGGCTACACGGCCGGCGTCGACCTGCGGCGCATCGGCCTCGAGCTCGTGGATCTGCAGGGCAGCGTGACCGCCTTGCAAGCGGGCTACGCGCACGGTGTTCGCGACGTGCTCAACCTGATTGGCGACGGCGACAAACCCTCGCCGTCGTCGCTCGCTCCGGCCGCGCGCGCGGTCGCGCTCGACGTGCCGCTCTCCGATCTCACCGATCCATTCGACGACGAGGACGTCGATGTGCTGGCGGGCGATCTGATCGTCCAGCCGATCGCGGCGTCGATCGAACAGGTTCGTGCCCTTGCGCTCGAGAACCGCGCGGATCTGCGGGCGGCACGCCTCGAGCTCGACGCGGCGGAGGCGGCGCTGAAGCTCGCCGACGCGAGCCGCGCGCGCGACGTCACCGTCGGCGGCCAGTACTTGCGATCCGGGCCCGACAACGCTGTCGGCGTCGCCGTCGGCGTGCCGTTGTCGACCGGCCGGCGCGCGGACGCGGCGGTCGCGCAGGTGACGGCCGCGAAGCTGCAGGCCGACGCGCGGTGGCGGCAGGTGCGCGCGCAGGTCCTCACCGACGTCGAGAAGGCGATCGTCGCCTACCGCGTCAGCCGCGACCGGCTGCGCCTGTTCGACGGCCACATCCTGCAGCAGGCCTCCGAGGTCCGCGCCATCGAGCAGACCGCGTATCAGGAGGGCGAGCGCGGCCTCCTCAGCCTGCTCGACGCGCAGCGCGCGCACAACGAGACGCTCGTCAGCTACAACGAGGCGCGGCATGCGTTCGCGCTGAGCGTGTATCAACTCGAATCAGCGACCGGCACCAGCACGACGCGGCTGGCCGGCGCTCCGTCTTCTGCGTCGGGAGGCTCCCATGACTGAGGCTCGCATCAGAGGTTCGTCGATCGTGCGGCGCGTCTGGGCCGCGCTGGCGATCGCCGTCGCGTCGGTTGCGACGGTCGTCGCCTTCGCGCTGTCTGCGCGCAACGCCGATCGCGCGTCTGTTGCCGCGAAGCGGCCGTCCGACGCGCCGAACACGGTGACGCTCGCGCCTGCGCAGCGCGCGAGCGTCGTCAGCAGCGCGGTCGCGCACGGCGACGTGCCAGTGCGCGCGTCGGTGCCG
>Ga0209474_10004033_pt1 | contig 12745 bp, 11 predicted proteins | sample GraSoiAngelo_145_FD_185902 | JGI IMG/M metagenome (GOLD analysis project Ga0209474, IMG submission 185902) | Grasslands soil microbial communities from the Angelo Coastal Reserve, California, USA - 14_1009_05_20cm (SPAdes) (version 2) | ecosystem: Environmental > Terrestrial > Soil > Grasslands...
GGCGGCCGCGCCCCCACCGCCTGCCCCCGAGCCGGCGGCGCCCGCACCGGCAGCGGCCGAGTTCGAGGTGGAAGTCGAGGGTGAGATCTTCAAGGTTCGCGTCTCCGGTGCCGGGATGGCCGTGGCGCCAATGGGTGGCGCCGCCCCGGCCCCGGCGGCGACCGCCGCGCCTTCCAAGGACGGCGCGGTGGTGGCGCCCATGCAGGGGCTGATCGTGAAGCTGCCCGTCAAGAAGGGCGACCCGGTCAAGCTGGGCGACGTGGTCGCGGTGCTGGAAGCGATGAAGATGCAGAACGACATCGTCAGCACGATGGCCGGCAGCGTCGTCGACGTCTACGTCAAGGAAGGCGACGTGGTCACCCCCAACCAGGCCATCCTGGCCATCGCCTAGAGATGCGGGTCGCCCTCCTGGGTACCGGCAAGATGGGCGCGCCCATTGCGCGCCGCCTGGCCGCCGCCGGTCATGAGCTGGCCCTCTGGAATCGCACGCTGGAGAAAGCCCGCAGCCTGGGTGTGGGACGGGTCGAGGAGAGCCCCGCGGCGGCAGCGGCCGGTGCCGAGGTGGTCTTGTCCATCCTCACGGACTCCGTTGCGGTGCGCGACGTCTACGCGCGGCTGGAGCCGGACACGGACCAGGCCTTCGTCGAGATGTCCACCGCCGGTCCCGACGTCCTGGACGAGCTGGTGGAACGCTTCGCCCACCTGGTGGCGGCGCCGATCGTGGGCAGCGTGCCGGCCATCGAGCAGGGCAAGGCGCTGATCCTGGCCGGTGGCGAGGCCTCCGACGTGGAGCGCGTCAAGCCGGTGCTGGCGGCTTTCGGAGAGCCGCAGCACGCGGGGAGCCGGCGGGAGGCGGCCGGCCTCAAGCTGCTCAACAACGCCATGCTCGCGCTCTGGTCGGCAGGCGCCGCCGAGCTGATGGTGGCGGCCGGCCACGCCGGCCTGGAGCGGGAGGCCGCCTTCGGCCTACTGCAGCGGCAGATCCCCTACCTGCAGGCGCGCAAGCCCTCCTACACCGAGGGCCGGCACACGCCGGCGATGTTCTTCCTCCGCGACATGGTCAAGGACCTCGACCTGGCGCTCGACCTCTTCCACAGCGCCGGCGCCTCGATGCCCGGTCTGGGTTTGACCCGCGAGCTCTACGCGGCTGCCGTGCCGGAGCACGGCGAGGCCGAGCTGAGCGCGGTCATCGAGCGCTTTCCATGAAAAAGCTGTTCCAGAAGGTTCTGGTCGCCAATCGCGGCGAGATCGCGGTGCGCGTCTTCAGGGCCTGCCGCGAGCTGGGCATCAGCACGATCGCCGTGTACTCGGACGCCGACCGCGATGCCATCCACGCCCGCTACGCCGACGAGGCCTTCCACATCGGGCCGGCGCCCCCCAGCGAGTCCTACCTGCAGCTGGAGAAGATCGTCAAGCTGGCCGCCGACCACGGCGCCGAGGCGATCCATCCCGGCTACGGCTTCCTTTCCGAGCGGCCTCACTTCCCGGAAGTCTGCGAAGCGCACGGCATCGCCTTCATCGGTCCGCCCGCGGCAGCCATGCGCGCGATGGGCTCCAAGCTGGAGGCGAAGGCGCTCGCGCGCAAGCACGGCGTCCCGGTGACGCCAGGGTCAGAAGCGATCGACGATCCGCACAAAGCCGCCGAGATCGCGCGCGGCATCGGGTTTCCGGTGATCGTCAAGCCCAGCGGGGGCGGCGGCGGCATCGGCATGAAGGTCGTGGAGCGCGAGGACGACCTGATTCCCGCCCTCACCACCGCCACCAACGCCGCCCGCTCGGCCTTCGGCGACCCCACCGTCTACGTCGAGAAGTACGTGGCCAAGCCCAGGCACATCGAGATCCAGGTCATCGCCGACAGCCACGGCCACGCCGTGCACTTGGGGGAGCGCGAGTGCTCCATCCAACGCCGGCACCAGAAGATCCTCGAGGAGACGCCCTCGCCCGCGGTCACGCCGGATATCCGCAAGCGCATGGGCGAGGCGGCCATCAAGGCCGTGAAGGCGGCCGGCTACGTCAACGCCGGCACGGTCGAGTTCATCTTCAGCGAGGGCGACTTCTATTTCCTGGAGGTCAACGCGCGGCTCCAGGTCGAGCACCCGATCACCGAGCAGGTGACCGGGGTCGACCTGGTTAAGGAGCAGATCCGGGTCGCCGCCGGCCACCCGCTCTCCTTCGGGCAGGAGGACGTGCACTGGAAGGGCCACGCCATCGAGATGCGCATCAACGCCGAGGACCCGGCGCGCAAGTTCATTCCCAACCCGCGGCGCATCAGCCGTTGGGTGGCGCCGGCCGGGCCTGGCGTGCGGGTCGACTCCGGCTTCGGGCCGGGCTCCGAGGTGCCGCCCAACTACGACTCGCTGGTGGCCAAGCTGATCGTGGGAGGAGCCGACCGGGCCGAGGCAATCGCCCGCGGGCGCCGCGCCCTGCGCGAGTTCGTGCTGGTGGGTCCGGCCACGACCATCCCCTACCACCGGGCGATCCTGGAGAGCCCCGACTTCCTGGCCGGCAACCTGAGCACCCGCTTCATCGACGACCACCCGGAGCTGCTGGAGGAGATGAAGCGGTTCCTGGGCGAGACCTCGCCCATGGACTACGGCTCTGACGCTAGGGCGGTGGCCGCCGCGGCGGCCGCGGTGGCGGCCGTGGTGCGCTCGGCGTGATCCGCTCCGAGAGCCTGGACGGCGGCATCCGGCTGGTCGTGATCGACCGGCCCGACAAGCGCAACGCGCTCACCCGCGACATGGTGCGCACCTTGCGCGACCGGGTGGCCGAGGCGGGCGGCGAGCGGGCCGTGCGCGGCGTCGTGATCACAGGTGAGGGCCCCTCGTTCTCGGCGGGCGTCGACGTCGCCGAGTTCGCCTCGGGCACGGCCGACAGCGCGCATGCGCTGATCGAGATGCTCAAGGACCTCTGCGGGCAGATCCGGAACCTGCCCAAGCCAGTGGCGGTGGCGGTCCGCGGACACTGCCTGGGCGGTGCCCTGGAGATGGCGGTGGCCGCCGACTTCCGCGTCTGCGCGCCCGATGCCCGCTTCGGGATGCCGGAGGTGACGGTCGGCCTGCCCTCGGTGATCGACGCCGCGCTGCTGATGCAGTACATCGGCTTGGGCCGCGCCAAGGAGATGCTGCTCACCGGCGAGCCGATCGGCGCCGAGCAGGCGCTGGCCTGGGGCTTGGTCAACCGCGTTGTGGAGCCCGAGGAGCTGGTCGGGAGTGCGGCGGCGCTGGTCGGCCAGGTGGCGGGGAATCACCCCTCCACTGTGCGGGCGCAGAAGGAGCTGATCGAGGACTGGTTGAACGAGCCGCTGGAGGAGTCGATCGAAAACTCCATCGGCTTCCTGGTCGAAGCCTTCCGGGAGGGCGTGCCCCAGCGCGCCGCCCGCGAGATGCTGGAGCGCAAGCGCAAGGTTTGACGCTGGAGCACGCCTCCGAGCAGCCCTACACGACGCGCGCGTCTCGGGAGCTCTGCCGGTCGGGGCGGCTGGCCCTGGTCGTCGACGACATCGAGATGCCCGGCGGCGGCAGCCACCAGAACCGGTGGTTCCGGGCCACCTCGGCGGCCTTCATCGTGCCCGTCTTCGAGGACGGCTCGACCATGCTCGTGCGGCAGTGGCGACATCCGTGGGGGCAGACGTCATGGGAGGTTCCGGCGGGCACCCTCGAGGAAGGCGAGGACCCGATGGCCGGCGCGCAGCGGGAGCTGCTCGAGGAGGCCGGCCTGCGGGCCTCGTCCTGGACGCCCCTCGGCGTGCTGCGGCCATCGGCCCTCCTCGACTCGCGCCAGTTCCTGTTCCTGGCCCAGGGCCTGGTCGACGACGCGCGTGCGCCGGAGACTTACGAGGCCGACATGATCACCCGCCGCCTGCCCCTGGTCGACGCTCTGGAGGAGGCGCTGGGTGGCGGCATCGCCCACGCCACCGCGGTCAGCGCCCTGTGCCGGGCGGCCCGGGCGGTGGGACGGTTATGACCGCGAGCGCCGGCGCCCGAACCATTTTTGGGCCGGAATTTAGTTCCGGCGCCGGCGCTCGAGCCTAGCTCGCCGCTCCGGGGGCCAGGGCCGAGAGGTCCAGGTCGTACTCGACGGCGGCCCCGTGGCCGTTCTTGTCCTTCAGGCCAGGTAGGACGACCAGCCTGATCGGCCCCGCGCCGGCGGGCGCGGGCAGTGTCACCGTGCGGCCCTGCACCGACGGCTGGAGCGCCAGCGGCTTGCCGGCGGCATCGACCAGCCGGATCCCGCCGGCGACGCTGGCCGGTGTGAGGTCGGAGTCGAACTCGACCTTGTAGGAGTTCCCGTCCCGGGTCACGGCGAGCACCGCCGGCCCGCCGCCGTAGGCGAAGGCGGCGCCGTCGACGGCGTGGTCGACCAGGATCGCGCCGCTGGGGTCGGTGACCAGCGTCAGCGTCTCGTCCAGCTGGTCGACGTCCTTGCCGGCCGCATCCGCCAGGACCAGGCGCTCCACGAAGCGGGCTCCAGACGCCGTCGACCCTGAGAGCACCGTGAACGACCGCGAAAGCTTGGGCGTCGTGCTGCGCAGCAGCTGCGGGCCTCCCTGCGTGGTGAAGTCGCGCCGCCCCTGGGCGTCCAGGAAACCCTGAGCCTGGTCAGCGCTGCCGCCGGCGCGGGCCTGCATGAAGGAGGTCACCACGGCGGCCGCCTTGTCGAGGGGGGCCGCGGACGAGGCGGTGGTGCCCTTCAGCAGCCGGGCCGCCCAGATGCCACCCGAGCGCGCGAAGGCGAGGTTCTGGCCGGCCGGCGCCAGCACCGGCTGTGAGTACTCGCCGGCCGCGACCTGCTCGTCGTTCGGCGGGGCCGCCGTGAGGTCGATGGCGCGCAGGCCGCCCCCGCCGCTGTAGACGATCAAAGAGGCCCGCGACCAGGACGCGCCGGACACCACCGACCCGCTGACCGTCACCGGCGAGCTGCCGTCGAAGGCGGCCACCGCCAGGCCGGATGCGTTGGAGTACAGCACGCGCTGTGAGTCGGGCGACCAGGCCAGGAAGGTCGGCGGCGGCGACGGCCAGTCGGAGACCTTCTTGGAGGTCAGGTCGAGTACGTGCCCGCCGTACCAAAGCCGGGAACCGTCGGGCGAGAGCGCGACCGCGGAACCCGCCGCCAGAGCGTGGTCCAGCTTGACCTCGCCGGTCGGCGTGACCACGGAGCTGTCGGTCACGTACTCGGGCTTGTCCGCAGACCAGCCGACCGCCAGCGTGGCGACCGCAGCCAGCTGGTTGGGCTTCGACCCATCGACACCGACCGTGCTCACGGCGCCGGCGCTGGCGAAGATCGCGGTCGACCCGTCCGGTGAGACCGCGAAGCGCAGGACGCCGGGGCCCGCCACCGCCACCGGCGGAGCCGAACCCGAGGCTGACGCCTTCATCAGCCGGCCGTCGCCCGCGATGTAAAGAAGTGCCGAGCCATCCGGCAGCCAGGCCATCGCACTCGCCGACCCGCTCGCGACCTGGTGCTCGCCGGAGATCGCAGCCGGCGGCGTCGGACTGACTGACGGGGTCGCCGATGGCGTTGGCACCGGCGAGGGCGTGGGCGCCACCGTGAAGAGCGCGGGCTTGACCGCCGGCACCGCGGCGCCGGTGGCGGTCTTGGCCACGGTGGGGGCGATGTTGACCGTGTACTGGGTATTGGGCGCGAACGACCCCGACGCCGGCGTGATCTTGAGGGTGGTGGGGTCGGTCCACTGGAAGTTGACCTGGGTGGCGGGCGTGATCTGGACGGCAGCCTGGGTCGAGGTCGGGTCCATGGGCTGGCTGAACTTGACCTCGATCGGCTGCACCGCCGCCACCGGATGGATGGGATCGACGTTGTAGGTGACGTAGACCGTCCCGTCTCTGCCCGGGCCATGGCTCAGGGCCACGACCACCAGGGCGATCATCACCACGCCGGCCACGGCGCCCGCCCAGGCAAACCCTGGCGGCGTGAAGAGCGCACGCCAGGAGGCGCCGCCCCCCTTCCGGCGCCGGCGCTCGCTCCGACCCCAGGCCTCCTGCATGAGCTCCCGGCGCAGCTGGGAGCGGAAGGCCGGGTCGGCGGTGACCTCGGGGGCCTGGACCGAGGTCAGGATCGCGGCCAGGCGCCGGTCCTCGGGGTCGGAGAAGAGCTCGTCGAGCTCCTCGAAGTCGCCGCCGAAATCCCGAGGGCTCATCGCACTCGCCTCGGCGCCGCGCCCACGTTTTCCCGGATCCGGGTGACGCCGCGGTGGATGAGCAGCTTCACCGCGCCGGGGCTCTTGCCCATGACGGCGGCGATGTCATCGATCTTCATGTCTTCCTGGAACTTGAGGACCATCGCGGCGCGCTGGGGGGCGGGCAGGGTTTCCACCAGCCGCCAGATCTGGCGCACCTCCTCGTTCAAGATCGCCACTTCGTCCAGGGCCGGCCCCCGGTCCGACACCGCCACCTGGCTGTCGATGTCCTCGGTCGGTTTCTGCGAGCGGTAGCGGTCGTTCACGGCATTGACGGCGATCTGGTACAGCCAGGCTGAGAAGGGCCGGCCCGTGTCCTGATAGCGGCCGATGCCGCGGAGGGCTTTCATGAAAACCTCTGAGGTGACGTCCTCGGCTGCTGATTGATCCCTAACCCTCGAATACACAAATCTGTAGATCTGACTGAAGTGGCGGTCGTAGAGCTCACCGAACGCGGCCGGGTCCCGCTTGGCGCGCTCGACGAGTTGAACTTCGTCGGCGTGCGACGGCAGGCTGCTCATCCGCCCTGTCGATCCGTGCAACGAGTCATGGGCAGCCGAAGTTACGGGTGCCGGCCATGGAACAGGAGGTTAGCGGCTGGGCTCCGCGCGGCCTCAGAGCGCCGAGCCCACATCTTGTGGCCACTTTCAGTAGCCAACACAAGATCTTGCCGGGCCACGCGCCCCTTATAATTCGCCTCGCCCTTTGATCGAGCGCTACTCGCCGCCCCGGATGAGGGAGATCTGGTCGGATCGTCGCCGCTTCGACCTGTGGCTGCGCATCGAAATCCTGGCCTGTGAGGCTTGGGTGGAGCGGGGCGGCATCCCCGCCGGCGCGCTGCCCAAGCTGCGCCGCGCCAGCTTCGACGTCGAGCGGATCCAGCAGGTCGAGGAGCAGGTCGGCCACGACATGATCGCGTTCTTGACCGTGGTCGGGGACTCGGTCGGCCAGCCCGAGGCGCGCTGGCTGCACCTTGGGCTCACCAGCTCGGACGTGGTCGACACCGCTTTCGCGCTTCAGATCAAGGAGAGCGCCCAGCTCGTGGACCAGGACCTGGCCGCCTTGCGAGAGGCCTGCGCGGCGCTGGCGCTCGAGCACCGGCGCACCCCGATGGTGGGCCGCACCCACGGCATCCACGCCGAGCCCATCACCTTTGGTTTCAAGGTCGCCGGCTGGACGGCCGAGCTGGACCGCGCTCGGCGCCGCCTGGCAGGAGCCGCCGCGGAAGCCGCGACCGGGAAGCTGAGCGGGGCCGTGGGCACCCACGCCACCGTCGACCCCGAGGTCGAGGAGTACGTGTGCACGCATCTCGGCCTGGCCACCGACGAGGTGTCGACCCAGGTCGTGTCCCGCGACCGCCACGCCGCCTTCATGAGCGCGCTGGCGGTGGCGGCGGCCACCTTGGAGCGGATCGCGCTGGAGATCCGGCACCTTCAGCGCAGCGAGGTCTCCGAGGTTCGCGAGCCGTTCGGCGCCCGGCAGAAGGGCTCCAGCGCCATGCCCCACAAGCGGAACCCGGTGCTCACCGAGCGCATCTGCGGCCTGGCCCGGGTGGTGCGTGGCTACGCGGCCACCGAGCTGGAGAACGTGGCCCTCTGGCACGAGCGCGACATCAGCCACTCCTCGGCCGAGCGGGTCATCTTTCCCGACGCCTGTGCCCTGGTCGACTACATGGCCCTGCAGCTCACGAAGGTGGTCAAAGGCCTCGAGGTCGACACGGCGCAGATGCGCCGCAACCTTGAGCTCTGGGGCGGGGTCGTCTACTCGCAGAGAGTCCTGCTTGCGCTGGTGGAGAGCGGGCTCAGCCGGGAGGACGCCTACGCGCTGGTGCAGCGGGCGGCGCACCGCGCCCTGGACGGTGACGGTGATTTCCGGGCCAACCTGTTGGAGAACCGAGAGGTCCAGGAGCGCATCGGCGCCCGGCTGGAGGAGCTGTTCGATCCCACCGCCGACCTGGCCCGCATCGACGTGGCCTTCGAGCGCCTGGGCCTGCTCGAGAAGGTGCAGGCGTGACGCCGGGGCCGGCCGTCACCGAGACCGATATCAAGCTTCCGGTTTTCGCCAAGGGCAAGGTCCGCGACACCTACGAGCTGCCAAGGGACCGGCTGCTGATGGTCGCCACCGACCGCCTCTCGGCTTTCGACCACGTCCTCCCCAACGGCATTCCCGATCGCGGCAAGGTGCTCACCCAGCTCTCGATCTTCTGGTTCAGCCAGACCCATGAGTTCCAGGAAAACCACCTGATCTCGGGCATGGTCCCGGACCTCCCGGCGGAGCTGCGCAACCGGATCTCCGACCTGGTCGGGCGGTTCATGATCGTGCGCCGGGCCAAGCGCATCGACATCGAGTGCGTGGTCCGCGGTTATCTGGCCGGCAGCGCGTGGGCCGAGTACAAGGAGTCGGGCACGCTGGCCGGCGAGAAGCTGCCGGCCGGGCTGGCCGAGAGCCAGAAGCTCCCTCAGCCGATCTTCAGCCCGGCCACCAAGGAAGACACCGGCCACGACGAGAACATCACCTTCAAGCAGATGAAGCGGCGGGTCGGAGCCAAGCTGGCGGATGAGCTGAAGGAGCGCAGCCTGGCCCTTTACGCCTTCGCCGCCGAGGTGGCGCAGCGGCGGGGCCTGATCCTGGCCGACACCAAGTTCGAGTTCGGTACGATCGGCGACCGCGTGATCCTGATCGACGAGGTGCTGACGCCGGACAGCTCGCGCTACTGGGACCCGGCCGGCTACCAGGTCGGCATCTCACCGCCGTCGTACGACAAGCAGTTCGTGCGCGACTGGCTGTCGCGGTCGGGCTGGGACAAGAACTCCAAGCCCCCCGAGCTGCCGCAGGACGTGGTCGCCCAGACCCGCGACCGCTATCTCACGGCCTATCAGCGCATCGTGGGCAAGCCGCTCTTCCCGCCCAAGGGCCGCAACGAGTGACGGGATCTACCTGGCTGGCGCGGGTGATCGTGACCCCCAAGCCGGTGGTCAACGACCCCCAGGGACTGACCGTGGCACAGGGCCTGCGCACGCTGGGTTTCGATGAGGTGGCCGAGGTGCGGGTCGGCAAGTACGTCGAGATCCGGGTCACGGCCGAGCACAAGCGCGAAGCGCGGGAGCGCGTCGAGGAAATGTGCCGCAAGCTGCTCGCCAACCACGTGATCGAGGACTTCCGGTTCGAGGTTGAAGAGGCGCCCGCGCCCGCGGAGGTGCCTTCGGGTTGAGGTTCGGTGTGGTGGTTTTCCCGGGCACCTGGAGCGACCGGGACTGCGGATGGGTCATCGACCAGGTGCTGGGAGCCGAGCTCCGCTACCTCTGGCACAAGGACCGCGACCTCCAGGGCTGCGACTGCGTCATCCTGCCCGGCGGTTTCAGCCACGGTGATTACCTGCGCACGGGCGCCATCGCCCGCTTCTCGCCGGTGATGGAGTCGGTGGCCGAGTTCGCCGAGCGGGGCGGCCTGGTATGGGGCATCTGCAACGGCTTCCAGATCCTGTGCGAGGCGGGCCTGCTGCCCGGGGCCCTGATCCGCAACGACGCGCTCCAGTTCCGCTGCGAGTGGACGCACCTGGTCTGCGAGCGCACCGACACCGCTTTCACCGCGGTGGTCGAGCGCCGGCAGGTCCTGCGCATCCCCATCTCGCACGGCGAGGGCAACTACTTCGCCGACCCGCCCACGCTGTCGCGCCTGGAGCAGCACGGCCAGGTGGTCTTCCGCTACGCCGACGAGCACGGATTCGTGGTGCCGGCAGCCAACCCCAACGGCTCCATGCACAACATCGCCGGCATCGTCAACGAGCGCGGCAACGTGCTCGGGATGATGCCCCACCCGGAGCGCGCTGCCGAGCTCGAGATCGGTTCCGCGGATGGCCTTTTCCTCTTCCGCTCGCTGCTGGATTCGGGCGTCAAGGTGCTGACGGCGTGAGCGTCATGGTTGATGCGCGCAAGCTCAAGGAGGTCGCGCTCTCCCGCGACGAGTACAAGGCCCTGGTTTCTGCTCTGAGCCGCGAACCGAACGACCTCGAGCTGGGCATGGTGGGGGTGCTCTGGTCGGAGCACTGCTCCTACAAGACCTCAAAGGCGCTGCTCCGGCGCCTGCCCAGCCAGGGCCATGGCGTTCTCCAGGGCCCGGGCGAGAACGCGGGCGCGGTCGACGTAGGCGAGGGCTGGGCCGTGGTCTTCAAGGTGGAGTCGCACAACCACCCCAGCGCCATCGAGCCCTACCAGGGGGCCGCCACCGGGGTGGGCGGAATCCTCCGGGACGTGATCGCCATGGGCGCGAGGCCGGTCGCGCTCCTCGACTCGCTGCGCTTCGGCCCCCTGCCGGCGTCGGCCCACCACTTCGCGGGTGTGGTGGCCGGCATCGCCGGCTATGGCAACTGCATCGGCGTGCCCACGGTGGCCGGCGAGGTCTACTTCGAGGACTGCTACGCCCAGAACCCGCTGGTCAACGCGATGTGCGTGGGCCTGGTGCGGTCTGACCGGCTGAAGCGGGCGCGCGCCGAGGGGGCCGGCAACTCGCTGCTTCTGGTGGGCGCGCAGACCGGGCGCGACGGCATCCACGGGGCCTCCTTCGCCTCACTGGACCTGGACCAGGACGTGGAAGAGCGCCGGCCGGCGGTGCAGGTGGGCAACCCATTTCTGGAGAAGTGCCTGCTGGAGGCCTGCATGGACCTGGTGCGGATGCCATCGGTGGTGGCCATCCAGGACCTGGGCGCGGCAGGGCTCACATCCTCAGTGGCCGAAGCGGTCGCGCGGGCCGGCTCGGGCGCCGAGATCGACGTGGCCAAAGTGCCTCGCCGGGAGACCGCGATGAGCCCTTACGAGGTGATGCTCAGCGAGTCCCAGGAGCGGATGCTGATCGTGGTCGCGCGGGGCCACGAGGCCGATGTCCAGCGCGTCTTCGAGACCTGGGACCTGGAAGCGGCCGTGATCGGCGAGGTCACCGACGACGGTCTTCTCACAGTCCGCGAGGGCGACGAGGTGGCGGCGAGCCTGCCCATCGAGCTCTTGACCGAGGGTGCGCCGCCCCGGCGCCCGGAATCCAAGCCCCGGCCAGAGCAGGCCACCATCCTCTCGCTGGACTTCATGCGCCGGGAGCCGCCGGACCTTTCGCGCTCGCTGAAGCGCCTGCTGGGCAGCCCGAACCTGGGCTCGCGGCGGCCGATCTTCCGGCAGTACGACCACATGCTGGGGGCCGCCACCCTGGTGCCTCCGGGCGGAGATGCCGCGCTGCTGCGCATCAAGGGCACCCGCCGGGCGCTGGCCATGACCATAGACGGCAACGGCCGCTACTGCGAGCTGGACCCCTACGTGGGCGCTCAGATCGCGGTGGCCGAGGCGGCGCGCAACCTCACCGCGGTGGGCGCTCGCCCGCTGGCGGTCACCGACTGTCTCAACTTCGGCAACCCGGACCGGCCCGAGGTGTTCTGGCAGCTGGAGGAGGCGGTGGCCGGCATCGCCACCGCCTGTCGCGCCTTTGGGCTGCCCGTGGTCTCCGGCAACGTCTCCCTCTACAACGAGTCCGAGTCGGGGGGCGCCGTGTATCCGACGCCGATCATCGGCATGGTCGGGCTGCTCGAGGACTACACCAAGCGCGTCGAAGCCGGTTTCAAGGAGGAGGGCGACTTCGTGCTCATGATCGGGGCGTCCGGGAACGACCTGGGCGGCTCCGAGTACTTGAAGGTGGTTTTCGGCCAGGTCGCCGGCCGCCCGCCGGCCATCGACCTGGCGGCCGAGAAGGCGGTGCGGGAGTTCGTGCTCGCGGCGGCCCAGGCGGGACTCCTGCATTCGGCGCACGACTGCGCCGAGGGCGGGATGCTGACGGCGGTGGCCGAATGCTGCCTGCTGGGCGGCCTCGGCGTGCGCTGCCCGGAGCTGCGCGTGGAAGGCGACCTGCGCCTCGACTCAGCGTTTTTCGGTGAGTCGCAAGCGCGCTTCATCGTCTCGGCCGGTTCCCGCGCCATGCCCGAGCTGCAGGCGCTGGCGCGCCGCCAGCACGTGGAGTTCGAGCTGCTGGGCAACGTCCACGGCGACCGCATCGTCTTCGAAGGCCAGGTCGACGTCGACCTGGCCGAGCTGCGCGACGCCTGGGACAGGGCGCTGATCTAAATGTGCGGAATCTTCGGCATCCACTCCCGCGACGTCGACGTCGCCAACCTCACCTACTTCGGACTGTTCGCGCTGCAGCACCGGGGCCAGGAGTCGGCCGGGATCGCGGTCGGTGACGGCGCGCGGGTCCGCGTGCATCGCGACATGGGCTTGGTGGCGCAGGTGTTCTCGCCGGCGGTGATGGCCGAGCTGAAAGGCGTGGTGGCGATCGGTCATACGCGCTACTCCACGACCGGCGCCTCCCGCGCCGAAAACGCGCACCCGCTTCCCTTCTGCCACCCGCTGCTCGGCCAGGGCGCCATCGCGCACAACGGCAACCTGATCAACTCCAACGCCATCCGCCGCGAGCTGGAGGAGGCGGGTGCGGAGTTCGAATCGGGCCTCGACACCGAGGTGATGGCGCGGCTGATCGAGCACACCCACGGCACCTCTTGGGACGAAGTCATCAAGC
>Ga0209474_10004036_pt1 | contig 12741 bp, 13 predicted proteins | sample GraSoiAngelo_145_FD_185902 | JGI IMG/M metagenome (GOLD analysis project Ga0209474, IMG submission 185902) | Grasslands soil microbial communities from the Angelo Coastal Reserve, California, USA - 14_1009_05_20cm (SPAdes) (version 2) | ecosystem: Environmental > Terrestrial > Soil > Grasslands...
CATCGCGACCGTCAGCACGAGCGCGGCCGAGACGATCGTCAGGACGCCGATCATGATCTGGCGGTTCCGGTGGCGGCGCACCTCGGCGAAGACGGGCTCCATCGAGGTCGCCACGCGGACGACCGCGCGCACCGTGTGGTCGCTCCCGTGGCAGTCCTGACAGGCCTCGCGGTTCCGGATCGGATGATGGAGCGTGAAAAACGCGGCGCCGCCCTCGAGCGTGACGGACTCCTGGGTCGTGAGCGTGTCGAGCGCCTGCTGGAAGAGCGGCCCGCTCATGGTCGCGCCTGGCGCGCGCTGCATGCGCGTCAGGTTCTCCATGACCTCCTTGGAGAGGTTGCCCGTCTTCGCCACCTGGTTGGCCGTCGCAAGGTCGGTGAACGCCTCGACGCCGTTCCGGCGGTAGACCATGAACTCCCCGACCGGTGAGGAGGCCTTGAGCTCCTTGAGCATCATGCGCGTCACGTCGGGGCGCCCCTGGAGCATCGCGCCCTCGATCGAGGCCACGAGCGTGGCGGTCAGGCGGCGCGCGGCGGTCTTGTTCTGCTCGACCAAGGCGGCGGACTCACGCTCGATGGTGACGAGCGTGGAGACGCCGAAGCCGATGATGAGAACGGCAACGATCAGCAATCCGATCTTGATCGCCAACCGAGAACGGAACATCGTGCGGAAGGTCAGCGCTTTGCGGCCTTCGCGATGGCTTGGGCGAGCTCGGCGGCTTCCTTCGGGTCGAGCGGCCTGAGGCGCTCGAGCACCTCCCTCGCCTCGGCGAGCCGGCCGAGCTGGACGTAGGCCTCCCCGAGATACTCGAGCGCCTGCGGGTAGGCCGGTCGCAGGCGCAGCGCCTCGCGGTAGGCGGTCACCGACTCGTCGAATCTGCCCTGCTTCCGGAGCGCGTGGCCGAGACCGTTCCAGGCCTCGGGGAACGCGGGCCGGAGTTGCGTCGCCTCGCGATACGCGGTCGCGGCGCCCGCCCAGTCACTCTGCCGCGCCAGCACCTGTCCCTGATCGAAGCGCGATTCCGCGCTCGGCGCGGCAGGGGTCGCCGAGCGGGTCGCGGCCGGCACTTCGACCTCTGCGTCGGGGTTGGCGGCGACGAGCGCGGGGAAGATGAGCACGGCCAGGACGGCCGGAAAACGCATGGCCGATCCTACCACGCTTCCGGAAGGCCCCGCCGTGTCCGGCGCCGGCGCACGCCGTCGCTAACTCCGCGCCAGATCAGGCGGCGGGAACTTCCGGTGTCAATGTGGTCACGAGTTTCCGCGGTGCACGTTCCCATCAGCGCAACTTCCAATTGCGTCGCCCAACGCGTCCTGTATAGTAGGCGCACTTCATTCATCCTTCCTGCTCGCGAGAAGCAGAGCAGATCGCGGTACGCAGAAAGAATTCCGACCTAGAAAGTTTAAGGGGGGCGGCCCGCAATGAGCAGATTCAACAGAGCGCTCGCGATCCTCACGGTGGTCGTGGCCATCGGTCTGAGTGGAAGCTTCCTCACCCGCCAGGTCATCGCCGTCGCGGGTGAAGCGGACGCCGAGCGCCTCAGCCGCGCGATCCTCGCGTACATCGCGGAGAAGAACCCGCGCGCGCCCATCAAGCCGTTCGAGACGTTCCCCGAGGTCCTGGTCTCCGAGGCGGCGCGCACGAACGTGGATCACTGCCTGATCCTCGCGCAGGCCGAGGTCGAGTCGGAGTTCAGGCACGACGCGGTCGGCCGCGCGGGCGAGGTCGGGCTCTTCCAGGTCCTGCCCTCCACCGCCGCACTGTTCGAGTCGAGCGTCGGCAAGTTCAAGCGGCCCGTGCTGCAGGGCCAGCGCGATCTGGGCGATCTCGCCGATCCGACCGTCAGCACGCGGTTCGCGATGGCCTACCTGCGCGACATCCTGGTCCGCAAGCCCAACATCAAGGACGCGCTGGTCGAGTACAACGGCGGGCCGGCGGGTCGCCAGCTGCACTACTACCGGATGGTCATGGGCGCGTACGTCGAGACACTCGAGCGGCCGGAGCTCCGCTGCCGGTATCAGCCGGCGCCGAAGCGGCCCGCCGTGCTGGCGCTCCTCAACCGCGCATGAACACGAAGCGCCCGCGCGCGGTGGCGAGCACCGCCGCGGTGGCGAGATCCTCGATCCGTCCCTCGACGTCCGCGTAGCGCTCGCGGTCGGCGACGAGCTGCGCGCGACCGGCGAGCGGGGTCTCGAGCGGCACCGGCCTCACATAGCGTACGGTCAGCTCGCCCGTGACGGCGAGCCGGCCCGTCCCGCGGACGACCGCCCCCGCCAGCACCTCGTCGAGATACGCCGCCACGATCCCGCCGTGAGCCGCCCCGGGTGGGCCCTCGTAACGGCGGTCGATCAGGATCGGCGAGACGACGCCGCCTTCCACCTTGAAGCACCGCACGCGCAGGCCGCTCGGGTGCGCCTGGCCGCAGCCGAAACAGCCCGCATAGACGTCGCCCGCGCGCGTGGCGGGGCACTGCTCCTCGAGCCCGGCGAAGCGCTCGCGGAAGACCTCGGGCAGCGGCTCCGGCACGAGCATCGCGGTGCAGTCTATCATCGGCTCATAGCCGGGAACGCTCCCGGGCGCCCCCCAGGGGGCAGGTCCGCGCGCGCGGCGGACGGGGAGGAAGACCGATGCGGACACGCGAGTTGCTGGGCGCCGTGCTCGTCGCGCTGCTGCTGGCCGGGTGCGCGAGCACTCAGGCGCCGGTGCTGTACCCCAACGCAAAGCTCAAGGAGGTCGGCAAAGACCAGGCCGAGCGGGACATCGAAGCGTGCCGGACGCTCGCCGACGAGTACGTGAAGTCCACCGCGGGCAAGGACATCGCCAAGGGCGCCGCCGTCGGCGGTGTGGCGGGCGGGGCGGTCGGCGCCGTCGGGGGCGCGGTGAGCGGGCGGGGCGCGGGCGTGGGCGCGGCGGTCGGGGCCGCGACCGGCGCCACGGCGGGCGCGGCCCACGGGGCCATCAAGCAGACGGGGCCGAGCCCGGTCTACAAGCGCTACGTGGATCGCTGTCTGCACGAGCGCGGCTACGACGTCCTCGGCTGGCAGTGAGCACCGCTGACGCGCGCGCCCGCCGGCCCGGCGCCCCGCGACGCTAGCGGAACGTCGCGTCGATCTCGCGGGCGAGCGCGAAGTCCTTGGCGGTGAGCCCGCCGTCGCCGTGGGTCCACAGCGAGAGCGTCACGGCGTTGTAGTGGATCATGACGTCGGGGTGATGACCCGCGCGCTCGGCGAGCGCGCCGACACCGTTGACGAAGAACATCGCCTCCTTGAAGTCGCGGAAGCGGTAACTCTTCTCGATCTTGTTGCCTTGCCGGGTCCAGCCGGGCGTCCGCGCGAGCTCGGCCTGGACGTCCGCGTCCTTCAGCAGCGCCACGGGGGGGAGCCCTCAGCCCCGTCCGAGGTAGCGTCCGAGGAGCGGCGCCCACGCCTCGAGCGGCTGGGTGGCTCGGCCCGGGACCTTCGCCTGATCGTCCCAGCGCCGGAGCGCGAGAGCGTCGGAGAGCCAGGGGTGCTCGCGGAGGTGCCTGGCCTCTTCGGCGTTCATGACGCCGCCCTGCAGGCGGAGCGTGTGGCGCGAGGCCGCGGAGAGGCGGTCGTAGTACGCCGGCTCGGTCGCGCACAGATACCGCTTGGCGTCGGCGTGCATGCGCACGCACCACGCGACGCGCGCCGGCACCCAGGGCGCGATGAGGTCTGCGCCGACCTCGTGGTGCCCGCGCGCCCGCGGCCCGGCCCGCCGCGGCTCCGTGGTGTCGGCGATGAGCGCCGGGTCCACCGCGTAACGCCCGACGTCGTGCAGCAGGCACGCGAGCTGGAGCTCCGTGTCGGCGCCGGCGGCGCGCGCGAGGTCGGCGCACTGCAGCGCGTGCTCGAGCTCCGACACGGTCTCGCCGCCATAGGAGTGACGCGCCGACCGCGCGAGGGCGTCCAGCAGGCGGTCGGCCATCCGGCTCATGCGCGCGCGAACTTCTGCAGCGACCGGATCTCGCGCGGCGGGCTCAGGCTCTTCCCGCGGGCCGTCCACGACACCTCGGCGACGTAGAGGTCGCCGCGCGAGTCGACGACACAGCCGTGGGGGGCCACGAACTCGCCGGGCCGCTCCCCGGCGAAGCGGCCACCGACGCGGCCGACGAGGTCCCCCTTGAGCGTGAGTACGCTGACGCGGGCGCCGAGGTTCGGGACCTCCTGGTTCACCGGCAGGTGCGTCGGCAGCTCGCCGACGAAGAGGACGCCGCCGTCTCTCCGGTCGCAGTAGAGCCCGCACGGGCGGTGCAGGTTGTTGATCTGCGCGAGGTACCGCCCCTTGGCGTCGAAGACCTGCACGCGGTGGTTCTCGCGGTCGGCGACGTAGACGAGGCCGTCGGCATCGGTCGCGATGTTGTGGGGGATGTTGAAGCACCCGGGGTCGGTTCCGGGCTCGCCCCACGAGACGAGGTGCCGGCCCTTCGGGTCGAACTTGTGCACGCGCGAGTTGCCGTAGCCGTCGGAGACGAAGACGTCGCCCGTCTTCGGATCGAGCGCCACGTGCGTGGGCCGGTTGAAGGGCTTGCCACCGTGGAGCGTCGAGGGCTTGTCGGGGTCGCCGATCGTGAGGAGCAGCTTCCCCTCGAGCGTGAACTGACGGATCGTGTGGTGCAGGTCGTCGGTAAGCCAGAGCGTCGCGTCCGGGCCGAGCGTCACGCCGTGCGGCCGGCGGAACACGCCCTCGCCCCAGGACCGGAGGAAGCGCCCCTCGCGGTCGAACACGATGATTGGGTGCGTGCCCCGGTTGAAGACGTACACGTTGTCCTTCTGGTCCACGGCCACGCTTGTGGCTTCGACGTACGACCATCCCTCTGGCAGACGTCCCCAGCCGTCGACCGGACGGTAGTTCATGTGCGGCACCTCCTCAGCGACCGTTCTGTCTGGCGACCCGCGTGCGCAGCTCGATGAGCGCGCGCTCGAGCTGCGGGTCGGCCGCCCCTTGCTCGGTCAGGGTGCCCGCGGCCACGGTGGTCTCGGGCTCGAGGCCGGTCCCGTCGATCGAGCGCCCCCTCGGCGTGTAGTAGCGCGCCGTGGTGAGCCGAAGCCCGGCGCCGTCGGAGAGCGGGATGATCGTCTGCACGGAACCCTTGCCGAAGGTCCGGCTGCCCACCAGGAGCGCGCCGCTCCAGTCCTGCAGGGCGCCCGCGACGATCTCGGACGCCGAGGCGCTGCCGCCGTTGACCAACAGAACGATGGGGAGCCCTGTGTGAGCTTTCTTGCGGCTCGCGGTGAAGCGCGCGCTCTGACCCTTGACCCGCCCCTGCGTGTAGACGACGAGCCGGCCGTGCTGGAGGAACTTCTCGGCGACCTCCACGGCGGCCGTGAGGAGCCCGCCGGGGTTGTTTCTCAGATCCAGCACGAGCCCCCGCAGCGGGCCGTTCTTCCAGGCGGTGAGCGCGGCCTCGAGGTCGTCCGCGGTCTTCTCCTGGAACTGGCGGATCTTCACGTAGCCGATCCCGGGCTCGAGCTCCCGGCTCTGCACCGACTGCACGCGGATGGCCTCGCGCTCGAGCTCGAAGTCGCGCGGCGCGTCCCAGCCTTCGCGCAGGACGCCGAGCGTCACCTTCGTGCCGGCCCTGCCGCGGATGCGCTTGACCGCGTCGGGGAGCGTCATGCCGGCCGCCGGGGTCCCGTCGATGCTGGCGACCTGGTCGCCGGTCTGGATTCCCGCACGGTGGGCGGGTGTCCCCTCGATCGGCGTCACGACGCTGAGCGCCTGGTCCTTGCGCGTGAGCTCGATGCCGATGCCGACGAACGCGCCGCTGATCTCGACCTGCATGTCCCCGTAGGTGTCCCGGTCGAGGAAGGCCGAGTGGGCGTCGAGGGCGCCGAGCCCGCCCTGGAGCATCGCCTGCTCGACGTTCGGGAGCTGGACCGAGGGTGCGGTCTCGCGCGCGAGGCTCGCAACGAAGACGAGGTCGCGCAATGCGTCCTCACGGTCCGCCGCCGACGCGAAGAGGAGGCGCGTGTTGCCCCCGGGCGGCGGGCCACGGTAGGTGATCGCGTCGCCCTCGGCCGTGCTGGCGACGGCGAGCGCGCCTTCCGGCAGCAGCTTCTCGAGGCTGCGGAGGGCGCCGAGGCGGAACTGCGTGAAGTCGGGCTGGACCACGTACATCGTGTCGGCAAGCGCGGCGACCTCGGTCAGGTGCTTGAGGACGGGCGCCTGCCCCACGAGGTCGATCTGGATCTGGACGCTCGTCCGCTCGTCGGCCGCCACCGGGACCGCACGCTCCCAGGTGCGCGTGCCCTTCTTCGCGACGATCCGGTGGGGGCCGGCGGGGACGTTCGAGACAACCAGCGCGGCATCCGAGCGCAGCTGGCCGACGGATGCTTCGTCGACCCACGCCTCGACGCCCGAGACGGTCGACGTGAGCGCGAGGGTGCCGGATTGCGCGAGGGCGGCGGGCGCGCAGAGTCCCTGCGCCAGGACGATGACGACGGCGAGGCTCCGAGCTCTCACGATTGGCTCCCCGGGCGTACCTGGCGAAGGCAGCGCCGGCACGGTACCCCCGGAATTCTACCGCATCGGGCGCCCCTGCACGACTGCGGCGCCGCCCGGCGTAGAATAGCCGCGATGCGTTGTCCCGCGTGCCAGACGGAGAATCGCTCGGGCGTGAGGTTCTGCGAGGAGTGCGGCGCGCGGCTGGACGCGTTGTGCCCCGTCTGTGGCGTGAGCGTCCCTTCGGGGAAAAAATTCTGCGGCGCGTGCGGCGCGGCGCTCGGCGCGGCGCCGACCGTGGCGGAGCCGCTCGCCGAGCGCTTCGCGACGCCCACGGCGTACACGCCGGCCCACCTGGCCGAGCGGATCCTGAAGGACCGCGCCGCGCTCTCGGGCGAGCGCAAGCAGGTCACGGTGCTCTTCGCCGATGCCTCCGGCTTCACGTCCCTCTCCGAGGCCCTCGATCCCGAGGACGTCCACGCCCTCATCAACCGCGCGTTCGAGCTGATGCTCGTCGAGGTCCACCGCTACGAGGGCACCGTCAACCAGTTCCTCGGGGACGGGCTCATGGCCCTCTTCGGCGCGCCCGTGGCCCACGAGGACCACGCGCGGCGCGCGGCCCACGCGGCGCTCGGGATGCAGCGCGTCCTCGCCCGGTACCGCGACGAGCTCGAGCGGACGCGCGGAATCGACTTCCGCATGCGCATGGGCCTCAACACCGGGCTCGTCGTCGTCGGGGCGATCGGCGACAACTTGAGAATGGACTACACCGCGGTCGGCGACACGACCAACACGGCGGCGCGCATGCAACAGCTCGCCCGACCCGGCCAGATCGTGCTGGCCGAGCCCACGGAGCGCCTCGTGCGCGGGTACGTCGAGACGCGCGCGCTCGGCGCGATCCCCGTGAAGGGCAAGAGCCAGCCCGTCGCCGCGTACGAGCTGCTCGAGGTGCGCGAGGGGATCACGCGGCTCGACGCGCGGGCCGCGCGCGGCCTGTCGCCGCTCGTCGGCCGCGACGACGCGTTGGCGACCCTCGAGCGCGCGTGGGCGCAGGCGCGGACGGGGCGCGGCCAGGCGGTGTTCGTGGTCGGCGACGCGGGCATCGGAAAGTCCCGGCTCCTGCTCGAGTTCCGCCGCCGTCTCGGAGAGGCGGCCACCTGGATCGAGGGCGACTGCATCTCGTTCGGCCAGTCGACGCCGTTCCTGCCGATCGTCGAGATGCTCAAGCGCAACTTCGGCATCGAGGACAAGGACACCGAGGCGCAGATCATCGCCAAGCTCCACCACCGGACCAAATTCCTCGGCGAGGACGCGGCGAGCGTCGAGGCCCTGCTCCGTTATCTCCTGTCGGTGGACCCGGGCGACCCGAGCGTGGCCACGCTCGATCCCGTCCAGCGCCGCGGCCGCATCGTCGCCGCGATCCAGCGCCTGACGGCCGCGGGAAGCCGACGGCGCCCCGTCGTGCTGGTCGCCGAGGACGCCCACTGGATGGACGGCGCCTCGGAGGACTTCCTGAAGTCGCTGACCCAGAGCCTGCCCGGGATGGCCGTGCTCCTGATCGTCACGTACCGGCCCGCGTACCAGCAGCCGTTCGGCGACCGCACCTACCACTGGCGCATCGGGCTCCAGCCGGTGGACGAGCAGGACGCCGCGCGCATCGTGCGCGCCACACTCGGCGTCGCCGAGCTGCCGCGCGAGCTCGCGGTGACGATCGCGGGCAAGGCCGAGGGCAACCCGTTCTTCCTCGAGGAGATCGGCCGGACCCTCGCGGAGACCGGCGCGGTACGGACGGAGAACGGGCGGCTGATCCTCGCGCAGGCCGTCTCGGCGATCAGCGTGCCCGACACCGTCCAGGACGTCATCGCCGCGCGGCTCGACCGGCTCGCCGAGCCGCAGAAGCGCACGGTGCAGACCGCCTCGGTGATCGGGCGGGAGTTCGGCCTCGCGCTCCTCCGCCGGGTGTCCGACCTCCAGGATCAGCTCGAGCAGAGCCTCACCGAGCTGAAGCGGATCGAGCTGATCTACGAAAAGGCCGGCCTCGATGAGCTCGAGTACGTCTTCCGGCACGCGCTCACGCAGGACGTCGCCTACGCCTCGCTCCTCCAGTCCGAGCGCCGCCGGCTCCACGCGCTCATCGGCGCCGTGATCGAAGAGGTCCACGCCGGCCGCCTCGAGGAGCGCGCCGAGGAGCTCGCCTACCATTTCACGCGCGGCGAGGTCTGGGACAAGGTCGTCCGGTACGCACGCGAGGCCGGCGAGCGCGCCGCCAACCTCTTCGTCGACGACAAGGCCGTCGAGTTCTATGAGATCGCGCTGGAGGCGCTCCGACATCTGCCGGAGGTCAGCGAGACGGCGCGCGCGGGCGTCGACGTGCGGCTCGCCATGCGCGCGCCCCTCTGGCGGGGCGGACAGCCCGAGCGCTTGGTTGCACTGTTCAGAGAGGCGGAGACCCTGGCGACGCGTCTCGGCGAGACCGAGCGCCTCGACACGATCTACGCCTTCTTCGTCCAGTACCATTGGGCGCGGGGCGAGCAGGAGCAAGCGCTCGCGTACGGCGAGCGCTGTCTGGAGCGGGCCGCGGCCCGCAACGACCTCGGGCTGCGCGTGACGGGTCTCTTCTACCTGTGCCACGCGCATCACGCGATGGGCAGGTACGCCGAAGGCCTCCGGCGGGCGCGGGAAATCCTGACGCTGCTCGAGGGACCGCAAGCGACGGAGCGCTTCGGCCTCTCGGGTCTGCCCTACTCCGGCGCGTGCGCCATGGCCGCGGAGTCGCTTGGAGAGCTGGGGGATCACGAAGGTGCGCTGGAGCTGATCCGGCAGGGCCAGCGCGTCGCGGACGCCGCGAATCACCTCTACAGCCAGATGGTGCTGGCCGCTGCCCAGGGAGACGTGCTGGTCGGCGTGGAGCGGACCGACGAGGCGATTGCGGTCCTGGAGCCGGCCGTGCGGGTGTGTCGCGAAAAGAACTTCGTGGGCCAGCTCATCAACGCGCTGAAACACCTCGGGCGCGCCTACGTGCTCGCCGGCCGATCGGCCGCCGCGATTCCCCTCGTCAAGGAGTCGATTGACCTGCAGGAGAAGGCCAGCGTGTACGTCCAGCGGACGCTCCAGCACACCACGCTGGCCATGGCCCACCTCGATCTCGGCGAGCTCGTGGCGGCGGAGGAGAATCTGACGAAGGCGCTCGAGTTTGCGGGGCGCAACGGCGAGCGCTCGTGGGAGGGGTGGGCTCGGCTCGGCTGGGGCGAGCTGGCCCTCCGCCGCGGGGACCGTGCCGCCGCCGCGCGGCACTTCGACGAGGCCCAGGAGATCGCCGAGGAGCTGGGGACGCGCCCCCTCCTCGAGCGGTGCCGCGTGGCGCTCCGGAGGCTCGGCTGAGCACCGCTTCCACCCATTCGGGCCCCGACCCGCGTATACCCTGTTCGAGATGGACGAAGCGACATTCACTCGCCACGCGGAGGCCTACGCCGGACGGCTCTACGCGGTCGCGTACCGCCTGCTCCGCAACCGCGCCGACGCGGAGGACGCCGTCCAGCGCACGCTCCTGAAGGCCTTCGCCGCGCGCGCGGCGTACGCGCCCCAGTGGGCGGTCTCCACGTGGCTCTACCGCGTGCTCTCGAACGTGTGCATCGACGAGCTGCGCCGGCGGCGGCCACCGCCCGAGCCGTCTCCGACCGGGGGCGGGCACCACGCGCCGCGCGTCGAGCCCATGGACCTCGCGCGGGCCCTCGACCGCGTGCCGCGCGAGGCGCGGCTCCTGCTGGCGCTCCACTACGTGAACGGCCTCTCGTACCGCGAGCTGGCGAAGATCCGGGGGATCTCCGTCAACACCGTGAAGAGCCAGCTCGCGCGCGGCAAGACGATTCTGCGCAAGGCGCTGGGAGACTAGAAAGGATGGATCGCATGGACACGGCACTCAGGGAGTTCTTCGGGGACGCCGTCGTGTTGGGCGGGCGCGCGCACCGCCTCGTGCCGCGGCTCGTGGGCGGGCCGGTGACGCTCGAGAAGCTCGCCGGGCGGTTCCGGATCGAGGCGACCGATCGCGGGGTGACGCGCCTCTACCCCGGGCGCGGGGTCCTGGCCGAGTCGGCGCGCGCGCGGCGGCACGCCGCGCAGGCGGTCGAGGAGCTGGGCGAATACCTCGCGGGCCGGCGCGCGTTCTTCTCCGTGGACGTGGACCTCGCCGGGGTGGCGCCCTTCCAGGCCCGGGTGCTCGCGGAAGCGGGGCGGATCCCGTTCGGCGAGACGGAGTCGTACGCCGAGCTCGCGCGCCGCATCGGGCGGCCGCGGGCCGCGCGCGCCGTTGGCAACGCGCTCGGCGCGAACCCCGTGCCGGTGATCGTGCCGTGCCACCGGGTGATCCGGGGCGACGGCTCGTGGGGCCACTACGCCTTCGGCGGCGAGATGAAGACGCGCCTGCTCGCCCTCGAGCGCGCGACGCCCGCGCTCGTCGGCTGCGCGTCGACGCGCATCGTCTGCCGGCGCGGCTGCCCGCACGAGCAGCGCGTCGGCGAGGCGAACCGCGTCGTCTTCGCCTCCGTTCCCGATGCGCGGAGCGTCGGGTACCGGCCGTGCCGTGCCTGCCGGCCGGACGCCGCAGCCTAACATCGGCCCCGTCCGGAAGATGATAGGATCGCGGCGATGATCCGGAGAGCCGTGCTCGCGCTGGCCGGGGCACTCCTGGCCCTGGCGCCGCCCCCCGCCGGGGCGGAGCTGCCGATCTTCGACGCGCACATCCACTACAGCCGGCCCGACTGGGACGCGTTTACGCCGGAGCGCGCGCTGTCGATCCTGGCGCGTGCGGGCGTCCACCGGGCGATCGTCTCGAGCACGCCCGACGACGGGACGCTCAAGCTCTACGCGCGCGCGCCGAAGAGCATCGTGCCGTTTCTCCGCCCCTACCGCACCCGCGAGGACATGGGCGGCTGGGCGCGTGACGCGTCGGTCGCGGCCTACGTCGAAGAGCGGCTCCACCGCGGCGTCTACCGCGGCATCGGCGAGTTCCACCTGGGCGCGTCGGATGTCGACGCACCGGTCGTCCGCCGAATCGCCGAGCTCGCGGCCGCGCGCGACCTGTTCCTCCAGGCCCACGTGGACGACGTGACGATCGAGCAGCTCCTGACGCGCTATCCGAAGGTGCGCTTCCTCTGGGCCCATGCGGGCATGTCGGCGGGCGCCTCGACCGTGGCGCGGCTCCTCGACCGCTTCCCGAAGCTCTGGGTGGATCTGGCGTTCCGCACCGACGTGGCGCCCGGTGGCGCGCTCGATCCCGACTGGCGCAAGGTGTTCCTCCGTTACCCGGACCGGTTCATGGTGGGCACCGACACGTGGGTGACGTCGCGCTGGGAGGTCGTGCGCGACTACATGCGCGACGTGCAGGTCTGGCTCGGCCAGCTCCCGCCCGACGTCGCCGAGCAGATCGCGTTCAAGAACGGCGACCGTCTGTTCCCGGCGCCTTAGGCTCGGGCTCCCGCCGCGCCTTCCTGAGCTCGGCCTCGCGGCGGCGACGCGCGAGACGCCGGAGTCGCTGCACAGCGCGCCTGGTCTTCGAATGCGTGGCCATGACGACCTCCTTCGGTGGGGAAGAGGATAGCTTAAACGCGGGGGATGCGATCGAGCTAGCCGAGCGTCTCCACCAGTCGGCGGTCCGACGCGTAGCGGAGCCGGTTGAGCGCCTCGGTCCGTTCGAGCCACGCGACCTCGTCCACCTCGTGATCGTGCTCGCCGACCTGCTCGAGCGGACGCATCAGGAACCAGCGCACCGACTTCCGGACGCGCCGGTCCTCACGCTGGAACCAGTACGTGACTTCCTCCAGCTCCCGGACGATCTCGCACCGCCAGCCGGTCTCTTCGCGGACCTCGCGGAGCGCGGCCTCCTCGCGCGACTCCCGGGACGCGAGCGTGCCTTTCGGCAGTGTCCACACGGGTCGGTCGCGTAGATCGCGCGCACGGATCAGGAGGATGCGGCCCTGCTCATCCACGACGAGCCCGCCGGCGGAATACTGCCGGACCGTGAGTTTGCGCTCCGGGGGCACACCGTCATGATACGACGCGCGTGCTACCTTGCTAGCGGGGTCCGCGAGGCCGGCGTGAACCGTGGGTGGCCTGAGTCAGGCACGCGTCGCTCAATTGCTAGCGGGGTCCGCGAGGCCGGCGTGAACCGTGGGTGGCCTGAGTCAGGCGCGCGTCGCTCATTTGCTAGCGGGGTCCGCGAGGCCGGCGTGAACCGTGGGTGGCCCGAGTCAGGCACGCGTCGCTCATTTGCTAGCGGGGTCC
>Ga0209474_10004037_pt1 | contig 12741 bp, 8 predicted proteins | sample GraSoiAngelo_145_FD_185902 | JGI IMG/M metagenome (GOLD analysis project Ga0209474, IMG submission 185902) | Grasslands soil microbial communities from the Angelo Coastal Reserve, California, USA - 14_1009_05_20cm (SPAdes) (version 2) | ecosystem: Environmental > Terrestrial > Soil > Grasslands ...
GAGGATTGGGGCAACCAGGCGGCGCAATCGCTCGGCTATGTGCTCGGCGGCGCGGCCGGCGAATTCTTCACGCGCGGCGGCCAGCGCGACATCGACGAGAGCTTTCTGGTCATGATGAACGCCTATCACGGCGACCTCGATTTCCATTTCCCGCGCTTGTCGACGCCGCTGCTCTGGGAGGCGTTGGTCGACACGACCGAGCCGACCGGGCTGGCCAAGAACGGCCGGCTGTGGAAACCCGGCGAGACCTACCCGTTGCGCGGGCACTCCTTTGCTCTGTTCATCAATCGCGCACCGGCCGACGCGCCGATCGCGACAGCGCAGGCGGTGGTGGAGCTCGATTGCACCGGCCCCAAGGCGGAAGACGATGCGCCGCCATCATGAGCTGCCATTCGGCGCCGAGCTGAATGCCGACGGCGTGCGGTTTCGGCTGTGGGCGCCGCGCGCCCAAGAGGTCGCGCTGTTGCTGGAAGATCCGCAGTATCCGGCCGTGCCGATGGTTGCGGAGGCCGATGGCTGGTTCTCGCTGACGAGCGGAGAGGCCGGACCAGGCTCGCGCTACCGTTACCGCGTCGATGGCGCCGTTTATCCCGATCCGGCGTCGCGCCATCAGCCCGATGGCGTGCACGGCATCAGCGAGGTGATCGATCCCGGCGCCTATGAGTGGCGCGATGTCGGGTGGAGCGGCCGCCCGTGGCATGAGATCGTGATCTATGAATTGCATCTCGGCACATTCTCCGAGACCGGCGATTTCACCGGCGCGATCGCGCATCTCGACCGCCTCGCCGAGCTCGGCGTCACCGCGATCGAATTGATGCCGATCGCGGAATTTCCCGGGCGGCATAATTGGGGCTATGACGGCGTGCAATGGTTTGCGCCGAGCTCGCGCTATGGCCGCCCGGAGGAACTGAAAGCGCTGATCGATGCATGCCACGCGCGCGGCATCGCGGTATTGCTCGATGTCGTGTACAACCATTTCGGCCCGGAAGGGAATTATCTGCACGCGATCGCGCCCGATTTCTTCACCGAGCGGCACCACACGCCATGGGGCGCGGCGATCAATTACGCCGGACCGCGGCGCCGGCCGGTGCGCGATTTCGTATTGCACAACGCGCTGTACTGGCTCGAGGAATTTCATGTCGACGGGCTGCGCTTCGACGCCGTGCACGCGATCTTCGACGACAGCACTCCCGACATCTTCACCGAACTGGCCGAGACGATCCGCGGGCACATCACCGAGCGCGAGGTGCATCTGATCCTCGAAAACGACCATAACGAAGCGCGGCGGCTGGCGCGGGATTACACCGCGCAATGGAACGACGATGTACACCACGCGCTGCATGTGCTGGTGGCGGACGAGACCAGAGGCTATTACGGCGATTACGCCGGTCGGCCGATCGAGCATCTCGGCCGCGCGCTCGCGACCGGTTTTGCCTATCAGGGCGAGGTATCGGAGCATCGCCATGGCCAGAGGCGCGGCGAGCCGTCATCGCATCTGCCGGCGACAGCGTTTGTGGCGTTTCTGCAGAACCACGACCAGATCGGCAACACGCCGTTCGGCAACCGGATCGGCACGGTAGCAGCGGAACCGCTGGTGCATGCCGCGGTGACGATCGTGCTGCTGTCGCCGCAGATCCCGCTGCTGTTCATGGGCGAGGAATGGGCGAGTGGGCGCCCGTTCCCGTTCTTCTGCGATTTTGCGCCGCCGCTCGACGAGGCGGTGCGCGACGGCCGGCGCCGCGAGTTCGCGCATTATCCCGAATTCGCCGATCCGGAAATGCAACAACGCATCCCCGATCCGACGGCGGAAGAGACTTTTGCCATGGCGCGGCTCGATTGGTCAGAGCCGTGCGAGGAGATTCATGTAACCTGGCTCGACCGGTATCGTCGGCTGTTGGCGATAAGACGGCGCGAGATCGTGCCTCGGCTGCCGGGCATCGAAGCCGGCGGCACATACACTGTGCTCGGGCCGATGGCGGTGCGGGTCGGATGGCGCCTCGGCGACGGTTCGACGCTGGTGCTGCTGGCCAATTTCGGCGACGCGCCGGTACCGCTGAGCGAGCCGACGGACCGCGGCGGCATGATCTACTGCTCGGCCGAGGCGCCGCCGGAGCATGATCTGGCGCCGCACTGCGCCGCGTTTTATCTGCTGGCCGGGCGATGAGCCGGCTCGACGAATTACGCCGGGTTGCCGATCTCATCGGGATACATACGCGACATGTCGATGCGCTCGGCGTGCAACACGAACCGAGCGAGGAAACGCTGGCGGCACTGATCGCCGCCTTCGGGCTGCCATCCGATCCTAAGGACGCCGCCGATCGGCTCGCCGAGGAAGAGATGGCGGCGCCGTTCGGTCTGGCACCGGTGCAGATCATCGTGCAGGAAACGCCCGATCCGACGTTGTCGCTGCGCCTGCCGCCCGGAACAGGCGCGGTCGACTGGCACTGCCGTTTCGAGGACGGCACGAAAGCTTCCGGGCACAGCGACGGCGCGGCGCTTCGCCTGCCCGCGCCATTGCCGCTCGGCTATCACAGGCTTGCTTTGGGCCGCGGTGAGGCGGCGGCGGAAATCGAGCTGATCGTCGCGCCGTCATCGTGTCATCTGCCACAAGCACTGCAGCCGGGCAGGCGCAGCTGGGGGCTGACCGCGCAGCTCTATGGTTTGCGCAGCCGCCGTGATTGGGGGATCGGCGATTTCACCGATCTGGCCTGGCTGGCGCGCGCCGCCGGAAGGCTCGGCGCGGCGACGGTCGGGATCAACCCGCTGCACGCCCTCTTCGCGGCCGAGCCGCGGCACTTCAGCCCGTATTCGCCATCGAGCCGCGTCTGGCTCGATTTTCTTTACATCGATGTCACCGCCGTGCCGGGCTTTGCGGAGGACGCCGCGGCGCAAGCCCTCGCGCCGCAGGCGGCGATCGCCGCGGCGCGCGCCGCCGAGCTGGTCGATTTCGCCGCCGTCGCGGCGCTGAAGCGGCCGGTGCTCGAAGCGCTGTTCCGCCGTTTCCAGACACTCGACACACAAAGCCCGCTGCGGATCGCCTTTCGCGAGTTCCAGCTCGCGGGTGGCGGAGCGCTCGCCGATTTCGCAGTCTTCGAGACTTTGCATGAGCATTTCACGCAAGAGGGTTTGCCGTTCTCGTGGCACGAATGGCCGGCCGCGATGCGTGATCCGCATTCGGCGGCGGTCGCCGAATTCGCCCAGGCGCTTGCCGACCGAGTCGATTTCTTTCAGTGGCTGCAATGGGAAGCCGACCGCCAACTCGGCGCCGCGGCCGAGGCCGGGCAACAAGCGGGGCTGGCGCTCGGCTTTTATCGCGACCTCGCGGTCGGGGTCGATCCGCATGGCGCCGAGGCCTGGGCCGACCAGGAGCTGATCGCGCCGGGCGCGGCGATCGGCGCGCCGCCCGACCCGCTGAGCCGCGCCGGGCAGAATTGGGGGCTCGCGCCAATCAACCCGCTGGTGTTGCGCCGGCGCCGCTTTGCACCGCTCGTCGCGGCGTTACGCGCCAATATGCGCCATGCCGGCGTGCTGCGGATCGATCATGTCATGGGGCTGCAGCGGCTCTACTGCATCCCGAGCGGCGCGCCGGCAACGGCCGGGGCCTATGTCAGCTATCCGTTCGAGCATTTGCTGCGCCTCGTCGCGCTCGAAAGCCGGCGCAACCAATGCGCCATCGTCGGCGAGGATCTCGGCACGGTGCCGGAAGGGTTTCGCGACACGATGCGTACGGCCAACGCGCTATCTTATCGGGTCGCTGTCTTCGAACGCCGCGGCGACGCCAGTTTCATGCCACCGCGGGACTACCCGCCCTTGGCCGCCGCCTCGGCTGCGACGCACGATCTGGCGACGCTGAAAGGCTTTTGGCTCGGGCGCGACATCGAATGGCGGCACCAGCTCGGGATCTATCCCGACGAGACTGCGGCGGCAACGGAAGCATCGGAGCGCCGCCGCGACCGGCACTTGCTGCTCGAAGCGCTGGCGACGGAGGGCCTGCTGCCGCGCGAGCGGTTCGGCGAATTCCTCACCGATGATGTGCCGGCCTACACCCAAGAGCTGGGCGAAGCGATCCATGTCTTTCTGGCACGCTCGCGGGCCCGGCTGATGCTGGTGCAGCTCGAAGACGCGGCCGGCGAGATCGAGCAGGCCAATCTGCCGGGCACCAGCGACAGCCACCCGAATTGGCGACGGCGGCTGTCGGTGCGGCTCGAACAACTGTTCGCCGGCAACATGACGCGGCTCGCCGCGCTGGCCGCCGCCGCGCGCCGTCAGGCGATGCCCCATACGAATTCGGAATGAGCGACCGCGCACCCGCCTTTACCGCGATCCGCGCAACCTACCGGCTGCAATTTCACCAAGGCTTCACCTTCCGCGACGCCACCGCGCTGATTCCCTATCTCGCGCGGCTCGGCATCAGCCACATCTACGCCTCGCCATTGATGGAGGCGCGTCCCGGCTCGACGCACGGCTACGACATCATCAACCACAACCGGCTCAACCCGGAGATCGGCACCGAAGCGGAGTTCGCGGCACTGGTGGCCGCGCTGAAGGCGCAGGGCATGGGCCTGATCCTCGACATCGTGCCGAACCATATGGCGGTCGGCGGTGCCGACAATGTTTGGTGGCTCGATGTTCTCGAATGGGGCGAAGCCTCGCCCTATGCCGCTTATTTCGACATCAACTGGGATGCGCTGCGCGACGATCTGAAAGGCCGGGTATTATTGCCCGTGCTCGGGGACCAATACGGCGCGGTGCTCGAACGCGGCGAGATCGCGCTGCGCTTCGAACCGTCCGAAGGGACTTTCAGCGCGTGGTATTACAACCACCGCTTTCCGATATCGCCGTTCAACTATGCCGCCATCCTGGAGCAGGGTGGACCGGTCCTGGAGCGCTTTGCGGCTGATTTCGCGGCATTCCGCCGGCTGAGCCCAGCCGAGGCGCGGCCCCGCGCTGCCGAAATGAAACGCCGATTGGCGGCAGCAATCACCGATCCGGGCGTCGTCCCGGCGATCGCGGCGGCACTCCTCGCCTTCGCCGGCACACCCGGCCGCGCGACCAGCTTTCGCCGCCTGCACCGGCTGCTCGAAGCGGAGGCCTATCGCCTCGCCAGCTGGCGGGTCGCGGCGGAAGAGATCAACTACCGCCGGTTTTTCAACATCAACGACCTCGCGGGGTTGCGCATCGAATTCCCTGAGCTGTTCGCCGCGACGCACAGCATGGTGTTTGCGATGATCGAGCGCGGCGACATCGAGGGATTGCGCATCGACCATATCGACGGCTTGTTCGATCCAGCAGCGTATTGCGCTGCCTTGCGGCAGGAGGCGGGCGACGCGCCGTACATCGTCGTCGAGAAGATCCTGGCGCGCTACGAGCGGCTGCCGGAATGGCCGGTCGCCGGCAGTACCGGCTACGATTTCGTCAACCAGGTGCTGGCCCTGTTCGTCGATCCCGAGGGCGAGCTCGCGACGACCCAGCTGTACCGGCGCATCACCGGACGCGGCGAGGATTTCGACGCCACGCTCTACGCCTCGAAGAAGCGGATCATGCAGGTAAATCTGGCGAGCGAGATGAATGTGCTGGCGCGCCGCTTTCACCGGCTGGCGATGAGTGACTGGCGCAGCCGCGACTTCACCTTCAACGGCATGCTGAGCGCGCTCGAAGAGGTCATTGCGGCGTTCCCGGTCTACCGCACCTATGTCGGCCCGCAGGGCGCCGGTGCCGATGACCGGCGATACATCGATTGGGCGATTGGGCTGGCAAAAACGCGCTGGCGGCCCAGCGACACGACGATCCTCGACTTCATCCAGGATGTGTTGCTGACCGACCTGCCCGGGCACTCGCAATCGGAAGACGTGCTGCGCACGGCGATGCAATTCCAGCAGGTGACCGGGCCGGTCATGGCGAAAGCTTTTGAGGACACCGCCTTTTATCGCGATTTCCGGCTGCTGGCGTTGAACGAGGTCGGCGGCGATCCGCGCCGGTTCGGCATGTCTTGCGCGGCCTTTCACCATCTGACATCGGAGCGCGCCCGGCTGTGGCCGCGCGCGATGCTGACGACCGCGACGCACGACACCAAGCGCGGCGAGGATGCGCGGCTGCGCATCGCGCTGTTGTCCGAAATGCCGCGCGAATGGGGACGGCACGTCACCCATTGGCTGCGGCTCAATCGCCGCCACCGCAGCGAGCGCGCCGGCGAGCCGGTCCCCGACCGCAATATCGAATATTTATTCTACCAGATGCTGGTCGGCGCCTGGCCGGTCGCGCTTGATCCCGGTGATGCGGCAACGGTCGCGGAACTGACCGAACGGATCGCGGCGGCGATGATCAAATCGGTGCGCGAAGGCAAGGAGCAGTCGAGCTGGAGCTATCCAAACCTCGATTACGAGGCCGGGCTGACGCGCTTTGTGCATGGCGTGCTTGACGCGTCATACGCAAACCCGTTCCTCGCCAACTTCGCCGAGTTCATTGGCTCCCTCGCGCGGCCGGCGGCGATCGCGTCTTTGGCGCAGCTGGTGCTGAAGCTGACCGTGCCCGGGGTGCCGGACATCTACCAGGGTGGCGAGTTGTGGGATTTCAGTCTCGTGGATCCGGATAACCGGCGGCCGCTCGATTTCGCGCAGCGGCGGAAGTTGCTCGACGAGATCTCCGGCATCAGCGCTGCACAGCTCGGGGAGAGATGGCACGACGGCCGCGAGAAACTGTTCGTCGCTGCGCGCTTGCTCGCGCTGCGGCGCGACCATCCCGAACTGTTCGCTGCGGGCGATTACCAACCGCTTGGCATCGAAGAGGGGCGCAATTCGGACCGGCTCTGCGCTTTTGTCCGACGCGACCGCGACAAAGCGCTTGTCGTCGTCGCGCCGCACCTGACTTACGGGCTGTTCCGCGATGGCGGCCCAGCCGATTTTGACGCGACCGAGATCGCCCTGCCCTCCTCCATTCCGTGGCGCAATATCTTTACCGACACCACAATTAAGGGCAGCACCCGGATTCAAGCGAACGAGCTGTTCGCTGAATTTCCGATCGCCGTACTGTTCGGCGAGCAACTTCAATAGGCTGCAACTCCGCGCAACTGGTACACCCGGAAGAAATGGCGTGGATCTGGCGGGGCAGCCCGTCGCGCGGTTAAGATCGCCGCCGGTCGACCGATCGTAAGGAGCCTTCTATGTCTCTCGAAGAGCGCGCCAGCGTCTGTACCTTCGATTGCCCCGACACCTGCAGTATCACCGTCGCGGTCGATGAAGGGCGCGTCGTCAAAGTGCGCGGGTCCAGCGCGCTGCCTTATACCGCCGGGGTCATCTGCACCAAGGTCGCGCGGGACATGGAAGCCTTTGTGCACGGGCCGGATCGCCTCTTGCACCCGCTGCGGCGCACCGGCCCCAAAGGCTCGGGGCAATTCGAGCGCATCTCGTGGGACGCGGCGCTTGAGGAGATTCACCGGCGGGTGAGCGAGGTTATCGAGCGCTGGGGCCCACAGGCCGTGCTGCCGCTAAACTATGGCGGGCCGCATGGTTTCTTGGCGGGCGCCAGCATGTCGTTGCGCTTCTTCCATCGGCTCGGCGCCAGCCAGCTTTACCGCCGCGCCTTGTGCGGCGGGGTGCGCAGCGAGGCCTGGGCCGGGACCTATGGCGCGGTGCCGGGTTGCCCGCCCGAATTTGCCGAGCATGCCAAGCTCAACCTCGTGTGGGGCAACAACGCCACCGTTTCGAATGTGCACCTCGTCCGCGGTATCCGGCGCGCCAAGCGACGCGGCGGGAGGCTGGCGGTCATCGATCCGCTGCGCACCAAGATCGCCGAGCAGGCAGACCTGTTCCTGCAAATCCTGCCTGGGACCGACACGCCGCTGGCCTGGGCCATCGCGGCGGAATTGGAGCGCGTTGGGAAACTCGACAATGAGTTCATCGCCGGTCATGTGCTCGGCATCGAGGAATTCATGGCGCGGGCGCGCGAATGGCCGGTGGCGCGGGCGGTCTCCATCTGCGGCGTGTCCGAGGACCAGATCCGCACGCTGGCCGAGTGGATGGCGGAAGCCGATCCGCTGGTCGTGGCGCCGGGGAACGGGCTTGAGCGTGGCCGGCACGGCGGCAGCGCCATCCGCGCGATCGTCGCGCTGCCGGCTTTGCTCGGGAAGCTCGGACGCGGCAATGGCATTGTGCTAGGCGCCGGCAATTCCTTCCCGAAGACCCCGGCCAAGTTGCAGCGCCCCGACCTAATTCCCGCGGGCACCCGGACGCTGAACATCCTCGATATCGGCCGGCATCTCGCCGAGGACGACCTCGATCCGCCATTGCGCGCCGTCTTCATCTACAACCACAATCCGATCGTCGTGCATCCCGACCAGAACCGCATGCGCCGCGGCTTGGCGCGCGAGAATGTGTTCACGGTCGGCATCGATGTCGCGATGACCGAGAGCCTGGCGCATTGCGACATCGTGCTGCCGGCCGCGACGCATTTCGAATACGCCGATCTCTACCCGTCCTACGGTCATCATTGGCTGCAGCGCGCCGAGCCGGTCATCGCGCCGCTCGGCGAGTCGCTGCCGAACACCGAGATCTTCCGGCGGCTCGCGGCGCGCTTCGGCTTCGACGAGCCGTGTTTCGCGGCGAGTGATGCGGAGCTCATGGATGATGCCGTCGATGGCGCCGATCCCCGACTGCAAGGGGTGCGGCCGAGCCGTATTCCGACCGAGCGGGCGTTGCAGATGCGGGGCGCGGACAGCAAGCCGCTGGTGCTGTTCGAAAGCGTCTTTCCAGCGACCCCGTCCGGCAAGGTCGAGCTGAAATCGGAGACGCTGGCGACGCGCTGGGGCGCGGCGGCGCTCTTGCCGGCAAGCGCATCTCCTCGACCCTGGGCAGTCTGCCGGGCTCGCGGCGGACGCCGCCGCTGCTGATGCACCCGGAAGATGCGGCGCGACGCCAGCTCGCCGCGGGCAGCGAGGTCAAGGTTTGGAACGAGCGCGGCGAGGTCATCCTGCCGCTGAAACTGACCGACGCCGTGCCGCGGGGGGTCGTGGCCAGCGAGAAGGGCGCGTGGCTGGCGACCAGCCGGACGGGGCAGACGGTCTCGGCGCTCGTCTCCGCCGATATGCGCGCCGATCTCGCGGAAGGCGCCTGCTTCAACGACACGCGCGTCGAGGTCGGACCGGCCTGAAGACGTGCCGGCCCTGCTCAGGCGCGTAGTGATCCCTCGATGCAGGTCACTGCGTGGCCGCCGAGCCAGATGGCGCCGTCGTCGAACCGGACCATGACCTCGCCATCACGGCCGAGGCAGCGCCCCTGGCGCGCAACGTAACTGCGCGTCGCGAGCAGCCCGTCACGGCGGACGAGCGCCGCGACGCAGCCATTGCCGCTGCCGCACACCGGGTCTTCGGGAATGCCGTCACCCGGCGCGAATGAGCGCACCTCAAGATCGGCGCCGGCCCCGGCCGAGTACAGCCCGAACACATTGACGCCGGTGATGCCGATCGCACTCAGCGCCGCGAGCTTGGCCATGTCGGGGGCGAGCGCGGTGACGGCCTCGCCACTGGCAATCTCGATCGTAAACCACACCGGGCCGACATCGACGATCGCCGCCCGCCGAATCTCCGAACTCGCGATGCCGAGGCCATCGGCCGCCGCTTCCAATGCCGGGCTTGTCGGCTCGCGGAATTGCGGTTCCGGCAGAGCGAGAAACAGACGCTCGCCATCGATAGCGATGTCGATGAGCCCCTTGCCGCATTGCTGCACCAAACGGCCGGGCGCCCGGGGCTTGCGGCCGCGCCGCAGGACCGCATGCGCCGAGCCGATTGTCGGATGGCCGGCGAACGGCAGCTCGCGATGCGGCGTGAAGATGCGCAGACGATAGTCGGCCCGCTGGTCTGTCGGCGTGCAGACGAAGGTCGTCTCCGACAGGTTGGTCCAGCAGGCGATCGACTGCATCTGATCGGGTGCCAGCGCGTCGCCGTCGAGGATGACGGCGACTGGGTTGCCCTTGAACGGTACGGCGGTGAAGACGTCCACCTGCTGAAATGCGAGTTCCATCGTAGCGGTCTCCTGTTTGCGCTACCAGGCGGTCTGAAAGGCGCGCTTGACGCTGGCGATGCGCTTTTCGTCGCGCTTGTAAAAGGTCCATCGCTTGATGCGTTTTGCGCGCACCAGCCCGGCGCGCGCGAGGATCTGCAGATGCTCGCCGGCGGTGGGCTGGCTGACCCCGAGCTTCTGCGCGATGAACAAGGCGCAGACGCCGTCCTTGACGAGATCGCCGTCGACTTGCGCCGGGAAATGCACCTGCGGCTCCTTGAGCCAGCCGAGGATCTGAAGCCGGCGCTCGCTGGCGAGGGCCTTAACGACGTCGACCGAAAGCATGAAGCAAATTAGCTTATCGCCTAATTAATGTCAAGCGTATCGGTGGCTTGCGGGGCGCGCCGGCTTGCGGCCAACATGGCGGCGCGCAAGGCATGAAGCGAGGGGCGGGTGGACGAAGTCGAATCGGTGGTGATCGGCGCCGGGGTCATCGGTCTTGCCGCGGCGCGTGCGCTAGCCCTGGCCGGGCATGAGGTCATCGTCCTCGAACGCGCCTACACGATCGGTTTCGAGACCTCCTCGCGCAACAGCGAGGTGATCCATGGCGGGCTGTACTATCCGAAGGGGAGCCTCAAGGCGCGCAGCTGCGTCGAGGGGCGCGAGCGGCTCTACGCGTATTGCCAAGCGCATGGCGTGCCGCATGCGAAGCTCGGCAAGCTGATCGTCGCGACCAGCGATGAGGAGATCCCGGGGGTCGAGAAGATCGAGGCGGCGGCGCGCGCCAATGGCGTCGATAATCTCGAATGGCTCAGCGCGTCGGAAGCGCAGCGGATGGAACCCGAACTCAATTGCGTCGCCGCGTTGTTGTCGCCTTCGACCGGGATCATCGACAGCCATGCCTTGATGTTGGCCTATCAGGGTGAGGCGGAAGCGACCGGCGCCTTTGTCGCGTTCCGTACGCCGGTTCTTGGCGGCCGTTTGCGCAGCAACGGGTTCGAATTGTCGGTCGGCGGCGACGAGCCGACGGTGATCCGCTGCCGCCATCTGGTCAATGCCGCCGGGCTTTATGCGCCGGCGGTCGCGCGGTCCATCGAGGGCGTGCCGCCGGAGAGCATTCCGCCGGCCTATTTCTGCCGCGGCGTCTATTTCACCTTGAGCGGCCGGACGCCCTTCCGCCGGCTGATCTATCCGGTGCCGGTGCCGGGCGGGCTCGGCGTCCACATCACGTTGGATCTCGCCGGGCAGGCGCGGTTTGGGCCCGATGTCGAATGGATTGAGGCGGTTGATTACGCGGTCGATCCGCGCCGCGGCGATGCGTTCTACGCGGCGGTGCGGCGCTATTGGCCGGGCTTGCGAGACAACGCGCTGCAGCCGGGCTATGCCGGGATTAGGCCGAAGATCAGCGGCCCGAACGACCCGGCCGCCGATTTTGTCTTACAGGGGCCGGCGGCGCACGGCGTCCCCGGCCTCGTCAATCTCTATGGGATCGAGTCGCCGGGCCTGACCTCATCCCTGCCGCTCGCCGACGACGTCATGCGGCAGCTCGGGGATTAGTTTCCGAGGGAGCTGCGGCAGAAGCGCCACAAGGTCAGCGGCCACGTCAGAACTTCGGGCAGGCTGGCGCGGAACACGCCGACTTGGCGGCGCCAATTAAAATCATCGGGCACTGCCGGGCTCGCTGGATGAGCAAAAAACGCAGCACCGATCGCCAGATAGCAAAGTACTGCCGTGACCAGAATTTCCATGATCCAGAACCGGTTTTGGGGAACCGAGTTCTGGCTACAGTGTTGCGGTGCGGCTGGCAATCCCTAAATCTCGCAAAACCACTCTTCCCGGTCCGGGCCGTTGGCGGCGTGGGCCCGAAAGGTCTGGCGATGCTGATCGGCGTGCCGAAAGAGGTAAAGAGCCACGAATACAGGGTCGGGCTGGTACCCGGCAGCGTGCGCGAGCTGGTGCATCACGGGCACAAGGTCGTTGTCGAGACCGGCGCCGGCGCCGGCATTGGGTTCGACGACCGCATCTACGAAGCCGCGGGCGCCGAAATCCTGACGCGCGGCGCCGATGTGTTCGCGGCGGCCGAGATGATCGTCAAGGTCAAGGAGCCGCAACCCGACGAGGTCCGCGCCTTGCGCGAGGACCAGGTGCTGTTCACCTATCTGCACCTCGCCGCCGACCGCAAACTGACCGAAGCACTCTTGCGCTCGGGCGCGGTGGCGATCGCCTACGAGACCGTGACCGACCGTGTCGGCGGGCTGCCTCTACTCGCGCCGATGAGCGAGGTGGCGGGCCGCATGTCGGTGCAGGTCGGCGCGCATTGCCTGGAGAAGGAGCAGGGCGGGCTCGGCATTCTGCTGGGCGGCGTCCCCGGAGTCGCGGCGGCCAAGGTCGTCATCCTGGGCGGCGGCGTTTCCGGCACAAATGCCGCGCGTATGGCGATGGGTCTGGAGGCGCATGTCACCGTGATTGACCGGTCCTTGCCGCGGCTTTACGAGCTCGACATGCAGTTCGGCTCGCAATTGCACACGCTGTTTTCCACGGTCGAAAACATTGAGCGCGAGGTGGTCGGCGCTGATCTCTTAATCGGCGCCGTGCTGGTGCCCGGCGCGGCGGCGCCGAAGCTCGTCAGTCGCGCGCTAGTGCGGACGATGAAGGCCGGCTCGGTCATCGTCGACATCTCGATCGACCAGGGCGGCTGCATCGAGACCAGCCGCCCCACAACGCATGCCGATCCGACCTACATAGAAGA
>Ga0209474_10004038_pt1 | contig 12741 bp, 12 predicted proteins | sample GraSoiAngelo_145_FD_185902 | JGI IMG/M metagenome (GOLD analysis project Ga0209474, IMG submission 185902) | Grasslands soil microbial communities from the Angelo Coastal Reserve, California, USA - 14_1009_05_20cm (SPAdes) (version 2) | ecosystem: Environmental > Terrestrial > Soil > Grasslands...
CGCCTGCGTTTGCATGTGCGCAGGCGCGCCAACTTCCTTGATCTTGCCGCCTTCAATTAAGACAGCTGCTGGCGCCAGCACATTTCCCGATCGGGGATCAAGCAGTCGACTAGCTTTAACTAGCGTCAGGTGAGCGGGCGGTTGGGCAGTGAGTTGCCCAGTTAAAAGTAGAAGGACAAGTAGCCTCGCAAAAAATGTGGACAGCTTGTGGATCGGACATGGCCTTTCTTGCCAAGATGCGAGGTGGCTCAGTAGATTCATGTGTCGCGCAGAGCTATGATGGGATCAACCTGAGTGGCGCGTCGTGCGGGCAGGTAACTGGCTAGAACTGCCACGGCGAAGAGAAGTAGCGGCACACCTATAAAGACAGCCGGGTCGACCGGGGCCACGCCATACAACAGGCTGGCCATAAAACGTGCGGCTACTACCGCGCAAAGAAGGCCCGCCACGGCGCCGCTTAGAGCCAGACTCATACCCTCGGTCAGGATCATGCGCAGGATATTGTTAGTTTGCGCACCTAAGGCGAGGCGGATTCCAATCTCATGTGTGCGCTCGGTCACGATGTAGGAAATAACTCCATAAATACCTAGCGCGGCCAGCAGCAAGGCAGTCAGGGCAAAGAGTGCGACGATCCGCATGGAGAATCGTCGTTGTGCGAGTGAGCCCGAGACAGCCTGGTTAAGTGTCTGTGCGCCGAAAACCGGCAGAGTAGGATCGACAGATTGTATTTGCTTGCGCACTTCTTCTGCCAGGACGGAGTTATCGAAATGTCCGCGCAAAAGAACGGCCAGGTGTTTCGCGCGAACCTGATAGATACTCTGGTAGAACTGCAGTTCATCGGCTTCGGCGAGCGACTGCGTCCTGGCGTTTGCTAGTACACCTACAACCATGACCCAGGGAGAGTTTGGTTTAGCAGAACGAAAACGTTTACCGAGACAATCCTCGTTAGGCCAATAAGTCTGGGCCATCGCTTCGTTGATTACCGCGACTTGCGGCGTCTTGTCGGTATCGGCGTCGTTAAAGGATCGGCCGCGCAGCAAAGGTATGCCTAACAAATGGAAATACTCAGGGGTAACCTCGGAGCGGTCGACTACGGAAGGTTCGTTCCCTGCGAGATCGCGTCCTTCTACTGTGAAAAGGAAGTGGCCACCTTCCGCGATTAAGTTCAGGGTCCTTTGCGTTTGATCGAGAGGAATAGAAGCCGTATCGCCTAGGGCTACTTCTTCAACGCCAGGTAAACTCAGGCAGCGGCGAGTAACTTCGCGCAAGAAGGGCGCTTCGTCGGAGGCAGTGGCATATTTGTCGATGCTGACGTCATTGGGATAGGGTAAACGTGTCCGCACACTGAGCACGCTTTGCGGATTGAATCCCAGGCGCACGTTGAGCAAATCCCAGAAGCTGTGCAGAAGAAGGCCGGCAGCTATCATCAAAACCAGGGCGAGCGCGAACTCAGTTACGATCAGGAGACGTCGCGTGCGTGTTTGTTCGCGCGAACCGCTCGAGCCGCGTCCTTCCTGGTTAAGTGCGTGGGTCAGGTCAAGTCGGCCTGCGCGTAAAGCAGGTGCGAGACCGAAAGTTACTCCTGCCAGGAGTGACGCACCAAGGGCAAAGAACAGAACAGGCCAACTAATCGTTATCTTATTAAGTTGAGGCAAGCTATCCGGCACAAGGTTTACGAGAAGGTCTTTTACACCTAGCAAGATTACGATACCTACCATTCCACCTACGAGAGCGAGAAGGAGGCTCTCGGTGAGTAGCTGTTGAGTCAGTCGCGCGCGCGCTGCCCCCAACGCCTGACGGATAGCCATTTCGCGGCCACGTGCACTAGCACGTGCGAGCAGGAGATTAGCTATGTTTGCGCAAGCAATCACAAGAACCAGGCCTACCGCGCTAAGTAATAGGACGAGTGGCTGGCGCACATTGCCAACAATCGTTTCCTGCAAAGGCACCATTCTAATCGTCCAACCACTTTGCGGCGGATAGTCTTGCGGAAATTCTTTTTGCAGCGAAGCAACGAGCGCGTCGAGCCGGCTTTGGGCGGTAGCTATGGTAAGGCCTGGATTAAGGCGCGCGATCACTCCGGGAATGTTGCGGCGATTGCGCGGCGGCTGGTCCGGCAAGGGTGGGCCATAGAAGCTGGTCGCTGCCCAGACTTCGATGTTTCTTTCTTCGCTTGTGCGGCCGGGAGTATTAAAGCCTGGAGGCATAACGCCGATGATCCGGTATAGGTCGGTATCCATCCGAATGCTCTTATCCAGAATGTTTGGATCGTGGGCGAAGAGGCGTTTCCATAAGCCATCGCTGATAACTACTTCGGGCATGTAGCCCGGTGCGTCATAGGCCGGATCGAAGGTCCGGCCTAATTGTGGACTTACTTTTAGCAGGGCGAAGTAGCTCGGCGCTACCGTGTCGATGCGAACACGCGCCGGCTGCGATGAACCGGTAAGATTGTTCTCATCGAACCAGGCCGGCGAAACCTCCTGGAAAATTCCAGAATGTCGCAGATCGTTTAACTCTGGTTGGGACAAACCTACATCGCGTGCGCCGAGCTCGGTCAGGTCATCCTGAATATAGACTAGCTGCTCCGGCTCCGGATAAGGCAATGGATGCAACAAAGTAGCATCGACGACACTAAAAATGGCGGTAGTAGCTCCGATCCCGAGTGCCATGGTTAGAATAACTACCGCACTGAAACCGGCTGACTTGCGCAGCATGCGGAAGCTGAAGCGGAGGTCTTGAAAGAGAACGTCAATAAAATTGCCGGCGATCGCTTCCCGGCATTCCTCTTTGAAACGTTCCGGGCTCCCAAACTCGAGACGCGCGCGCCGTTCGGCTTCGGAGCGCGCTAAGCCGGAGCGTTCCAGAGCTTCAGCCCGCAGCTGGATGTGTGAGCGCAGCTCCTCTTCCAAATCATTCTCGGTTTGAGAGCGATGAAAAAATCGGCCGGCCAGCGAACGAAAGTAGGCTGTCATATTTCCTGCGGTTGCGCGGCGAGGGCGGAGGCAATGGCTGCGACCAGACGATTCCATCCAGCGGTTTCTTCGCGCAGACGTTTGCGCCCTTTCGATGTCAGCTCGTAAAACTTCGCGCGCCGATTGTTATCCGACGTACCCCAGCTTGCCTTCAGAAGGCCCTGGCGCACCAGACGGAACAAGGCCGGATAGAGCGCTCCCTGCTCGATGAGTAATGCGCGTCCGGAAATTTGCCCGATGCGCAAGAGAACGCCGTAGCCATGCAGGGGACCGAGCGAAACCGCTTTCAGAATCAGAAGATCGAGTGTGCCCGGCAAAAGTTCGGCCTCGTTACCCATATGTCTCCTAAGACAATTAGGAGATTAGCACGCTCTTTCCTAAGCTGTCAAGGAGAAGAAATAAACTACTGAAAATGAGACTCTAAATTTTCAGTGTTTCCGCTTTTCCGTTTCTCGCTTTTCGTTCTTGGCGGCGAAGGCCTCCTTGTTTACCACGTACGGCATCTTGATCGGATCGCCGCCATAATTTTCTTCGAGCACGTCAATCAATCCCTGCACCGTGCGCCCGGCCATGCCTTTGTCCGGATCGACATCTAGCCGCGTGATCCGTGCGCCGCTGGCGAAGTGATGAAACACGCGGCAACGGTCGGCGATGTCGGGATCGAGCAGGGGCGAGTCCGGCGGCAGAGGTTCCTTTTCAAAGACATCGAGCGCCGCTCCGGCAATGACTTTATCCCTCAGCGCTTGGGCAAGGGCCTTCTCATCCACTACCGGACCGCGTGAGCTATTCACTAAATACGCCGTCGGCTTCATTAGCTTGAGCGTTTTCTCGTTAATGAGGTGATACGTCGGCTTGTCGGTTTCGCCTTCGCGCAACAATGGCACGTGAATACTCACATAATCAGCGCCGCCAAGTGCTTCCTCGAACTCGACGTACTTAATATATGTCTTCTCCTTCTGGATTTCTTTGGTGTAGCGCAGGTCCATCAACTCCTGAATGGAGCCGATGTACTTGTCGTTATGGTACGCCGGGTCGTAGCAAAGGATGTTCATGTCGAACCCCGAGCACTTCTTGATCATCGCTAACCCGATGCGTCCCGTGCCGATGATCGCGATGGTTTTATTCGTGACTTCGTCGCCAAGGAAGGGCAGGAACGGATGCCACGAAGGCCACTTTTGCTCCCGTACCAAGCGTTCGCTTTGCCACATCTTGCGCGCCAACACCCCCATCATAAAAAAGGCGAACTCGGCCGTCGCTTCAGTCAGCACGTCGGCGGTATTCGTGAATGGAATCTTGTACTTGTTAGCGTCGGCGCGGTTGATGTTATCGAAGCCGACCGCGATCTGCGCCACGACTTTAAGTGAGTCCTTTCCCGCTGCGAAAACCTCCCCGTCGATCGGATCGCGCAGCGTAGTGATCAACGCATCGATCCCACTCTTCACTTTCTCGATGATCAACTTTTTGGGCGGCGCCTCGGGCCCTTGGAAAACTTCGACCTCGTAACCGCGCTCGCGCAAGTGGTTCTCGGCCGGATCGCCAATGCGCGATGTGGCAAAGATTCGGAAACGCTTCTTGTCAGTCATGGCTGGAAGAATGGAAGCGTGTGCTTATTGTGGCAACCACCGATCTTGGCGAACGCTTGCGGCTCCGCAGAGCGTCGCCCTACCAGTAAAATTTTCGCGAGGGACGCATTGGTAGGGCGAGACTGCGTCGAGCCGCGGAGCCAGCAGCTAGACCTCGACTAACACAAGTCGGCCGTTCAGAGAGGCGACCGAACTTTTGTCGCTACCGTTCTCTGTGCCATCTGCGCAATCCGTGGTTGAAACGAACTACAAATTCTTCGCCCAGGCGCCAACACGATCGAGCGCCTTTTCGATGTTCTCGATCGAGTTAGCCACGCTGAACCGTAAATAGCCCTCGCCGAAATCGCCGAATGCGGTCCCTGACAACGCGGCAACACCCGCTTCGTCGAGCAACGCATCAGCTAGTTTCTTCGATGGCCAGCCAGTCTCCTTGATGTTTGGGAAAACGTAGAACGCGCCCTTTGGTAAGCGGCAGGAAAAACCTCTTATATTATTAAGGCCGTCGACCATAACGTCGCGCCGTTTCTCGAACTCGGCGCACATCGCGTCGACCGACTTCTGCGGCCCGCGGAGCGCTTCGATACCGGCGACCTGTGTAAAGCTGGCGGTGCAGGAGTTGGAATTGGTCATCAGCCGGGCAACGTGTGACGCCAGGTCCGGACGCATCACGCCGTAGCCCATTCGCCAACCCGTCATGGCGTAGGTTTTGGAAAAACCATCCAGCAAAATGCAGCGCTCTTTCATGTGGTCGATCGACATGATGGAGTGATGTTCACCTTCGAAGATCAGGCGACTGTAGATCTCGTCAGTCAAAACCAGGAGGTTGCGATCGCCGATCGCACGCGCAATTTCGTCAATGTCATTCTTCGTGAGGACGCCGCCGGTGGGATTCTGCGGCGAATTCAAAATGATCAGCTTTGTGCGGTCGTTTATGAGCCCCGCCAATTCGCCTACGTCGAGTCGGAAATCCAACTCCTCGCGCAACCGGATCGGCACCGCTTTCGCGCCGACGTAATTGATCATCGACTCGTAAATCGGAAATCCCGGATTCGGGTAGATGACTTCATCTCCTTCTTCCGCCAAGGCGAGGAGGCTGAAGAATATGATTGGCTTTCCGCCGGGAACTACAACCACTTCTTCGGGCGTTACTGTTACGCCGCGCGTCTCGCTCACGTACTGAGCGATTGTCTCGCGTAGCTCCGGCAATCCAGCCGAAGGTCCGTAGTGAGTGAAACCCTTGTGCAGCGCGTCAGTTGCCGCTTCGATGATGTTGCCCGGGGTATCGAAATCGGGCTCCCCGATCTCGAGATGAACAATATCGCGTCCCTTTGCCTCCAAGGCGCGCGCCTTCACTAATACTTCAAAAGCAGTCTCGGTCCCGAGACGCGCCATGCGCTTGGCCAGGCGAAGTTCGTGGGCCTTAGTCACGACCGCGAAATGAGCATTAAAGCGCGGGGACGCAACTTGTCGTTTTCTTGGTCCTTCCTTCTTTGTTTCGCGTTCAACGCTCTCCTCCTGTCGAATCACGTCGCTCCTTTATCATCGGCCGGCGAAGCCGTCACCACGTCCTTCCCCATCGCCAGCGCGCCGGAAAGTTCTTCCCAATCGCAACGCCTCCAAAACTCGCGCCCGCGAGGATTATCGTCGGCCACTAAAATGATCGCCCGCTGAATTCCCGCGTCCCGCAATCCAGAAAAGCATTCCTCCACCAGACGCTTGCCCAGTCTGGTTCCCTGATACCTCGGATCGACCGCAAGATGATAAATATGCCCGCGCCGACCGTCGTGCCCGCACAACGACACGCCCACAATCACCGATCCATCGGTTGCGACCCGACTCAGTCCTGGATTTCGGGTCAGAAACCGTGCAACGCTTTCTTTGTCGTCTCCCTCCGCAATCTCAAGCCCCTCAACTCGCTTCCACAGCTCAACTGCGGCATCGTAATCGTTGATCAAAAATTCTCTCGTGCGAATCGTTTCCTTCATGTGGGCGCCAACAATCTTAGCATGCACCGAGCGCTTCTGATTTCAGCTTTCTTGCTGTGCCCAGCTCCAAGCTCCTCTACCCTGTGAGCTCTACCCCTGTTATGAGCATGAGCATCAATTCGTCATTCCTTCGTCATTCAAAGCCAGTCCGGCTCGGACCATTCGTGCTTCGCCATTGACCATTCCGCTGAGCTCTGATCTGGACGTCTGATCCAATTCCGGCGAGGCTCGGGCCGCGACCCGAACGATGCTAGGCAAAACCGAATTAATTCTCATCTGTCTCGTCGCCGTCGCGCTCCTGGCGATCGTTGCCCGAAAAATCCGGGTCCCTTATCCCATCCTCCTGACCATCGGTGGCGTGGTCCTCGCGCTCGTCCCTGGCCTTCCAGCGATTCAGCTCGAGCCGCAGCTGGTCTTTAATTTGTTTCTTCCGCCGCTGCTCTATCCCGCCGCTGTTTACACCTCATGGCGAGATTTTCGGGTAAACCTTCGTCAAATTCTACCCCTCGCCATCGTTTTGGTTTTGTTAACGATGACGGCCACGGCTTACCTCTTACACTACTTGATCGGATTGCCTTTGGCGGCGGGTTTTGTCTTTGGCGCAATTATCTCGCCACCAGACGCGGTCGCGGCACTGGCGGTCACTCAACATTTGCGCGTGCCTCGCAGGATTATTGTCATCCTCGAAGGCGAAAGCCTGATCAATGACGCCACTTCTTTCATCTCCTTCCGTTTCGCGGTCGCCGCGGTGATGACCGGCGCCTTTTCGTTAGCGCACGCGAGCTTGCAGTTCCTTCTCGTGGCCGCGGGCGGAATCTGTGTTGGTCTCGCTGTCGGCTGGCTCGCCACTCAAGTGCAAAAGCGTTTGGACGATCCGCCTGTGCAAACCATGTTCTCCCTCCTTACTCCGTACGTTGCCTATTTCAGCGGTGAAATGCTGCATGTCTCCGGCATCCTCGCAGTCGTGATCGCCGGGATTTATTATGGCTGGCGCGCACCACGTATTTTGAGCGGGCGGATGCGGCTGCAAGCGCTGCCGGTTTGGGAAATGGTCACGTTCATACTGAACGGCGTGCTCTTCATGCTCATCGGCCTGCAACTGCCGCAGGTCATGAACGCCCTTGCCCCGGGTATGGCGACGCGCGTGACCGAGCTCGCACTCGCCGTCGTTTTGGTGATTGTCCTGGTCCGTTTTGCCTGGATGTTCGGTGCCAACTATCTGCCGCGCCTGCTCAGCCGAAAAGCCCGCCGCAAAAACCGCGTTCCCTGGCAACACACCGCCTTGATCGCGTGGATTGGAATGCGCGGGGCGGACTCGCTCGCCGGCGCGCTGGCGATTCCGTTTTTGCTGCCCAATGGCGAGGCATTTCCCGGCCGCAACCTCATTCTCTTCCTCACGTTCTGCGTCATCTTCGCAACGCTTGTTCTGCAAGGGCTCACGCTTAAGCCCCTGGTCCGTTGGCTCAGAGTTGTGGACGATCATGTCACGGAAAGAGAAGAGAGACTGGCGCGCTTGAAAGCGAACGAAGCAGCCCTGGCTCGTCTCGAGGCAATCGAATCTTCCCATCGCGCCCGACATGAGACGGTGGAACGTCTTCGTTCCGAATACACTGATCGCATCCGGCAACTGCGCCGTGAAGTCCCGCACGAAGAAAGTGTCAGGCGATTGTTCTCGGAAGACTTTGAAGAATTGGCTCGGGAAGCATTGCAAACCGAACGTGACACCGTCATCGCGCTACGCAACGAGGAAGCGATTAACGATCAAGCTTTGCGCCGAATCCAACGTGATATTGATCTGGCTGAAGCCCGCCTTCAGCGGCCGGCCTGAAGAAAGGTGATTAGTGATCAGTAAGAAGTCAGAAGCTAGAAGTGAACGTTTATAAATTATCGCCTATCTCTGATCTTTGACCTATTCCCCGATAACCATTATGAGGAGGAGTATGAGCATGAGTTCTTCATTCGTGCTTTGTCATTTTCTCGGTGATCCATGACCTCCGATCTCCGTCCTGTGACCTGCTGTCCCATTGTTGAGTTGAGGCAATACACCCTGCACCCCGGCAACCGGGATGTCTTGATTGATCTCTTTGACCGGGAATTTGTCGAAACCCAGGAGGCAGTGGGGATGAAAGTCATCGGTCAATTCAGAGACCTTGATCATCCGGACCACTTCGTTTGGCTCAGAGGTTTCCGTGATATGACCTCGCGTGCGAAAGCACTCAATGATTTTTACGGCGGGCCGGTTTGGAAAACGCACCGGGAAGCTGCCAATGCGACGATTATTGACTCCGACAACGTCCTGTTGCTCCGTCCGGCGCTTCCGACATCTGGATTCTTGCTGGAAAATTTGAAGAGAGCTCCCGTTGGAGTTGATGAAATACCGACGAGTATCGTCAATGTGACGATTTATTATTTTGCAGGTCCGGTCGCACCGGACTTCATCCACTTCTTCGAGCACACGCTCCGGCCGGTTACCGAAAGCTTAGGCGCGACAATCTCTGCCTCTTTTGTCACGGAAAATAGCGAAAATACTTTTCCGGCCTTGCCGGTGCGCGCTGGCGAGAATGTATTTGTCTGGTTCTCGACTTTTCCAGATTTGGCGGCCTACGAAAATTATGTGGCCGCTCTCTCGCGATCTGAACGATGGCGCAGCGAAGTCTCGACCGCATTAACGCGATATCTGGAAAGAGCGCCGGAAGTGTTGAAACTGTCACCCACCGCCCGATCGCAATTACGCGGCTGATCGATCCCCTCTCTGACATCTGACCTATGGGAGCTCGGCCGGCCTGACCTGCTGGGATCGCACTCCGGTTCTATCTGGCCCGAAGCGCGGCCAAATTCTGCACGACGTCGACGAGTGGCGTCGTCCGACGAATCGACGATCGCCTCGTATAACAGGCCAGCCGGGATAAAGGTGGATTTTGGACTCACGAGCCTCATCGTCTAATCGGATGGCACGATAATCTAGATGCCTCTGAATTCCGACTTCGAGTTACTTAGCAATCACTCCCCATTCTCTCCTGTTATTCATGCGCGTGAAGACCGCCTTGGACGCGAAATTTATTTATATGGCTATACGAATTTTTGGCAGCAACGGGTCCAATAAGCAGAAAGGACGACTGCAGGGAAAGGTGGCGATTGTGACAGGAGCGGGCACCGGCATCGGTGAAGCCATTGCCCATAAGTTCGCCAAGGAAGGAGCGAGCGTAATTGTATGCGGACTGCCGGACGACCCAATCGAAGATGTTGCGAAGGCGATTCGTGATGATGGCGGCGAAGCGCTCGCTTTCGGCGGCGATATTTCGGAGGAACATTCGGCGAGGGAGTGCGTCGATCTTGCCGTCGAAAAATTTAAGCGGCTCGATGTGCTGATTAACAACGCCGGCGTTTTTCTCGATAACGCGATGACCCAGGATTACCCGATCTCCGATTTCGATGAAACGATTCGGATGAACGTTCGCTCGGCATTCATGATGACGCGTTTCGCGCTTCCGTTTTTGCAAAAGACCCGCGGCAACATCATTTCGGCTGGCTCGGAATCGGGTATGATTGGCCTTGCGCAAAACACGCCGTATGGCGGCACGAAAGGCTGGATGCATGCCTTTACACGCGGTGTGGCGGTGGAGCAGGCGAAAAATGGAGTGCGCGCGAACTGTGTTTGTCCAGGACCGATCGACACGGCATGGACGCACAAAGAAACCGGCCCGATGGACAAGGAGATGGAGAAGAGCCTGATCCAGGCAGTGCTGTTGGCGCGGCGCGGGACGCCGGAAGAAGTGGCCAACGTCTACGCGTTTCTGGCGTCGGACGAAGCCAGTTACGTTACCGGCGCTCTCTACACCGTGGATGGCGGGACGACGATCGCGAAAGGGCCGGTTGGCGATTTGGTACCGCAAAAGTTGCGCAAAGAACCAAAGGGCGAGCTGGACTTGGAACATTCACGCGACGGTTTGCGCAATAAAAAGACGCACCAGATCAAGCCAGGTAAGAAGTGACGAGGCAAAGTCTCACGAGGCCGGTTTCGACCGTCGGGTAACCAGTGCTCCCAATTTCCTATCACAGCGCTGACTTAACCGCACATAAGGCCAGCTTCGCGATCATTTACAGGTTTTAAGCGTCGCGACCTCCAACCTCTAACAATTAACGGTTTAACGCTTCATCCTGGCGAAGCTTTCGCCGCGTCGCGTGATGCTGGTGCACGGTCACTGTGCGGATTTGGCCAATGTCGTGATAGGTGATCGTGTCGTACTCTTCACCGGTGCCCTCGCGGATCCGGAGTTCGAAAGTGAGAATGGAATTGGTGACTTCCTGGATGACGCCGACACCATAAGTGTCATCGCCAATACCATGGAAGTAAATGCGCACGGTCCTGCCGATGTTCGCCTTGAGAATGTTCCGCAACTCGCGATTCATAAGTTAAACACAAACTGTATTCATCCCGCCCTCTCTTCCAGGCTTTCGTTTCTGAGCTAATCCATCGTAAAAGCAAGCTTCAACGATGGGTGAATACGAAAAATTACTCCGCCGCAGCTCCATCGCCGTCGCGCTATGTTTGGCGGCGGTGTTGCTCTGCTACTTTTGGATTGATCGACCTGTCGCCTTTTTTGTTCACCGTCATCATTTTAACGAGATAACAGTTCTTCGCTGGCTCACCTACCCGCCGCCGGAAGTCCAGACTTGGTCGCCGCTGATCCTGACGATCCTCGCAGTGCGACGGGCACTGGGACCATTGAGCCGGTGGCAAAAGTGTTGCTGGTCGCGTGCGCCAGCCTGATTGTGACCGATCAATTCCGTGTCTGCCTCGGAGATATCTTTGGTCGCTACTGGCCGGAGACTTGGTTTCAGGACCACCCGTCGCTCGTCGGCATTGGAGCCTACGGCTTCCATCCGTTTGAGCGTGGCGACGACCTGGGTAGCTTCCCTTCAGGTCACGCCGCCAGGATCCTAAGTTTCGCCGTCGTATGGTTCATGAGCATGCCGCGTGTTCGGGCCGCCGGCGCGGTTGTGTCTCTGGCGATGTTGCTAAGTCTTGTTTTGATGAATTATCATTTCGTTGGCGACGTAATTGCCGGCGCCTTCTTAGGCGGAATCATTGCCGCGTACGCGGTGCACTTGGCGAAACTCCAAACTATACCTGAGAAAATCTGCTCTTAAGATTAGTGACGTTCGACAGGCCGACGTAGTCGAGGTTTCGGGGTAAAGGCCGCTCGTTGCGACGCTCTAACGACTCGCGGCGGCAAAGTTCCTTGCTGCTCGCTTCGATCTGACACCGTTAAACGACAGCTAATAACTCACGAGCTTTGCTCAGGGAGTGGTCTGTGTCTTGCTCTCTCACCAGCCCAGAGTTCATGAAAGACCGCTTACGCATTTTAACGGTCGAGGATGAGCCAGCCGTGGCGCAGATGGTTGGGCTACTGTTGGGCGGTCCGGGCGCGAAAATCACCCACGCCTGCGACGGCTGGATGGCGCTCATGAAGATCGGCGCCGCCAAAGAACCTTTTGATGTCATTATTACCGATCATCGCATGCCGCGTATGCACGGACTCGACTTGGTGCGTCGGCTGCGAGTGCGCAAGTTCCAGGGCAAGATTATCGTCCTCTCGGCGCATCTAACCCAGGAGAACATACAGGCCTACGAGGAATTGCAGGTGGATATGATGTTCGCGAAACCCTTCGATTGCGAAGAGTTGCAACTCGCGATGAAGCTCCTTACGAAAGAGCCCTCAGAGCCGGCCACCGCGCCCCTGACCGCGCATGCCTAAGCTCTAGCACCGTTGCGCCTCGTTCCTCCCGTTGTTCTCTGATCCCGGGCTTCCCACTGGCGACTGATCACTGCTCGCCGATCGCTAGCAAGCTGATGTCCATTTGGTAAAATTTGAAGGTATTCTCTTCGCCGCTGTGATCGCCGGCTACTTCCTGATAACGGTCAAGAACATCATTGATGAAGTTCATCCGGTCTGCTGCTGGCAATCGGCTCGTCCATGCCACGCAACCAACCGCGCAAAAACCGAAAAATGCCTTGCGCGAGCCGAAATCCCACGCGTGATCTTTGGTAGAAACGCGTAGAACACGGAAGCCGCTGCGTTCGGCCACGGCCGCATACTCTTCCGGTGTCAGATGCAGGTAAGGATCCTCAAAATCCTGGAAGTAAGCCTTCCATCTCGGCGTTTGACGCGTTTCTTCGGTTACATTTTCCACGCTCTT
>Ga0209474_10004039_pt1 | contig 12738 bp, 12 predicted proteins | sample GraSoiAngelo_145_FD_185902 | JGI IMG/M metagenome (GOLD analysis project Ga0209474, IMG submission 185902) | Grasslands soil microbial communities from the Angelo Coastal Reserve, California, USA - 14_1009_05_20cm (SPAdes) (version 2) | ecosystem: Environmental > Terrestrial > Soil > Grasslands...
GGTCGAGCTGGAACGCGATCGAGGGCGCATCGAGCCGGATGTTGAGCGCATTCAGCACGGCGCCCGCCATGGCCACCGCAAAATGCAATTCGTTCATCGCGGGAACGTTAGGCAGCATTGCCGCGACCGTATCGCCTTCGCCGATGCCGCGGCCGGCGAGGTAGGATGCAACACGCCGGCAGCGTTCATAGGTCTCTGACCACGTGAAACTGCGGCCCTCATAGACCGCGCTGAGGTGATCGGGATAGACGGCAGCACTGCGCGCGATAAAGCTCAGCGGCGTCAGCGGCACATAGTTGGCCGGTGTCTTGTCCAGTCCGATATCGTATTGGCTCTGTTGGCGGCTCATCGGTTACCTCCCACTTGAGAAGTTTACAGGAACCCGATCGAAATCCACGGAAATATAGCAACGATGATCAACCCAACCAGCAGCGCCAGCATGTAGCCCCAGATCGGCCGGATGCCTTCGGCGGGGTCGACGCGTCCGATCGCGCAAGCCGCATAATAGCCCACTCCGAACGGCGGCGCGAATAGTCCGATCCCCATGGCGAGGATGATCACCATCGCATAGTGGACCTCGTGCACGCCGACGGCACGCGCGATCGGAAACAACAGCGGACCGAACAGCACGATCGCGGGAATCCCCTCGAGCACGCTGCCGAGGATCGTAAATGCCACGATCGATACCGCAATGAAGGCCGCCGAGCCGCCGGGCAGGCCGGTCATGGCGGCCGCGAGCGCGCGCGAAAAGCCGGACTGCGTCAATCCCCAGGCCATGCCGGTCGCGGTTCCGATGATCAGGAGGATGGCGCCCGACAGGCAGGCGGTCTCGATCAGCATCGGCAGCAGCCGCCGCCAATCGAACCGGCGGTACACCAATAGGCCAACGACGAACCCATAGACGATGCCGATGGTGGAAACCTCGGTCGCGGTGGCAATGCCCTCGACCACCGCAGCGCGGATCACGAACGGCAGCGCCAATGCGGGCAGGGCGATGATGAAGGAGCGGGCGACCTCGCGAGTTCCAGCCGGCTCGACATGGGCGAGGTCTTCGCCACGATAGCGCCACCACACCAGAGCCGACAGCGTGATCGCCAGCACCACGCCCGGCAGCAGCCCGCCGGTGAATAGCGCCGCAATCGAAACGCCCGTCACCGAGCCGATGGTGATCAGGACCAGGCTCGGCGGAATGGTTTCGGTCTGCGCGCCAGTTGCGGCCAACAGGGCCACGAGATCGCCAGGCCGGGCGCCGCGCGCTTTCATCTCCGGAAACAGCACAGGTGCTACAGCCGCCATGTCGGCGGCCTTCGATCCGGAAATGCCGGAGACCAGGTACATCGCGCCGACCAATACGTAATGCAGCCCGCCTTTGACATGGCCGAGCAGGCTCGCCAGGAAGCTCACCATGGCCCGGGCCATTCCGGTCATCTCGATCAGAAGGCCAAGGAACACGAACAGCGGCACCGAAAGCAGGATCAGGTGGCTCATGCCCTCGTCCATGCGGCCAACCAGCACCATCAATGGCGTGCGCGTCGTCAGCGCCAGGTAGCCGAAGATCGCTAGCCCAAAGGCGAATGCGATCGGCACGCCCGCGAACACGCAAAAGCCGGCTACGCCGACAAAGAAAATGACCAGGTTGAGGTTGCCGAGCGGGCGTAGCCAAGGCTGCGCCAGCCAGAACATCGCGATCAGCACCGCAACCGACAGCACGGCTCCTAGCACGAGCCTGGCATTGCCCGACCGCGCCAGCCGCAAAAACGCAAATAGCGCCATTAGGCCGATTCCGACCGGCAGCGCGGCGGCGCGCCAGATATTTGGAATTTGCAGCGCAGGCGTGGTGATGAAGCTTTCTTCGTAGGCGTATTCGTACGAAGGCCAGGCGATTAGAATCACGAACGCCAGCGCGGCGCAGGTTGCGACGCAGTCGAGATAGGCGCGCATCGAGGGCTTTGTGTTGGCCACGATAGCGGTCATACGCATGTGCTCGGAACGGCGGAATGCCACCGCGGCGCCGAGCATCGCAAGCCACAGGAACAGGATCGAGGCCAGTTCATCCGACCAGATCAGCGGCTGGCGCAGGCCGTATCGCGCCACCACGCCGGCAAACAGGATCACGATCTCGGCCACGACCAGCATCGCCGCCGGAATCTCGACCAGCATTCCGAGCCGGGATTCGAGCGAGCCGGCAAGGGGACGGCGGCGAGGGGACGCTGCCACCTCGCCGGCCGCTAGTTCGGTAAGCTCGGCGTGAGCCATGACAGCCGCCCAAACTTGCTACGACAGCTTGCCGACGGATTTCTCCAGCAGCTCCCACGCCTGATCGCCGTATTTGCCTTTCCACTCGGCATAGAAACCGGCGGAGCGAAGCTTGTCACGGAATGGCGCAATCGTCGGCTGGTTGAAGACCAAGCCCTTGCCGGCTAACTCCTGCTGCAGCCCGGCATTGAGCTTGGCGACGTCGACGCGCTCGTTGACGCCGGACGCATTGATGTTCTTGGCGACAATCGTGCGGACATCCTCCGGCAGTTTCTCCCAGGCGCGGCGGTTGGCGAGGAACCAGAAACCGTCCCACATGTGATTGGTCAGCGAGCAGAATTTCTGCACTTCGTAGAGTTTTGCCGTCGAGATGATCGCCAGGGGATTTTCCTGACCCTCGACGACCTTGGTCTGCAACGCGGAATAGACCTCGCTGAAGTTGATCGAAGCGGGCGCTGCATCGAAGGCTTTGAACATCGAGGTCCACAATGGCGACACCGGCACGCGGATCTTGAAGCCCTTGAAATCGTCAGGCCCGTTGATCGGCTTGGTCGAGGATGTGGTCTGCCGAAACCCGTTGTCCCAGATCTTGTCCATGACGACGAGACCCGCTTTGGTGATTTCACCGCGGATATAGGCGCCGAGATTGCCGTCCATGGCCTTCCAGACCGTATCGTAATCCGGGAACGCAAAGCCGATACCGTTGATCGAAGCCGCCGGTACCAGCGTGGCCAGGATCAGGCCCGACAGCGTGAAAAATTCGACGCCGCCAGAACGGATCTGGCTCAGCATGTCCGTGTCCGAACCAAGCTGGTTGTTGGGAAAAATCTGCAGATCAAACCGCCCCTGGGTCTCGGACTTGATCGCCGCCGCCATTTCCTTGGCGCGGACGTTCAGCGGATGCGAATCCGCAAGATTGTTGGCATATTTATAGGTGAACTCGGCTGCTTGCCCGCGCGCTACCATCGGCGCGCCGATGCCGCCCAGCGCCGCTGACGCCGCCGACGCCTTGAGTAGGGTGCGCCGTGAAAAGCTCATTCTCGTCCTCCGGTTTGTTTTTCTTGTGAGACGCCACCTTACGGACCCGACCGGACCCGGTCATCTGCGATCTCGCCGCCGCCGCTTATTGCAGCGTCGACGAGCGCCCGCAATATCAGCTTTCAGATAAGGCCGGCGCTTGCGGAGGGCGGCTCCTGAGCCGTCGGCATCGCGGCAGGCCACGCCGTAAAGCCTGGCTGGCCTGAGTGGCTTTGGCAGGAGTTTCGCCTAAATATCTGATCTAATTGAAGATATAAATATTCCATAATATACCTTATGCGAATCCGATTAGGCGACCCACTTCCGGCTACGTCCGCTCGCCATCAACTATAGCTCCGCCCCAGTTCGATGCATCGCGCATATCGAGCGGCTAGTGCCCCCTTCCACAAACCAAGCCCGACCCTAGGTTACGTAAGCGCAGGTATAGAGGTCATGCATCTTCGAGCATCGTGTCAGCCGTCCAGGCACGGCGGAATGTGCGGGCGCAAATCAAAAGGAGATTCGTTATGCAGGAGCGCGCTAGGCAGACACCCGAAGCCTTGGCTATTCCGTTCGACGTCGCAAAACTCGACCGGCTCATGGAAGAGGCCGGCATCGACATCTTGCTTGCCACCTCCAAGCACAACGTTCAGTACCTTGCGGGCGCAGAGCGCGCGATTTTTTTCGACTACATGGATGCGCTCGGCGTCAGCCGTTACTTGCCGATCATGGTTTACCCCAAGGGCGCACCGGACCAGGCGGCCTTCATCGGCCATCGGCTCGAGACCCATCAACGCGCCGTTGCACCACTTTGGATTCCGGAAGTAAAGACCACGGCCAGCGGATCGGTCGATGCTATGGCCCGCGCCGTCGAAGTCGTCCGCGCCACAGGCGTGCCGAGGAAGCGAATTGGGGTCGAACTGGCGTTTCTGCCGATGGATGCCGGCAAGGCCCTGTCGGAAGCCCTCCCCGACAGCCAAATCAAGGACGCCCTGTTCGTGCTGGAGCGGCTGCGCGCGCTCAAGACGCCTGCCGAACTTGCAAAGCTGCGCAACGCGTCGGACCTGGTTGTCGACGCTATGCTCGAAGTGATCGCACGCCACGGGCCCGGCCACACCAAACGCGAGATCGCAGACGCCTTGCGCGTGGCGGAGGTCAAGCGCGGGCTGACTTTCGAATATTGTCTCATCGCCGCCGGCGTCAATCACAACCGCGCGCCCTCCGATCAGCGTTGGGAACAAGGCGACGTGCTGTCGCTGGATTCGGGAGGAAACTTCCACGGATATATCGGCGATCTAGCCCGCATGGCGATCCAAGGCGATCCGGACGCCGAACTGCAAGAAATCCTGTCTGAAATCGAAACCATTCAGCGAGCCGCCTTCGAAGCGGTGCAGCCGGGTCGGCCCGGCGGTGACATCTACGCCGCCGCGGAGAGGCTCGTGAAACAATCCAAGCAACGCGACAGCATGGAATTTCTGGCCCACGGCATGGGCTTGGTCAGTCACGAGGCCCCTCGCCTCACCGCCAATGGCCCCGTTCCATATGACGACACCGATGCGAGGCGGCCGCTCGAACCAGGAATGGTGGTTTCGATCGAGACCACGCTCAAGCATCCTCGGCGCGGCTTCATCAAGCTTGAAGACACGGTCGTCGTGACGGAGCGTGGACATGAGATCTTCGGCGAAGGCGGCCGCGGCTGGAATCGCGGCGGGAGTGCACCGGCGGGATAGATGAAATAAGTCGCGGCACGCTTAGCGCCGGCCTCCGACCTCGTCGATACGGCGCAGCAGGTCGGCCGGGTCCTCGTAGACACGGAACGCGCCGGATTGTCTCAACTCGTCCGGCCCATAGCCGCCACTTAAGAGGCCCACACCCAGTGCACGGCATCGGACTGCCGCAAGCATGTCCCAGATGCTATCGCCGACAACCACCGCCGTTTCGATCGGCGCACCGAGCCGTTCTGCGGCGGCCAGAAACAGGTCGGGGTCAGGCTTGGCATATTTGACCTGATCGCGCGTCACAACTGGAATCCGATCTGGATCGACGCCGAGTGAGGCGAGATTCACCGCCGCGGTCTCCATGCGGCCGCTGGTTGCGATCGCCCAGGGAACGCCGGCCTCCGATAACAAATTGAGCAATTCGCGCGCTCCGGGCAAAGGCCGGATTTGGGTCGCCTGCTGACGGTAAGCGGCGGCATGAGCCTGACGAAGCCGCTCAACGCGCTCAGCGCTGATTTCGATGCCGGTCTCACGAAGCAACTGATTGGTGAACAAGCCTCCGCTCATGCCGATCTTGCGATGGATGCGCCAGACCGACAGTTCGATGCCTTCGGCATCGAGCGCGTGCTTCCAGGCCAGGACATGCTGATAGACGCTGTCAACAAGCGTGCCGTCGAGATCAAACAGGAAGACCGGTTGGAGGCGCATGTCGGTGCCCTCACTGAGCGTAGTGGGCGCGAGGTTCTCCTCCCGCGCGCGGTACTTCATTGCGTTTTCACATCACGCACCAATGGACACGACCGACCGGTCGTAACTGCCAGAGCCCATGCTTCCGGGTTCGAAAATCTCGTGCTCGGCGATCCAGTCAAACGACTGCGCGAACACTTCGCGGCTGTAGGCCTCAAAGACGATGCGCTCACCCGGCCCCCAGCGACGCGTATCCATCGCGGCATGGAAGCGTTCGGGAAACTCCATTTTGTAATAATGCGTGTACTTCTCCGGCCGCAGATCGATATCGCGCTGTGCCCGGCGCAACGCCTGAAAGTAACGTCTTACGTCCGCCACATCGGGTTCGCCGTTGACCATCGCGCCGATCATGAAGGTAGTGTCGATGATCTTGCGATAGCCGAGTTGCTCGGCGAAATAATAGGGGCCGCCAAACAGTGTTGCAGCCCGCGCCCTGCCCTCGAAGAACGCCTCCATGCGGCTGAACAGCATGCCCTCGTCAAACGAGAGATTGATCTGCTGTTTCTCGAGGTAGGTTTCGAGGGCCTGGATGGTGGCGTAATGGCTGCCCGACTGGAATCCAACCGAGATGGGGACGCCGGCGAGATCGGCCGGCGATGCGATCTCGGCGTTGGCAGGCACGAAGATCCCGGACGGAGCCACCGAGTAGGCATCGGCGAACAACTTCGTATGGCCGCGCGACGCGGCGACATTCACGGTCCAATGGCAAGCGCACGTGATATTGGATTCGCGCCCTTTCTCGATGCTCTGGAAAGCACCGCTATGGCCTGACGTGGCGTGGTGAGCGCCGTCGGTGGAACGGATGAACTCCTTGAACTCATAATCGAGGCCTTCGTCGCGAAAGTAACCCTTCTCTTCCGCCACCCACTCCTGCAGTCGGAAGTGCGGCTCGATCTTGAACTTCGCCATGGCTTCCGCTCCCATGTGTTCGTTGTGCGTGACCCGTCCCCTGTATTGACCAAGCTTATCGCACAGCTCTCACCCCAGCGATGCCAAAAATTGGAATAACGGCTATGCCGGCGTCGAATTTATTTGTGCGAACGATGAAATCTAGCGTCCCTTGAACCGGGGCTTGCGTCGCTCCAGGAATGCCGCGACTCCCTCCTTGTGATCTTCGGTCATGCTCGCCAACGCGAACTGATCGACGTCCATGTGACTGGCGAGATCGTCAAGCGCATGTGTGAGGCGGTTGACGGTCAATTTCGTCATGGCGACCGACAGCGGCGGCTGCACCGCCACTTTTGCGGCGAGCGTCATCGCCGCATCGAAAGCCTTGCCGGGATCGGCCAGTTCCTCCACCAGGCCCCAGTCGTAGGCCTCCGCAGCCGAGATGCGCTGGTCGGCGAGGATCACCGCCTGCTTGGTGCGGGCGGGCCCGACCAGATGCAGCATTCGCGGCACGCTTTGCCAGCTCATGTTCATGCCGAGCCCGATCTCGGGCACCCGCATATGGGCGTCGCGGGCCATGACGCGAAAATCCAGCGCGACCGCGAGCGCGACGCCGCCGCCGATACAAAACCCCTCGATGGCGCCGATGGTGATCTGCTCCATCTCTTGCCAGGCCCGCGAAAGCCGCGGCCCGAGCTTCAGGTGCCGCCGCAAGGCGCCGATATCCATGGTTTTGCGCGAGCGGCCTTCGGCGTCTTTGAGGTCGAAGCCGGCGGAAAACGCTTTCGCGCTGCCGGTGAGCACCACGACTGAGGTTGCGCCATCGTCCTCAAAGCTGCGCGCGGCATCGGTGAGCTGCCGCAGCGCCTCCGGCGACAACGCGTTGATGCCGTCGCCGCGGTCGAAGCGCACCACCGCAATACGGCCGTCGGGGCCAAGACCCCTTTCGATTTTCACAAAATCCGCCAAGTCAACGCCTCCCGTCCGCTCTTGTTTCCGGAAGCATAACCTACAAATGCCGGAACGACAGGCCGGAAGCTTCAGTACCTCGACATAGCCGCAATGTTTGGACTATCTTCTCGGACATGAGCGACCACGATCACGACCATTCCGACTTGTCGGAGACCGAATTGCGCGTGCGCGCACTCGAGACGATCTTGACCGAGAAAGGCTACGTCGAGCCGGCCGCGCTCGATGCCATCATCCAGGCCTATGAAACGAAAATCGGCCCGCACAACGGCGCGCAGGTTGTGGCCAAGGCCTGGTCCGATCCCGCTTTCAAAAAGGCTCTGCTCGAGGATGGCACCAAGGCCGTGAGTAGGCTCGGTCATGTCAGCCGGGTCGGCGATCATCTCGTCGTTGTCGAGAACACGCCACAGCGTCACAACATGGTCGTGTGCACGCTATGCTCCTGTTATCCCTGGGAAGTGCTGGGCCTTCCGCCAGTCTGGTACAAGGCCGCGCCCTATCGCTCCCGCGCCGTGAAAGACCCGCGCGGCGTGCTCGCCGATTTCGGCGTTACCCTGCCGCAGGAAACCGAGATCCGGGTATGGGACTCGACAGCGGAGACGCGTTTCCTGGTGCTGCCGATGCGGCCCAACGGCGCCGAGGGCTGGAGCGAGCAGCAACTCGCCGAGCTCGTGACGCGGGACTCGATGATCGGCACCGGATTTCCGAGGACACCTGGAGCGCCATCGTGAACGGCGTGCATGACATGGGCGGCATGGATGGTTTCGGCAAGGTCGAGCCGGAGCCGAACGAGCCGATGTTCCACTCAGAATGGGAAGCGCGGGTGTTGGCGATGGTGCGCGCGATGGGCGCCGCAGGTGCCTTTAACATCGATACGTCGCGCTTCTATCGAGAGACGCTGCCGCCGCATATTTATCTCGGCAGTTCATATTACAAGAAATGGCTGCTCGGCCTCGAAGACCTGCTGGTTGACAAGGGTTTTGTTGCGGCGAGCGAAATCGCCGCCGGCCACGCGATGGAACCGGCAAAACCGCTCAAGCGCGGCAAGTTCACCCGTGACGATGTCGAGCGCATCATGGTGCGCGGCAAATTCGGTCGCGCCGCGTCCGCGCCGGCAAAATTCAAGCCGGGCGATCGCGTGCGCGCCAGGAATATTCATCCCACCACCCACACGCGGCTGCCACGCTACGTGCGCGGCCATGTCGGCGTAGTCGAACGCGATCACGGCTGCCAGGTGTTTCCCGATACGGCCGCGACTGGTGCGGGTGAAAATCCGCAATGGCTGTACACCGTGGTGTTCAATGGTGCCGAATTGTGGGGCCCTGACGCCGACCCGAGCGTGAAGATTTCCATCGATGCCTTCGAACCGTATCTGGAGGCGGCGTGATGGATGCGGCCGCCGCGCGTGAGGCAACCAAAGCTATTCCCAGCGTCCCCAGCGACGATGATGGTCCGGTGTTTCGCGCGCCCTGGGAGGCGCAGGCCTTTGCCATGGCATTAGCGCTGCATGAACGCGGGCTCTTCACCTGGAACGAATGGGCGGCAACGCTTGCGCAAGAAATCAAGCGCGCGCAGGCAGAAGGCGATCCCGACACCGGCGAGACCTATTACCTGCATTGGCTCGCGACACTGGAAAGGCTGATCGCCGAAAAGGGTGTCGCCTCTTCCGATACCCTGCACCGCTATCGCGACGCCTGGGACCACGCCGCCGACCGCACGCCACATGGCGCGCCGATCGAACTGCGACCGGACGATTTTGGCTAGTTTAGCTAAGCGCCGCCGGCTGCATATTCCCGCCAGCCTTTCGCGCGCAACGCGCAGGCCGGACATTCGCCGCAACCATAACCCCAGTCATGCCGCGCGCCACGTTCGCCGAGATAGCAAGTGTGCGAGTGCTCGCGGATCAGATCGACCAGCGCGGTCCCGCCGAGATCGCTCGCGAGCTTCCAGGTGGCAGCCTTGTCCAGCCACATCAGCGGCGTGTGCAATTCGAACTGCGTCGCCATGCCGAGATTGAGCGCGCTCTGCAACGCCCGAATAGTCGCATCGCGGCAATCCGGATAACCGGAATAATCGGTCTCGCACATGCCACCTACGATGTGACGGACGCCTCTGCGGTAGGCCAGCGCAGCCGCGAACGTCAGGAACACCAGATTGCGGCCCGGCACGAACGTATTCGGCAGGCCGTCCTCCCCCATCGCGATCGCGACGTCGCGCGTCAGCGCGGTGTCGGAAATATCGGCCAACGTCGGAATCTCCAGCGTGTGGCTGTCGCCGAGCTTTGCCGCCCACTCCGGCTGCAGCGATTTAATGCCGGCCAACAGGCGATCGCGGCACGACAACTCGATCGCATGGCGCTGGCCATAACTGAAGCCGAGCATTTCGACGCACGCAAAGCGCTGCAGCGCCCAGGCCAGGCAGGTGGTGGAATCCTGCCCGCCGGAAAACAGCACCAGCGCGGTTTCGGATTGGGAGGGAGTTGTCATGGGCCTTAACTAGTTCACCTCATCAATGGCATCAATGCGTTTGCGGCGAAACGCGCGTTAGGGTAGTAGATCAACTGCGCACCACCAAATAAACTCGGCGGAATCTGACATGGGCTATTTCGAGGGTCTAACCAGCAGCAGCTTCAAGACTACGCAAGATGGGCGCAGGCTGTTCTTCCCATGGGGCGTGCTAGGCGGCGGTTACATCATTACCTCTGAGCAGGATTATCAGCAGCTGCGACAACAGGTGAAAGTTTACCTGATCGTGTCGCTGGTTGGGACGTTAGCGGTTGCCTCATTTCAAGGTTACATCGTTTCGCTTTTTGTCATGGCTCTCTCCCTCACGTTCTACGCGTTTTGGATGTGGCATTTGCTGCGTCGTCTGGAGGTCTCGGACGAAAGACTAACTTTGCAGGAGAGTATGACTTCGGGAGCGCAAGGTCATGGCATGGTTGTGCTGTGGTTGCTGGAAGTTGTTTCCCTAGCATTTGTTTGCGGCGGCATCTTCATGCTCGTTGTCGATCCGAAACAATGGCCCGTCGCGCTCGCCTCAATTTTGCTTTTTGGTCTTGGCGCCGCCAAGTTTGCGCGCATGCTCGTTCTCCAGCGGCGAAGCGCGGGCGTCGACCGCTAGTTGGACTGCCAAGGACACCCAGGCTGAGAAGCTGTTGAAAGCCAGTCCGCGCTCGGTGGAAATCGGCACGGTTTCTCCGTGTTCCACTGGGATCGGCCCGTCGCTTGCGGCATAAAGCCAGCACCTCGAAAGTCCTGGTGCCCGATGACCCTTTCCCGCGATATTTCCCGGCTGATCGAAATCATGGCGGCGCTGCGCACGCCCGTCACCGGGTGTCCGTGGGACCTCGAACAGAATTTTGCGACGATTGCGCCCTATACGATCGAGGAGGCCTATGAGGTCGCCGATGCTATCACCCGCGGTGATTTCGACGATCTGCGCGAGGAACTCGGCGACCTCTTGTTGCAAGTGGTCTATCACGCGCAAATGGCCGAGGAGCGGAACGCGTTTGCCTTTGGCGACGTGGTCGAGGCGATCACCACGAAGTTGATCCGCCGGCATCCGCACGTTTTCGCCGACAAGGACGGCAATATCCAGCCGGCCGGCGTCAAGAGCGCGTGGGAGCGCATCAAGGCTGAAGAAAAAGCCGAGCGCGCCGCGCGACGCTCGCTAGAACCTGCCGATCACACATCGCTGCTCGCAGGCGTCAAGGCGGGGCAGCCGGCGCTGACGCGGGCGATGGAATTGCAGCGCAAGGCCTCCACTGTCGGCTTCGACTGGAACGATCCGCGCGCGGTGCTGCACAAGATCCGCGAAGAGGCCGACGAGATCGAGGCTGCGCTCGATCGTGGCGACGCCGACGAACTCGCTGCCGAAACCGGCGATCTGCTGTTCGCGCTGGTCAACCTGGCGCGGCATGTCGGCGCCGACCCGGAATCGGCGCTGCGCGGCACGAACGCGAAATTCGAACGCCGCTTTGCCTATATCGAGCGCGCGCTGGCGGCCAAGGGCCGCTCGATCGACGGCGCGTCGCTCGAAGAGATGGATGCGTTGTGGAATGAGGCCAAAAGCACCGAGCGGCCTGCGGCGTCAGCATCGGTCGGAGTGCAAGATGGCCGCTAAAGCAGAATGACGCTAGCCGGTATTTTTACACTGGTACTGTGCATGGGGTTGTTTTCGCTTTTTTGTTCACGCCACCCGCGGCACCGCGTCGAACCGGTTGACCACGATGTCGCGCTTGGTCTCGTCGACACGCACGGTCATGTCGAAGCGGCCATCGTGCAGCTGCTTGTTGAGCACTTCGGCGTTGCGATGCAGCCAGCTGATGCCGGCGCCATCGGAAGCATCGATCGACAGGTCGAGCGTCATGCGCATCGCCGCGAGCCGATCCTCGATCGCCCGCAATAATTCGTCGATCCCCTCCCCGGTCACGGCGGAGACCAGGAGACATGGCCGCTCCGGCGGACGGCGGGCGGCGATGTTGCGCAGGTTCTCGCGCTGCTCCGGGTCGAAGCGATCGATCTTGTTCCAGACTTCCAGGATGCGCGCGCCTGCATCCGGATCGATGCCGAGCTGACGCAGCACCGCCTCGACGTCGCGCTCCTGCGCCTCCGCGTCTTCATGCGAGATGTCACGGACGTGCAGGATGACGTCGGCTTCCAGCACTTCTTCCAGCGTCGCACGAAACGCCGCCACAAGTTGGGTCGGCAGATTGGAGATGAAACCGACAGTGTCCGATAGCATCGCCTTGCCGCCATGCGGCAGCTCCAGCGCGCGCAGGGTCGGATCGAGGGTTGCAAACAGCATGTCGGCGGCCTGCACCTCGGCGCGCGTCAGGCGGTTGAACAGCGTCGACTTGCCGGCGTTGGTGTAACCGACCAGCGCCACGACGCGGTACGGCACCCGCTGCCGCCCCGCACGATGCAGCCGCCGGGTCGCCTGGACTTTCCGCAAGTCGTTCTCAAGCCGCCCAATGCGATCGCCGATCATGCGGCGGTCGGCCTCGATCTGGGTTTCGCCGGGACCGCCCATGAACCCAAATCCGCCGCGCTGGCGCTCAAGGTGGGTCCAGGATCGCACCAGGCGCGAGCGCTGATAGTTGAGATGCGCCAATTCGACCTGCAGCGCGCCCTCCCTGGTTTTG
>Ga0209474_10004044_pt1 | contig 12732 bp, 8 predicted proteins | sample GraSoiAngelo_145_FD_185902 | JGI IMG/M metagenome (GOLD analysis project Ga0209474, IMG submission 185902) | Grasslands soil microbial communities from the Angelo Coastal Reserve, California, USA - 14_1009_05_20cm (SPAdes) (version 2) | ecosystem: Environmental > Terrestrial > Soil > Grasslands ...
GGCAACTGGCCGGTCTGCTGGCGGTCGCCACCATCGCCGCGGCCGCGTTTGCGCTCTGGCCGCGGCCGGATCCGGCGCCGGCGACGGCGGCACCGGCCGTCATCTCGGCGGATGACGTCGAGGCGGCCCAGGAACGCACAGTCATCGTCTACGTCAGCGGTGCCGTGCGCAATCCCGGTCTGTATACACTCGCGGCGAGCCTCCGCGTCGCCGACGCGATCGTCGCCGCCGGCGGCCTCACTCAGGCCGCCGACCGTGATTGTCTGCCTAACCTCGCCGCCCACCTCAAAGATTCGATGCAGATCGGGGTGCCATTGACAGGCCACTGTGCCCGGGCAAAAAAGGGGAAGCTCGACATCAACCTGGCGACGCGCGAGCAGCTATTGCTCGTCCCGGGAATGGACGCGGCGCTGGCTGACGCGATCGTCAAGTACCGGCAGGACTTCGGCGGGTTTGCCGCGCTCACCGAACTGAAGTCGGCTATGGGACTCGACGCCACCACCTACAAACAGCTGTCGAAGACGCTGACCGTACCCTGAGCCCCCACCCCCACCCTGCTCCGCACGCAGGTGAGGGAGGTCGACCGCCCGCATGGCCGTGGTGGGGTTTCGCCCTGCTGCTCGCCGCATGGAGCAGCGGCATCACGGCGGCGGTGCTGCTGAGCCCGCTAGGCGTTTGGCTGTTGGTGCCGCTCGGCCTGGCGGCGGCGGTGGCGGTCATCGATCGCAACCTGGCCCTGCTGGCCGGCCTATCCCTGGCGGCCTTCCTGCTCGGCGCGGGTCGCGGTGCACTGGCGGCGACCGTCGCGCTCCCACCCAACCTCGCCGGACAGAACGTCTCCGTTTCCGGAACCGTCGACGACGACCCGATCGCGCGTAAGGCCAGCCGTCTCTTGATCGTGCGCGTCGATCATGTCGCCACCGGCGCCGAGCAGACCAGGGTGACGTTTCGGATCGAGGCGACCGTCTACGGCATGACGCCGGTGAAGTACGGAGACCTGGTCCTGCTGGCGGGCGAAATCCAGCAGCCGCCGCGCTTCGACCAGTTCGATTATCGGGCCTACCTCGCGGAGCAGGGCATCGCCGGCGTGATGCCGGGCGCTCGCCTGGTGCGCGTGACCTCGCGCGGCGGCGACCCGCTCCGCGCCACACTCCTCGGGCTGCGGCACGCCGTCGTCGATGCCGTCGACCGGGCGCTGCCAGAACCCCAGGCGGCCTTGCTGCTGGGCGTCGTCTTCGGCTACCGTGCCGCGCTGCCGCCCACGCTGCAGCAGCAGATGATTTCCAGCGGACTCATCCATATCGTCGTGATCTCCGGCCTGAAGGTCAGCCTGCTCGCGCGGATCATCCAGCAGGCGGTTGGTCGCTTCGCCCCCGCGGCCGCGCCACCGATTGCCGCAGGGGCGATGGCCGGTTACGCGCTGCTGGCGGGCGCATCCGCCGCGGCCTTGCGCGCGGCCGCCATGGGGATCGTGGTGGTCATCGCGGGCCGCCTCCACCGCGACAGCCATGTGTTCGTGTCACTGGCGCTCACGGCCGCCGTGATGCTGGGGCTCAAGCCCGACCTCGCGGGCGATGTCAGTTTCCAGCTCTCCTTCGCCGGCACCATGGGCATCGCAGCAATGACCGACCGGATCGCCACGTGGTTTGCCTGGCTACCCGCCGTGTTGCGCGATCCCTTCGCGGCCACGATCGCCGCCGAGGCCGCGACCTGGCCGATGATGCTCGCCAACTTTCATCAGCTCTCCCTGATCGGGCCGATCGCGAACGCCCTGGTTCTGCCGCTGCTTCCGGCGGTGATCGTCCTCGGCGGCGCCGGGGCCATGGTCGGTGGCTCCATTGCGCTGGCGGGCTGGCCGTTGCTGCAGGCGGCTGGGATGATCGCCAGTTGGTACCGGCTGGTCATCGAGAGCCTCGGCAGCCTTCCCCTCGCGGCCATCACCATGCCGTACTTTCCCCCGCGCTGGCTCGCCGCGGCGGTGATCCTCAATGGCGGCGCGCTCGCCGGCGTGCAACTGCGCCAGTTCTTCTGGCGGAAGAAGGTCTGGTTGGCGCTCGCTCTCGCCGTCCTCGCGACGGTTGTCCTGCTGCTGATCCGCCCGGATGGTCGAGTCCATGTCTACGCCCTCGACGTCGGCACCGGGTCGGCGGTGCTGGTGCGGACCGCCAATGGCCACCAGCTGTTGATCGACGCCGGCCCCGATACAGACAGGCTCACTCAGGCGATGGGTCGAGCATTGCCACCGACGGCGAGGACGATCGATGTCTGGGTCATCGCCGGCGGCCGGCGCGTGAACATTGGTGCCGCGCCGGCGGTGCTCAACCGATTTCGGATCGGCTCGCTCGTCGTCGCCGACCCCGATCCGTGGAGCGCGACGATGCGGGCGCTGGTGCAACAGGCCCAATCGGAAGGTATTCCGGCGGGATCCGTCAATGGGCCTCTTGAAGTCGACGGGGTTCGCCTGAGTCAGGCAAGCGACGGACGAAGCTGGCTGATCGAAGCCGACAAGGCGGTGCTCGCGGTGGTCCCGCCGGAGACGAGTTGGACCTCCCTTCCGGCCGGCGTCAGCGGCGTGATCTTCACCAGCGGCGGTCCGGCCGATTGGCAAGGACCGGGCCAAGGCTTCAGTGTCATTCAAGTCGCCGCCAACAGCCGCGACGGGTTGCCCAGCCGCGGCGTTCTCGACGCCTTGCGCGGTGCGGCGATTTATCGGACCGACCGGCTGGGGACCATCGAGCTCGTGCTGGTCGATGGTCGCATCCATCCTGCCTCCGGCTAATCCCCCGCTCGGCGAGCGCTACGGCTCGGGGCTTCTTGTCCCGGTGGCCGACGGCTCGGTGGCCTTCTCGCCCTCCTTCGGTTCGAGAAGCTTGCCTCCGATATGGACGATCGTGTGCAGCCACTCGGTCAGGGTCTCTTCGATGGCGTGCGCTTCCTCGGCCTCGACCCTGGGGGCGCGGAATTCGGCACGCTTCGAACTCTGAATCATGTCACCGAGCAGGCTCTTCATCTGCTCGAGTGCCGTCTCGACTACCGGCCTTCCCTTCTCGAGCATGGTGACCGGGTCGCCCTTTGCCGTCAGCAGGAACTCGACGTTGTGGAAGAGGCTGGCCACGTCGGCCGCCTTGGCACCGATCTTTGCGGCATCGGTCGCCCCCAGCTGGCCGGCGATGATCACCATCCGGTCGCTGTACTTGGCCAGTGCCTTGGCCGTTTTCGGGGTGAGACCTGCCTCGGCCGCCTCCGCGATGTCTCGAAGGGTCCTGTCGACCATGGGGAGCTCACCGAGGAAAGCCTGGTAGCGCATCGCCGGCGAGAGGATGGGCGACACCTGGCCGGAGCCGCGCGCCTCCAAACTGCCGGCGGTTTCTCGATGCGAGATCTGCTTATACCCAGAACCGGGGGTGGCGTAGGCGTCCTTCTCGAGGCTGTTGAGCGTCATTTGTTTTGTGGCGATCTCCTCTGAGATGCGCGCCCGGTCGGCCATGTTGGCCACGCGCTCCAGTTGCAGCTCCAGCGCGTCGATCTCGAGCTGGAGCCCGCGGCGGGCACCCTCACTGCCAGCCAGCTTCTCGATGACGGCACGCTGTTCCAGCACCGCAATCCAGAAGGGGGTGGCCTTGGGATTAGCCACTTTCGTCAGAACGGGGTGCATGCTCTCGGCGTACTTGAGGACCTGCTCTACCGAAGAGCCGTCATGCAGCATCTTGGCCAGGACGTTGATCTCGCTCGGCCGGACCAGCTTGGCCTCGACCTCGGCGAGCTTTGCCGGCGTGAGCCCGGCCTCAGTGAAGGCATGCAGGCGCGACGCGTCCGTGAAGATCGACATATTGAAGAGGTCGCCCCACTTGGCACCAAACGTGTCGGCGAGCAACTTCTCCGCCCGAAGCTTCTGGGCTCCCGCGTAGGGACCCTTGATGCTCATGTCGAGGTCGCTGGTCCACTTGAGCGAACCGGTTGGGACGAGCTCGGGCGGCCTGACGGGACGTCCGACCGCCGAAGACATCGCCTCGGCATCACGGGCGAAGGACTCCTCGAGGAATCCCTTGACATGGACCTTCCGCCACTCGAAGAGCTGCTGGCCGACGACTTCTCCACGCTTGGCCGGCTTGAGTGCCTCAATGATCTCGGACCACTTTCCGCCGAATCTATCGACAACGCCACGGACGTCGCCGGAGCTGGCCTCGATCGCCTTGCTCACCTGCTCGGCGAAGCCTTCCGCCGCGCTCGCGTCGCCCTTGAGCGCTTTGCCCATGAGCGGTTTCCCCTCGGTGACGGCTGTGGTTAGCGCCTCCCTCGCTTCTCGCCCCAGCTTCGCGGCATCAGGAAAGAGCTTCTCGGCGCGGGGCAGGTCTTTCTCGAGCAGCTTCGCCATCTGCTCCGAAAGGCGGGGCGTGTCCTTCTCCAGGGCTCGCGCCGCCACCTTGACCGCAGCTTCTTCTGCGCCCTTGGCGACCGCCTTTTCACCGCCCTTGAACAGGCCCTTGATCGCCCGACCGATGGGCGGGCCGATAACCGGCAGAAAGAGGATGAAGAGGTTGAGGACAGTTTGGAATTTCCCTTCCTTGCCACCGGTGACGTAGATCTTGTGGATGCCAGCCACGACGTCGCGCAGGACAAGCACCTCGCCGACGACCGGGATCATGGTGAAGAGGAGCTGGCCCATGACGTTGGCCCCGGTCTGGTCCTCGACGAAGTCGCCGGCAAAGCCTCCGACAAAGAACTGCTCGATGCGATCCTGGGCGCCGGCAGCGAGCGGTGTCCCCCAGCCGGATGCCTCCGGATTGGATGATTTCATCCGGGCCAGCTCGACGCCGTCCGTGGTGAAGACATTTTTGACGTTCCAGGCACCGACTTCGCTCGCCCGGTCGATGATGTAGCCGTACCCGTCGTTGGCATATGTGACGAGGTCGCGCGTGGCCTTGAGGGCATCGGCGGGATCGAGCAGGAACGCGTGCAGGAAGCCCTGGTTCTCGAAGATCACCTTCGCGCCCTCGATGGCCATCACGCCAGCGAGCTGCAGGCGGCCGGCTTCGTCATCGGTCACGCCACCGGGATCAGTGAGCTCCCGGCCCACCGTGACCCAACCGGTGCTACCAATCGCTCCCGTCCGCTCTCCAAGCTTCTTGCCCTGGGGAGACGGATAGAGAATCTTCCCGAGTGGCGCGGCCTCCTCCTGCAGGCCGACGATCGCCCGCTCAGCCTTGGCCATCTCGCCCAAAATCGCGAAACCGTGGCTCTCCGAGAAGATGGGCACCCTCATCAGGTCATGCCAGCCGATCAGTCCGCCGGTCTGTTCCATCTCCCACTGGTTGGGTCCCCAGAGAAACTTGAAGAGCGAGGTGCGGGCTGGATGCTCGGGATCGGGGTCGGCCATGACCAGGTTGACCGGATAGCTGAGCAGCTGGGTGTAGAGGGCGTCGCGGTAGGTCAGCTCGAAATTGATGGCCCGCTCCTGGCCGCGCTTGGTGGCTTCGGGGAACAGGTCGTTGGGTTGGGTCTTAGTCTGCTGGGCCTCCTGAGAGAGAAGGATGTCGTCGCCGAGGAGTTTTTTCGTGGGAAGTGAAAAGGTGGTGTACTGCTGGGTGAGCAGGTCGGCAACCGCATCCCGCTTCGCTTTCAGATGTTGATCGGCGACAAGCCCTTCCTCTGTGAAGTTCTCGGTCTGCGCCATCTCCGCGTCGATCTGGGCGAGGCGCCAGCGAGCCGTCAGAACTCGTTGAACCTGGCCCATTTGCGCCGGGGTGAGCACGGAAACAAGGTGTGGGAACTGGGCCGCGATAAGACTCCTGGCATTCGGAGGCAGGGCTGCGGCGGCGGCCGGTTTCTTAGGTGCGTGGGCGGGCGCGGCCGCTCCGCGGGTCGGAGCCGCCGCCACCGCTGGAGGAGCCGCCCGCTGGAGCCGCACCGGGGCTCCGGTCGTCCGCGGACGGAGCAGCTGGGCGACGGCGGCGTTTCCGGCGTAGCGCTGGAGGGCTGCGATGGAGCGGGGGTCGAGGTTAGGCGGGATGTCCAGGTTGGCATCGTGTGCCGGGAGGCGGACCGACGCGGTTGAGCTTTGCGAAGTCGCGACCGCCTTCAGCTCGGCTTGCTTGGGCGGATCCCTCTCAATTTGCAGGCGTGCGCCAGCCTCGTCGGACATAGTCCCGCGCCGAACGCTAGACCGGCCGGCAAGCGTTGACGAGGGGCCGGGGTACGTCCCTTAGGGAACTAGGGCCCGCCCGAACGGGCAGTGGATCGCTCGAACGCCGCGGCTCTAGGACGAACCGCCACCAGGAAAGGGTGTGCCGAAGCGCTCCGCCGAGGCGACTTCCGCTAGCGGCTTGCGTTTCTTGCGTCCCTTGACCGGCCGAGCCGGGTACCCGAAAGGCAGGACAGCGAGCACCTCGTAACGATCGGGAAGGGCCACCTTGCTCCGGACTCCTTCAAGGCCGCCAAACCCCGTCCAGTTGGAGCCGACCCCTTCTGCCCATGCCGTCAGCAGCATCGACTGAATCGCTCGACTGCAGTCGGAGATGCCCGTGTTGCTGGTCTTCTCGTAGGCGACGACGATGGCGAGGACCGACTTTGCGATGTAGGGACCGGTCCTCACCAGCGAGCCCAGCGCGCGCAGGGTCTCGGGCTCGCGAACTACGACGAAATGCCACTCCTGACGGTTCGAAGCGCTGGCAGTAAGGCGCCCGGCATCGACGATCCTTGTCACGACGTCCGACGGGATCGCTTTGTCCTGATACTCGCGGACCGCCATGACCGATCGAACCGTGTCAAAGACCGGGTTCGCCATAAAACCATTATGGTGAGGGGAAATGACGACTGCTTATCCACACTGGATTTCGATTCAACGACGGCATCTCATTCAGGAGTTCGAGTTCACGCGCAGCCACCCCCGCCGTAAGGCACTAAAGTAAGGCAATGGCACGCGTCTCACCCGAAGAATTCCCGGATCCCGTCGTCGACTCCACACTCGCGACGACCGCCGGGCAGAGCCGCGCGATCCTGGCGGGTGGGTGCTTCTGGTGCGTCGAGGCTGTCTACAAGAATCTCGATGGCGTATCCTCGGTCAACTCCGGATATGCCGGCGGCACCGCCGACACGGCCGACTACGAGACCGTCTCCACCGGAACCACCGACCACGCCGAGTCGGTCGAAGTCGTCTATGACCCGAGCCGGATCAGCTACGGGCAAATTCTCAAAGTCTTCTTCGCCATCGCGCACGACCCGACGCAACTCAATCGGCAGGGACCGGATACCGGCCGCCAGTACCGCTCGGCGATCTTCTACGCGGACGACGAGCAAAAGCGCGTGGCCGAGGCCTACATCGACCAATTGAACAAGGCGCACGTCTTCGATCATGCGATCGTCACCGAGGTGGTGCCGCTGCAGGCCTTCTACCAGGCCGAGACCTATCACCAGGATTACGCCGCGCGCAACCCATTGAACCCCTACATCGTCTTCAATGCGCAGCCCAAGGTCCGCAAGCTGCGCGCCTACCAGCAGGCCAAAGAGAAAATCCGCAACCGCTAGGCGGTCGCCTTCGGCGCCTGCCGCGTCGACGCCCACAGGTAAAAGCTGGCCAGGCTGCGGTGGGGTCGCCACTTTTCGCCGATGGCGTCGACTTCCTTGGGCGTGGGCAGGTGGTCGAGCCGGTAGAGGCGTTGAACGGCAGTCCGGATGCCGAGGTCACCGATAGGCAGGATGTCGGGCCGCTCCAGGTTGATCAGCAGAAACATATCGGCGGTCCACCGCCCGAGCCCGCGGCTGGCCGTGATCTGCGTTCGGACCTCGTCGTCCGAAAGCGTGTCGAGATGGTCGATCTGCAGCTCGCCGGAAACGACGTGCTCCGCCAACGAGCGAAGGTATTCGACTTTCATCCTTGACAGGCCGACGCTTTTGAGATCGACCGGGTCGAGGGCAAGCAGCTCGGCAGGGGAGGGCATGCGGCCGCCGAAGCGCTCGGTGAGCCGGCCCGCGATGGCACGCGCCGCGAAGCCCGAGATTTGCTGGCCGATGATCGAGTAGACGAGCACGCCGAACGGTTCGCCCAGCGGTCGCGCTCGGCGCCAGGCCTTGGTATCGACCGGCTCCGTCGCGTCGATCAGCCGCGCGAGCTTTGCATCGCTGGCCTTCAGTGTCGTCAGTCCCCCGGCCCGATCCGCGGGTCTCTTTCTCGTGGCGATCGATCCATCGTATGCGCTTTGGCCGGCGCAGAGGCTAGTTGATCGGCAGCTTCGCGACAGTCCCGTCGAGGTAGTTCGCCACCCATATGTTGCTGCCAAGAAATGCGAATCCCTGGGGACGGGTGCCAGCCCGTAGCGTCCTGGTGACGGTGCCAGTTCCAGGATCGAACCTGGCCACGATGTTGTCCAGCGGCGCGCTGATCCATATGGCGTTCCCCTCCGCGACGAGGGCAGGCCACTCAGGGCTTCCCACTTCGAAGTTGCCGACGACCTGGTTGGTGCGGGAATCGATCCGGGTCAAATAGCCGTCCCGGTTCGCGACCCAGAGGTCAGGGTTAAGGTAGACAATTGCGCCGCTAACCGGATGCCCCGTCTCGATAGAAGCGACCAGGCGCTTTGTCGCGGGGTCGATCCGGTAAATCGTCGCAGGGTCGAGGACGCTCGCGACCCACACAGCACCGCCGCCGACAACAACGCCGGCCAGGACACCGCTGAGGCTCGTCGTGCTGAGCTCGTTGCTCCGGGGGACGAATCCGACGAGTTCGCTCGGCGGAGCTGAAGCATACGCAGGGTACTCGGTACTAAGCCCCATGGTCACCCAGACGGAGCCGGCGTCGGAGGCGATGGCATTTGGTCTTAGGGCGGCATCCGCCCTTAGCGGAATCTTTTTGACGACCCGTCCGGTTTCGGTATCGACACCGATGACCGTGCCACCGAGATCGTCGACGACCCAGGCAATCCCTCCCTGGATGACGACGTGCGAGGCATGGGGGCCGACATGGACGCGGGCGATGATTCGGTTCGAGCTCGCATCGATCCGAACAAGGTTGCCTGCCTGGTATTCGGTTACCCAGGCGTCACCCTTCTCTGTTGCCACGCCGAAAGGTTGCGTCAACCCGACAATTCTCTGGCTCCCGGCCGGCAGTGCGGATCCGACGCCAGCGATGGTCGTCGCCGACGTTTGGGCTCTGGGCGGACTAGCCCCGGGCGCAGTACATCCGACGAGCAGCACGGTCGCGGTCACAACGAGCCAGGCGCGAGCACGTGCCCTCATGGGCGTCTGGTGTCGTACGGGACGCCCACCCCGGCGGGCATCTCCTCGAGAAGGTTGAAGGCCGGCACCGGCCGGTGAAATCCTTTTAGGGTGAGTGGCCCAATCGCCTGGGCGCGAACTGACGCCTCAACCGCGGCATAGGCCCTCGGCCCTAGGAGGATCTGGCCGCCCTGCGCCTCATCACACAGGCGCGAAGCCAGGTTCACGACGCTGCCGACAGCGCCGTACTCCCAGCGCGCCTCGAACCCTATCTTGCCCAGCGTCGCATAGCCGGCCTCGATGCCGATCCCGAGGTCCAGGGTATATCCGCGTTTCCGCCAGCCGGCCGCCAGCTCGTGGAAGCGACCCTGCATGGCCAGCCCCATGCGCACAGCTCGCATCGCTGGGTCAGTGCAGGGGAATGGATCGTTGAAGATCGTCATGATGCCATCACCCGCGAACCACTCGAGCGTACCCTCGAATCGGAACACCAGCTTGCCGAGCTCGCCGTGGAATTCCGCCAGCACGGCCATGACATCTTCCGGCTCGGCGGTCTCGGCAAAGGCGGTAAATCCTCGAAGATCGCAGAAGACGACGGTGATCTCCCGCCGGTGACCTTCGAGCAGGCCCTCGCTCCCAGACGACACGATCAGGTCAGCCACCTGCGGCGATAGGAAGCGGCGGAGCCGGCTCAGTCGCTGGAGCTCCTCGACCTGGGCTCGAACGCGAGCCTCCAGGGTCCGATTCCACGCAGCCAGCTCGGCGGCCTGCGCCTGGATGGTGTCGTAGTAAGCCTTGATCCGCAACAATGACCTGACTCGAGCCAGCAACTCGGGCTGGTTGACCGGCCGCTCGATGAAGTCATCCGCGCCCGCCTCGATGGCGCTGGCCTTGTCCTGGTCGCCGGACGAGGTCAGCATCACGACCGGAAGCAGGTGGGTCGCCGGATCCTCCCGGATCCGGTGGCAGACCTCGAGCCCGCTCAGGTCGGGCATCACGATGTCGAGGAGGACGAGAGAGGGGTTCTCGCTTCTGACTTTTTCCAGTCCCTCGCGGCCCGACCCGGCCGCGAGGATTTGATAACCTTGCGGGCTCAAAACGGCATCGAGCAATCGGATGTTCTGCGGCGTGTCATCGACGATCAGGATCGTGGGAGCAGCGCTCACGGTCGCCCGCGCCCAACGCGCTCGCAGTGTGCCAGCACCTGATTGGGAAACTCCTTGATGTTGATCGGCTTACTGATATAGCCATCGAAACCGGCGCTAAAGAAGCGGTCTCTGTCCGCCGACATCGCGGACGCCGTTAGCGCCACGATCGGGATCTGAGCGGTCTGTGCATCCGCTCGCAACTGCTGCAGGGCGGTGATCCCGTCGATCCCGGGGAGCTCGATATCCATCAGGATCAGGTCGGGACGCCGCTGTCGTGCGAGGTCGACTGCGGCCTCGCCTGTGCCCGCCTCCAGCGTCTGAAACCCGCTGAACTGCAGGACATCGCGGGCAAGCTTGAGGTTCTTCTCGTTGTCCTCGACGATCAGGATCAACTTGCCGCCGGACGTCTCGGTCATGAGACCGCCTCCCTGCTTCTAACGTCTTGGTGGCTCGGCGCGTTGTCGTTCTGGGAAGGCGGGTTGAGGGGCAAGGTGAACGTGAACGAGCTGCCTTTTCCGACGTCGCTGTCGACCCAGATACGCCCACCATGCATCTCGACGAATCGCTTCGCCAGCGCAAGCCCGAGGCCCGTTCCCTCGACGGTCTTACCGGGACCAGCCTGCTGAAACTCCTCAAAGATACGGTCCTGGTCCTCAATTTTGATGCCGATGCCCGTGTCGCGGACCGAGATCCGCACCGCGTCTCCGATCCCCGTCGCTGTGAGTATCACGCGCCCGCCGGCCGGCGTGAACTTCAGCGCATTCGAGAGCAGGTTGAATAGGATCTGTTTGACGCGCCGTTCGTCGGCCGCGATCGTGCCGACGGTCCCATCGACGTCGAGGTCCAGGCTGATGCCCTGACGGGTCGCGCGCTCGCGAACGAGACTGACGCTGTTTTGTAAGACGAACCGAAGATCGGTTGGAGCCGGCTGCAGCTCCATGCGACCGGCCTCGACTTTCGAGATATCGAGGATGTCGTTGATCAGCGAAAGAAGATGACGCCCCGAGCTCAGGATGTCCTGGAGGTATTCCTTCTGTTTTGCGTTGATGTCGCCGAACATGCGCTCCACGAGGACCTCGGAAAAGCCGATGATCGCGTTCAAAGGTGTGCGGAGCTCGTGCGACATGTTGGCGAGGAAGTCGGATTTGTGCCGGCTCGCGCTCTCGAGCTGCGTGATCGCGTCCCCGAGTTCCCGCGTCCGCTCGGCCACCTGCTGCTCGAGACTGTTGTAGGAATCACGCAGCCGTGCCGCCATCTGGTTGAACGTTTCGGCGAGCTCCTCGAGCTCGTCGCCCGTCCGAATGTCGATCCGCTGGTCCCAGGTGCCCGAACCAATCTTCGCCGCGGCGGCATGGAGTGTCTGGATGGGACGGACCATTCGACGAGCGAAGAAGATGCTCAGCAGCAACGCGGGGATGAGCGCGACCAGGAGGAGTAATCCGGTCACGAACAAGGACTGATAGATCGGCGCGAAGGCCTCGGCCGTGGGCTGTTCGACGAAGATCGACCAGCCATACGGCTGAATCCGATGGTAGGCCGTGAGCACGGCATTCCCCTGGAGGTCGTGAGCGGTCGTCGCTCGCGCCGTCGTCGAAGGGCCGGTGAGTGCGGACCGCACCTGAGGAAGTCCAGACAGGTCGGTCATCTGCGAGACAAGCCGTCTGTTCGGATGGGCGATGGCGTAACCCTGAGAGTCCACGACGTAAGCGCGCCCGGACGATCCCAGCTTGATCCCCGCGACGACGTCCTGGATGAAGCTCAAGGTCACCACGGCAACCGACACGCCGCCTGCTTCGCCGTGATTTCCTATGGCGATGGTCATGTTCGGTGCCGTCTCGCCGAGTTGCGTTTCGCACTCGGTGACGGCGTTCGGGACTCCGGATCCACCTGCCCGGCTGTATGTAAGGTGCGAACAGGGATCTTTGAAATAAGTTGGTCCGAACGCTGTCGAAAAATTGGTGCCCGACTCTGGAATTGCCAATAGCTGTCGGCTCGCCGGGTCCGCGCCAGCGACCAGGATGTGGGGCGGTGAGTCTCGGGAGACGCGGAATTGCAGCCTGGCCGACGCGTCCAGGTATCGAATCTCCGTAAACGATGGATGCGTTACGAGAAAGCTCTGATACTGTTCTTTGCGCTGATCCTCGGAAAGGCTTGCCGGGGCGTACTGCACCATGCCCCCGAGCTGGGCCGTCGCCTCGGTCATGAACCGCTCGATCGTGGACGCGGCGGCGCTGGCGGTGTCCTTGGCGCTGCTGAGGACTGCCTGATTCTTGTCGCGGTAGGACAGGTACGCCTGGATCAGGTCCGAGACCAGCAGGGATCCTGCCACCAGGCCCACGAACACCAGGGCGTATTTACGGGCCAAGCCGCGACG
>Ga0209474_10004046_pt1 | contig 12726 bp, 14 predicted proteins | sample GraSoiAngelo_145_FD_185902 | JGI IMG/M metagenome (GOLD analysis project Ga0209474, IMG submission 185902) | Grasslands soil microbial communities from the Angelo Coastal Reserve, California, USA - 14_1009_05_20cm (SPAdes) (version 2) | ecosystem: Environmental > Terrestrial > Soil > Grasslands...
CCTTATCTCCGCGACACGGATCTTCCGCTCCCGGCACCTCTTGCGGGCATGGTCGCCCAGGTGACGTTTCATGCCGGCCCGCCGGGCATGGCCGCCAGAGCGGTGCAGAATCCACTCCGCTTGTAAGTTCTGACTTTACGCGCTAAGCTCGCGGCCCGTGCCAGACGAAACAATGGGCGACCGCATCCGCAAGCGGCGCATGGAGCTCGGCATGAGCCTGGCCAAGGTTGCCGGAGGCGACTTCAGCCGCGCCTACCTGCACCAGGTCGAGCTGGGCAAAACCCAGCCCTCCACCCGCATCCTGCGGGTCGTCGCCGACCGCCTGGGCTCCCGGGTCGAATATCTGCTGGACGGCTCCATGCCGACGCTCGACCGCGAGATCGCGCTGGAGCGGGCGCGCATCGCGCTGCTCCAGGGCCGGCCCCGCGATGCCGTGGCCGACCTGGAATCGGCCGTCGACTCCAAGGAGTGGCCGCTGGGGACCGACGCCCGCCTGACGATGGCCGAGGCCCTGATGGCCCTCGGGCGCGGGCCGCAGGCCGACGCGTTGCTGGAGAAAGAGGAAGAGCTGATCCGGGCCCGCGGCGACCGCTTCCGGCTGCGCCGTTTGCGCGCCATCCGAAGCGGCCGGCCCTTCCGCCCCAGTGCTGCCGAGTGGCTGGCACAAGCGGCCAAAGCGGTGCAGGAGGGACGTCCCAGCGCCGCCCTCGAGTTCTACCGGACCGCGCGCGTCCTGCTCACAGGCCCTGCCCGAAGGTATAGCCGGGCGGTGGGTCGACGGCGGGTGGGGTGATCTCCAGCACCACCAGCGTGTGTGCGTGGAGGCCTATGGTGCGCGGGTCCGTGCCATCGGGCTGTTTGGTGCCGTCGACGTAGATGGCGAGCTGCTGGTCGGGCGCCAGCTTCAGCGTCCCGACCTGGGTCCGGCTCAGCGGCTGGTCCCAGACGTTGAAGAAGTCGCCAAGTGTGAAGGTGTGGTGGGCCTGCGCGGTAGGCGCCTCGATGTGGATCACCCCGGTGTTGTCGTGGGTGTGCATCCAGTAGAGGCAGCCGCTCTCGATGCCGATGTTGGGCGGGACGTTGACGTCGTTGCCCTGGTACAGGATCTCGAGATGGGCGTGGTAATGCACCGCCAGCTGCTCCCCGCTGTCGCAGCTGACGTTGGCGACCTTGCGGGCGCCGCTGCCCGAGTTGGTGATGTAGGCGATTACGAGCACGATGGCTGCCAGCACCAGCACTGCGGCGGCGCCCACCGGCAGCACCGGCATGCTGTTGGCGGTGCGGCCTGCCGGCCGGCGGTGCTGGCCGGCTCGGGCGGGCTCGGGGCGCTTGCGCTTCGACTTGGACGTGGGACAGCTCCTGGTTGAGGAAATCGGCTGGCCGGAGGGCCGGCAGACCGCCTGATAGAATACCGGCTGCCTCGCGAGACCCCTCCGGGGCGATCCCCTCTGGCCTCTGCCCGCTGCTCTGTCCGCCTGCGGCGGCTGCCGGGGCCAACCACCACAGAGGAGACAGCCTTTGCTGCGCGACTACGAGATTCTTTTCATCGTCCGGCCAGACCTGGACGAGGAACAGCTCAACGCGGCCACCAAGTCCGTGGAGACGCTGATCGCCAACCTCGGTGGCGAGCACCAGAAGACCGACGTCTGGGGCCGCCGGCGCCTGGCCTACGAGGTCGGACACCTGCGCGAGGGCCAGTACGTGCTCACCGACTTCCGCCTTGACCCCGCCCGGGTGCCCGAGATGGAAGCCACGCTGCGCATCTCAGAGACCGTGTTCAGGCACCTCGTGGTACGCAAGCCCGAGAAGGCCAACGGCGCCGCGCCCAGCCGGCCGGCGCCGCCTGTCGCCGCCGGCGCGGAAGCCGCGGAGCCCGCGCCCGAGCCGGTCCCGCCGGCCGCCCCCGCCGAACCAGCCGCCCAGCAGGAGGAAGAGGAATGAGCAGCCTGAACCGCGCGGAGCTGATCGGCCGCCTGACCCGCGACCCGGAGATGCGCTACACGCCCTCCGGCCAGCCCGTCACCTCCTTCTCGATCGCCACCAACCGCTACGCCTCGGGGCCGGAGGGCGAGAAGAAGGAGTACACCGACTACCACAACATCGTCTGCTGGAACATCGGCCGCCGGAACCTGGCCGAGATCGTGGCCCAATACCTGAAGAAGGGGTCGCTGGTCTATGTCGAGGGCCGCATCCAGACCCGTTCCTGGGAGGGCCAGGACGGGCAGAAGCGCAAGGCCACCGAGATCGTGGCCAACGACGTCCAGTTCCTGGACACCCGGGGCGGCGACGGCGCCCCCGGCGGTGGCGGCGGCGGTGGCTACGAGCGCGCACCAGCGCGGCCGTCGAGCGGCGGCGGGTCCGAGGAACAGGCGCCCATGGAGGAGTCGCACGCGCGTGACGTCGACCCCGACGACATCCCGTTTTAGGAGCTTCTGAAAATGGCAGTTCGCACCCCGCGGGAGGGCAAGCCCAAGCGGTCCGGCCGCAAGGTCTGCCAGTTCTGCGTCGAGAAGATCGACTACATCGATTACAAGGAGGTGGGCAAGCTGCGCCGCTTCGTGTCCGAGCGCGGCAAGATCCTGCCCCGGCGGCTCACCGGCACCTGCGCCAAGCACCAGCGGCCGCTGACCACCGCGCTCAAGCGGGCGCGCGCGATCGCTCTCCTGCCCTACGCCTCGGACATCTCCAGATGATCTTTCAGCCCCAGCTTCGGATCCCCGGCCCGGCACCGCTCCCCGAGCGGGTGGTGCGGGCCATGAGCCAGCCGATGATCGACCACCGCGGGCCCGAGTTCGCGGCCCTGCTGGAGGAGGTCGTGCGCGGCGCCAAGCAGGTCTTCGGCACCCAGAACGACGTGATCGTGATGTCCAGCTCGGGCACCGGCGGGTTGGAGTCGGCGATCGTCAACCTGGTCACGCCTGGCGACCGCGTGCTGGCCGCCATCTGCGGCAACTTCGGCGAGCGCTTCGCCGAGATGGCCGCCGCCTACGGGGCCGAGCTGATCCGCCACGAGGTGGAGTGGGGACAGCCGGTCGACCCCGACGACCTGCGCCGGCTGCTGGCCTCGCACCCCGAGGTTCGGTTGGTCCTGCTCACTCACAACGAAACCTCGACCGGCCTCACCAACGACCTGGAAGCGCTGGTCCGCGTGGTCCGCGAGGCCGGCCGCTTGTCGGTTGTGGACGGGGTCTCAAGCGTCAGCTCGATGCCGGTCGAGGTCGACCGTATCGGCGCCGACGTGGTGGTCAGCGGCAGCCAGAAGGGCTGGATGGCGCCGCCCGGAATCGCCTTCGCGGCGGTCAGCCAGGCCGCCTGGGAGCACTCGGAGCGCTCCAAGGGCCCGCGCTTCTACTTCGACTGGGCCCAGCACAAGAAGTTCGCCGCCAAGGGCGCCACGCCCTGGACGCCGGCCGTGAGCGTGCTGTTCGGCGTGCGCGAGGGAATCCGGATGCTGCTCGAGGAGGGCCTCGACAACGCGTACGCGCGGCACCGCCGCTGCGCCGACGCGGTGGCGGCCGGCCTGCAGGCCATGGGCTTCAGCCTGTTTGCGGCCGAGGGCTACCGCTCGGCCACCGTCACCGCCGCGGTCCCCCAGCAGGACGTCGACGTCAAGGCCTACCGCAAGCTCCTGCGCGAGAAGTTCGGAGTCGTCATCGCGGGCGGCCAGGGCAAGCTCGAAGGGCGCCTGGTGCGCGTCGGCCACCTCGGCTACGTCACCGAAGGCGACATGGTCCAGGTGCTCTGGGCCATGGAGCAAGCGCTGGAAGAGCTCGACATTCGGGCCAACGAGGGTGCCGGAGTCAGCGCGGCGGTGGCTTCGCTGAACCGGGCGGCGGTGCCGGCCTAGCGTTTTGCTCCGGATCCTGGTCGCCGATCCTCTAGCTGAGGACGGAGTTGCGCGGCTGCGCGCTCTGGGCGAGGTCGAGGTGCGCACCAAGCAGAGCGAGGACCAGCTGGTCGAGCTGGTGCCGGAGTTCGACGCGCTGGTGGTGCGCAGCGAGACCCGCGTCACGGCGCGGGTCCTGGATGCCGGCAAGCGCCTGCGAGTGGTAGGCCGGGCTGGCGTCGGAGTCGACAACATCGACGTGCCTGCGGCCACGGCCAAGGGCATCCTGGTCGTCAACGCGCCACGCGGCAACATCATCGCGGCGGCCGAGCACACGATCGGCCTCCTCTTCGCTTTGGCCCGCAACATCCCCCAGGCCGACGCTTCCGTCAAGCGCGGCGAGTGGACGCGTTCCAAGTTCACCGGCGTCGAGGTCCGGGGCAAGGTGCTGGGCCTGGTCGGGCTGGGCAACATCGGTTCCGAGGTCGCCAAGCGCGCCCAGGGCCTGGAGATGGAGGTTGTCGCCTACGACCCCGCGGTGCCGCCAGATCGCGCCGAGCAGTTCAACGTGCGCCTGGTGGCGCTGGATGAACTGCTGCGGTCGGCCGATTTCATAAGCATCCACGCCCCCCTGGTCGAGAGCACCCGCAACCTGATCGATGCCCGCCGGCTGGCCCAGGTGAAGCCCAGCGCGCGACTCCTCAACGCCGCGCGCGGCGGCATGGTCGACGAGGCGGCGCTGTACGACGCGCTGGCGGCCGGACGGCTGGCCGGGGCCGCCTGCGACGTCTTCCTGCAGGAGCCGCTGTCACCCGAGAGCCCGCTCCTCAGCCTGCCCAACTTCATCGCCACCCCGCACGTGGCCGCCTCCACCGCCGAGGCCCAAAGCTCGGTCGCTTTCGACGTGGCCGAAGAGGTGGGGGCGGTGCTGGCCGGCGAGCTCCCGCGCCATGCCGTCAACGCGCCCTCGCTGCCGCCGGAGGAGCTCACGTTCCTGCGTCCCTACGCCGAGCTCGCCGAACGCATGGCCTCGCTGCATCTGCAGCTGGTCTCGGAGCGGGTCTCGGCGCTGGAGATCGAATGTGCGGGCGAGCTCGCGGAGCACGACACCTCGCTGGTCACGGCCTGGGCCGTGCGGGGGATCGTGCAGCCGTTCGTCGAAGATCGTGTCAATGCGGTCAACGCGCGACTGGTGGCCGCCGGGCGCGGCCTGCGGCTGGTGGAACGCCGGATCCCCCGGGCGGCGGGGTACCCGAGCTCGCTGGCGCTGCGCATCGACGGCGACGAGATCGAGGGCACGGTCCTGTACGGCGAGCCGCGAGTCACCCGCATCGGCGCCTTCCGCGTCGACCTGGTGCCCGAGGGGCGGTTCCTGGTGTCCCGCCATGAGGACCGGCCCGGGGTGGTGGGCCGGATCGGAACCATCCTGGGCGAGAACGACATCAACATCGCCTCCATGCAGGTGGGCCGGGACGCACCCCGCGGCCGCGCCATGATGATCCTGGCCGTCGACGACGTGGTCGACCAGCGGGTGCTGGGGCTCCTGCGCGGCGTCTTCGGGATGTCCGACCTCCGGTACCTGGAGCTGGGATCGCCAAGCGATGGCTGACGTCCGCGCGTTCCCCGGGCTGCGCTATGACCCGGCGCGAGTCGGTGACCTCGCCCAGGTGGTGTCGCCGCCCTACGACGTCATCCCGGAAGGCAGCCTGGAGGAATTCCGCCGCCGCTCGCCCTGGAACGTCGTCCGTCTGATCCGTCCCGGAGCCGACTACGAGGAGGCGGCGCGGCTGCTCGGCGACTGGCAGCAGGACGGAATCCTGCGCCGGGATGAGCCGGCCATGTACGTGCACGAGGTGCGCTTCGACGACCGCCGCCGCCTGGACCTGCTGGCCGCTCTGCGCCTGCAGCCGTATTCGGACCGCGTGGTGCTGCCGCACGAGCTCACGCACCGCGGTCCCAAGGAGGACCGGCTGGCCCTGCTGCGAGCGACGCATGCCGCCCTGGAGCCGCTTTGGTTCCTGTACGAGGGCGGCCTGACCGAGCTGCTGAGCGCCGCCACCAGCCGGCAGCCAACGGTCGAGTTCGAGTTCCCGGAGGGCGAGCAGCACCGGCTTTGGGTGATCCAGGACCAGGGCTGGCAGGCCCGGGTCACGGCAGCCCTGGCCGGCCGGCCGGTGCTGATCGCCGACGGCCACCACCGCTACGAGACCACGCTCGCCTTCTCCGAAGAGCTGGCTGCCGGTCCCGACGCGGCCTCGAGCTTCACGCCCGCGCTGCTCACGGACCTGGCCGACCCCGGTCTCCTGGTGCTGCCGACCCATCGATTGCTGCGCACGGGGGTGGCGGTGACCGGAGGCGAGCCCGCGGCCTCGCTGGAGGACATGCTCGCCCGGCTCGACGGCCACACGGTCGTCGGCGCCTACCGCGACGGTCAGTTCCAGGTCCTGGAGCTGGAGGGCGAGGTGCCGGTGGTCGAGCTGCACCGGCAGGTGGTCGACAACATCCTCGGCCGCAAGAGCCTCGAGGAGAACGTGTACTACACGCGGGACGCCGCCGAGGCGGTCCGCGAGGTGGATGCCGGCCGGGCGGTGTCGGCCTTCTTCCTGCCGGCGCCCGACCTGGCCGTGGTTTTGCGCGAGGCGCGGGCGGGTATGACCTTCCCCCAGAAGACCACCTACTTCCATCCCAAGCCGCCCTCGGGGATGGTTTTTCACACCCTGGATCCCGGGCGGGCCCTATAAAGAGAAGTCAGATGCCGATCTACGGTTACCGATGCACCCAGTGCGGGCACGAGCTGGAAGCTCTCCAGAACATGTCCGACCCGCCGCTCCGCGTCTGTCCAGAGTGCATGGGCCCGCTGCAGAAGATGCTCTACCCGGTCGGGATCTCCTTCAAAGGCAGCGGCTTCTACAGCACCGACTACAAGAGCTCCAAGGTCTCCTCCAACGGCTCGGAGAGCAGCAAGTCCGACTCCAAATCCGAGGCTCCCAAGACCGAGGCTCCCAAGACCAAGTCCGCCGACAAGACGGACTAACATCGCTCACGTGGGCGCCGTGGCTCAGGTGACGGACGCCGAGTTCCAGGCCCAGGTCCTGCAGGCCCCGAAGCCGGTGCTGGTCGACTTCTGGGCCACCTGGTGCGCCCCCTGCCGGATGATCGCCCCCGTCGTCGACGAGCTCCAGACCGAGCTCGGCGACAAGGTGCGGATCCTCAAGATGGACATCGATGCCAACCCCCAGACTCCGATGCAGCTGGGCATCCTGTCGATCCCGACGCTGATCATCTTCAAGGATGGGCGGCCGGCCGACCGCACGATCGGCTACCGCACCAACCTGAAGGCCGACCTCAGGCAGAAGCTGGAAAGCCTGCTCTAAGACGTTCTCTACTGCGCGGAGCCGATCACGGCCGCCCGCAGCGCCAGCACCCCGACCAGGACGACCACCGAGACCAGGGTCGCGTTGCCGGTCAGGACGGCAGCCCCGCCTCGGTCGACGGCCACCCCGCGCCGGCCCAAGCCGGCCAGCGGCAGAACCATGCCGATCAGCGCCAGCAGCCAGAGCAGCGTCCAGGGCAGCCGCAGCGCGGTCCCCAGCGAGCCCGCGATGGCGACCGTGATGAAGAAGACCAGCAGCAGCAGCAGCTCGAGCACCGCAAAGTAGGCGGCGGCCACCTCCAGGCCCTCGAAGTCTCCTGCCGCCACGGGTCCGCGGCGGCCGCCCAGCAGCCAGATAGCGGCGGCGGCGCCGCTCATCCCGGAGGCCAGGAAGAGGCCGCCCAGGACCGGCGAGTCGCTCCATACAGGTTGGTTGGAGACGCTGAGCAGCACCCCGGTGTAGCCGGCGATGAAGAGGCCGAAGATGCTGCCGACCAGCGCGAAGAGAGTGCCCAGCGCCACGCCTGCTCTGAGAAACGGCAGCAGTCCCAGCTCGGCCAGGAAGGACACAAACGTGAAGAAGCCGAAGACCAGCAGCGCCCAGACGCCCAGTGACATGGGCGTGGCGGTGTTGAAATTGAGTCCGAGCCCTCCCGGCGAGGTGTTGACCATCATGTGCCAGAAGCGCAGCGGCTGGCCCAGGTCGACGGTCAGGAAGATAGGGCAGAGCAGCACGCAGGGGAAGGCCAGCAGGTATCCGGTGCGGGCTACCGGACCGTCGCCGCCGCGCAAGCGGACCAGGGTCGCGATCACATAGGCGCCGCCGGCCAGGCCGGCGAAGAAGAAGTAGAGCAGGATCCAGACGCCCCAGTCCGGGGGACGGGCGAAATGCTCGGCGAGCAGCGGCAGCGGCATCACGAGCTCCTTCTCCGCCGCCGCGACTCGCCGCGGGCGGGGGCCGGCTCCTCGGCAGGCGGCCGCTCCGCAGAGTCCGGTGCTTCCGCCGGTTCGTCCGGTGTGACCGGCGCCGCGGGCGCGGGCCGGGGCTCCGTGCGCCGGCGCAGCGCCACCAATCCGGCTATCACGGCCAGGGCCGCGGTGACCAACGCGGCCAGGTAGCCGAAGAGGTTGTTGCGGCCGGGCAGCACCGAGTTCGAGGCGTTGGGCAGCGCGTAGGCCTCCGGCTTGTCCATGAGCAGGAAGAAAGCGTTGAGTCCGCCGTAGACCGAGTCGTCCGCACCGTAAAGCTGCGCGTTCTTGGCGCCGCCGGCCTGCACGGCGTCGAGGCGCTTGGCGGCCACCGCGCGGAGATCGTCGACCTTGCCGAATTGAATGGACTGCGTCGGGCAGGCCTGGGCGCAGGCCGGCATCATGTTGTTCTGCAGGCGGTCGTAGCACAGCGTGCACTTGTGCGCGGTCCCGCTGGCGCTGCTGAAGCCGATCACCGAGTATGGGCAGGCCGAGATGCAGTTGCGGCAGCCGTTGCACACGTCCTGCTGGATGAAGACGCTGTCGAACTCGGTGCGGATGATGGCGCCGGTCGGGCAGACCTGCATGCACGAGGCGTGCTCGCAGTGCTTGCAGACGTCCGACATCATCAGCCAGGCCTGGCCATTGCCCACGGACGTGGGCGCGTCGGCGACCTGCTCGATGAACTTGACGTGGCGCCAGTGCTGAGCGTCGAGGGCGCCGGTGTTGTCGAAGCTGTCGGCCAGGAAGACGGTGTTGTCGGACTGCAGGCCGTTCCACTCCTTGCAGGCGACCTCGCAAGCCTTGCAGCCGATGCAGATGCTGGTGTCGGTGAAGAACCCGTACTTCTCGCCAGGCGTGATGCTCAGAGCCATACCGCTACATCCCCACCAGATTGGGCACCAGCTTGCTCAGGCCTTGCTCCTTGGCGAAGAGGTCGAGCGGCGCCGCCGCCAGCTCGTCGACCACCGGCACCGCGGCCGCATCGCGCCGCAGATCGACGTGGATCACGTAGGTGTTGCACGTTTTACATCCTTCGATCGCCAGGTGCGGGAAGCGATCCTGCTCGCCGTAGACGGGCAGCCGCGAACCAGTGGTCTCCCCGCAGCCGGGGCAGTTCAGGCGGGTGTGGTTCCACGCCCCCTGACACCGCGCGCACTGCAGGTAGCGAGGCCCCGTGACCAGCGACTCGCCCGAGAGCGCGGACCAGGACACCTGCGCAGGTCCGCCGCAGATGGGGCAGGCGGAGCCGCGCGCGCGCCCGCTGCACGCAGTGCCGGCCAGGTCCGGTCCCGCGGCTTCCAGGATCGGCGTCAGCGCGGCGCGCGCCAGGTACCGGTCGACCAGCGGCTGGTCTTCGAGCCGCAGCCATCGGCCGATCAGATCTTCCAGGTCAGCCGAGTGGAAGCGCGCCACCGCAGCCGTGGACAGCTGCGCGGGACCGGCCGCCACTGTGACCTCAAGCACCCGCGGCAGCGCCTGCGCGATCGCGAACGCCGGCAGCGTTGACGGTGCCGGCGACGCTGCCAGCGCGGCGTCGTAGATGTGCTCCTGGACGTCCAGCAAAGCCTGGTGCAGCTGGAGCACCTCTGCCGCGTGGGGGTAGCGCTCGGCCAGCTCCACGCTCCGCCGGCGGCGGTCGCTCCAGGGTCGGTAGACGCTGACCAGCTCCTGCATCAGAGCTTCTCGACCTTGACCAGGAAGGCCTTGAACTCCGGAGTCCGGGCGTTGGCATCCCCTACGAACGGCGTCAGCGCGTTGGCCAGCCAGTTCTTCCCCTTGCTGGGGTCGTTGTCCGCCGCGATGCCCACGAAGCCCCAGTGGATCGGAATGCCGACCTGGTAGATCTTCTTGCCGTCGATGATCGAGGGTCCCAGGCGCTTGGTCACCAGCGCCAGCACCTCGAGACGGCCGCGCATTGAGCTGACGCGCACCCGATCGCCCGACTTGATGCCCAGCTTCTTGCCCAGCTCGTAAGGAATCTCGACGAAGGGCTGCGGCTGCAGGCCCACCAGGTGTGGCACGTGCTGGGTCACGTAGTGCTCGTGCTCGGTCAGCCGGTAGCTGGTGGCCACGTAGGGGTAGTCCTTGGCGGTGCCGAAGCGGTTGGGCCGGCCGGCCGCCTTGTCATAGAGGAAGGCCACCGGCGAAGCCGACTGCGAGGGATGCAGCGGGTTCGCGATCGGCGACTCCATGGGCTCGTAGTGCTCGGGGAACGGACCGTCGACCATGGAGCTGGAGAAGAGCCGTCCGGTGCCCTCGCCGTTCATGATGAACGGCAGCCAGGCGGCCGGGTCGGAGGGGTTCATGGTGGGCGGGTAGTCGGGCACATCGCCCGTCCAGGCGCTGCCGTTCCACTGGATGCCGGGGCGCTTGGGATCCCAGGGCTTGCCCTGGAGGTCGGCCGAGGCCCGGTTGTACATGACCCGCCGGTTGAGCGGCCAGGACCACGACCAGTTGGGGAAGAACCCCATGCCGGTGGGATCGTTCTTGGCCACGTCCTGGACGCCGTCGCGGCGCTTGGAGAGGTTGGCGTCGGAGCGGCCGGCCACCGTCGGTGCGGATGGATCCGGGTAGACCCCGGTGTAGATCCAGTCGCCCGAGGTGGTGGTGCCGTCGTCCTTCAGGTTGGCGAAGCTGGCCAGCCGTTTGCCCGTGCTCAGGTCCTTGCCGTTCATCTCCTGGAGCAGCTCGTCCAGCGTCGGCTTGAGCGGGTCTTTGTAGTCGAGCGTCAGCTTCAAGATGGGGTCGGGAAACTTGCCACCTCCCGACTGGTAGAGCTTCTTGACGCGGTCCAGGAGGTCGGCGGTGATCCAGTGGTCGTGGCGGGCGTTGCCCTGGGGCTGGATCACCTGCTCCTTCCACTGCACCCAGCGGCCGCTGTTCACGAAGCTGCCGTCCTTCTCGATCCAGTGCGTGGTGGGGAGCAGGAAGACCTCGGTCTGGATCGACTTGGGATCGGCGCCCGGGCGCCGCCAGAACTCGGAGGAAGTTGTGGGCAGGGGGTCCATCACCACCATCCACTTGAGCTTGCCCAGAGCGTCCATCACCTGATTGGAGTCGGGGCCGATCGAGCTGGCCGTCATGCCCGAGAGGAAAAGGCCCTCCATCTTGCCCTTGAGCGCCTGGTCGTAGATCGTGATCCAGGAGGCATTGCCGGCCGGCTTGGGGATGTAGTCGAAGGCGAACTCGTTGTCCTTGGTGGCGGCGGCGCCGTACCAGGTCTTGAGCAGGCTGACCATGAAGTTGCTGTAGTTGCGGCCGAAGAAGTTCCAGGAGTTCGGGTGCGATGCCTTGGAGGCCGACTGGTCGACGTAGTCCTTGATCGTCTTCTGGCCGGGCGCCGGGATCTTCAGGTAACCCGGCAGGATCTCCCAGGAGATGGCGTTGTCGGTGTTGCCCTGGATGTTGGCGTGGCCGCGCTCTGCGTTCATGCCGCCGCCCGGCCGGCCCATGTTGCCCAGCAGCAGCTGCAGGATGGCGGCCGAGCGGATCAGCTGGCCGCCGGTGGTGTGGTGGGTGAGCCCCACCGCGTACACGATCGACATCACCTTGTCGGGCTTGCCCATCTCACCGACCTGCTGCGCCACCTTCAGGAAGTCGGCCTTGGGGATGCCGGTGATGCGTTCCACCATGTCCGGGGTGTAGCGGGAGTAGTGCTGCTTCAGGAGCTGGAAGACGCTGCGCGGGTGCTGGAGCGTGTAGTCGGTGGCCGCGAACCCGGAGCCGGGCTGGGTGGGCCCCTGGACCAGCCCTGGGTTGGGCTCATTAGGGCCGCCCTCGGAGGACTGCTGCTCGTACGACCAGGTATCCACCTTGTAAGTGCGGGTATTGGCGTCGTAACCGGAGAAGAGGCCGTCCTTGAAGCTGTAGCCATCCTTCACGATCCAGGCGGCGTTCGTGTAGTTGCGGACGTACTCGTCGTGGAAGAGGTTGTTCTCCAGCACGTAGTTGATCAGCCCGCCGAAGTAGGCGACGTCGGTGCCGGTGCGGATGCGCAGGTAGGTGTCGGCGACCGCGCTGGTGCGCGTGAAGCGCGGGTCGGCGTGGATGATCTTGGCGCCGCGGTCCAGCTTGGCGCGCATGAACCACTGGAAGCCGACGGGATGGGCCTCGGCGGGGTTGGCGCCGTTGATCAGGATCAGGTCGGTGTTCTTGAGGTCCCGCCAGTGGTTGGTCATGGCCCCCCTCCCGAAGCTGGCCGCCAAACTGACGACCGTGGGGCCGTGTCAAACGCGGGCCTGTTGCTCTAAGTGCACCAGTCCCAGGGCTCGCATCACCTTGGCGGCGAAGTAGCCCTCTTCAGTGGAGAAAGCGGCGCCGCCGGCGAAGGCGATGCCCTCGCAGCGGTTGACCGTGTTGCCGTTGGCGTCGACGGTGACGAACGTGCGGTCGCGCGAATCCTTGACCCTCTGGGCGATCTTGTTGAGGGCGTCGTCCCAGCTCACCTTCTGCCACTGGGTGGCGCCGGGCGCCCGGTAGAGCACATCCTCGACGCCGCGGGCGGAGGTGGCGATCTGCATGGCGCTCGCACCCTTGGGGCAGAGCCGGCCCTCGT
>Ga0209474_10004050_pt1 | contig 12718 bp, 10 predicted proteins | sample GraSoiAngelo_145_FD_185902 | JGI IMG/M metagenome (GOLD analysis project Ga0209474, IMG submission 185902) | Grasslands soil microbial communities from the Angelo Coastal Reserve, California, USA - 14_1009_05_20cm (SPAdes) (version 2) | ecosystem: Environmental > Terrestrial > Soil > Grasslands...
ACGACCTTTCGACCAGATTCATATCGGCCCCGGCTTTATCCAGGAGAGTCGAAAAATGGGTGGCACAAGCCAAAACAATCAGATCGGCGAGAGTCTGCCAAAAACCACGACCTGGGGCAGGCACCTTGCTCTCTTGGCCCTGATCACCCTGCTGTCTGCAGGTTTGTCCTTTGCCGGCGGCAAGAAGCATAAGCTGTCCAAAGATCTTGAGGCCCTCAAAGGCGGCCATAAGGGCGCGACGGTGGATGTCATTATCCAATTCAATCAAACGCCGACCGCTGCCCAGCATCAGAAGGTAAAGAAAAAAGGCGGCGTCCTGAAGACCAAGCTCGACTTCATCAAGGGTGCCCATTATTCCGTTCCGACTGGGGCGCTGGACGCCCTGGCAGATGACCCCGACGTAGCTTATATGTCGCCCAATCGTCCGATCAGCGGCACTTCCACTTCAACTCTCGATTACACTCCCGAATCAGTCAACGCGTCGGCCGCATGGAAGCAGTGGGGCCTGGATGGCACGGGCATCGGCGTAGCAGTTATTGACAGTGGCGTTACCGCCGTTGGCGATCTCTACTGGTGGAATCCGACGAATCAGACCTACGGCTCACGCGTTGTCTATAGCCAGAATTTCGTTCCTGGCACAACGAATACTTCAGACTTATATGGCCACGGAACGCACGTTGCCGGAATCATTGCGAGTGAAGGGTGGTTTTCCACCGGGTTCAACTTTACCCATACATTCAAAGGAATTGCACCCAATACAAACATTATTAACCTGCGTGTGTTGGATCAAAACGGCGCTGGCACGGACAGCAGCGTGATTGCGGCGATCCAAACCGCGATCAGCCTGAAATCTACCTACAACATTCGGGTGATCAACCTTTCGTTTGGCCGCCAAGTCTACGAGAGCTATACGCTCGATCCCCTCTGTCAAGCTGTCGAGGCTGCCTGGAATGCGGGAATTGTGGTGGTTGCCGCGGCCGGCAACCAGGGCCGCAACGACAGCGCGAGCACGGAAGGCTACGGGACCATCGCCGCTCCAGGCAACGATCCGTACGTCATCACCGTGGGTGCGATGAAGACGGCAGACACACCAACCCGCAGCGACGACACCATTGCGAGCTACAGCTCGAAAGGACCGACGGCATACGATTATGCGGTGAAACCTGACATCGTCGCACCTGGAAATCAGGTCGTCTCCACGCTGGCGCCGAATGCGCCCCTATTGAGTACTCCCACCGACGTTTATCTGAGCGAGTATTCCTCCTCGACGACAACCAACACCACCTCGGGCGGCAATACCAAGAACAATAAGAAGAACTCTACTTCAAGCCTGACCGCGAACACGATCTCGCCGTCTTATATGCGGCTGAGCGGTACCAGCATGGCCACTCCCGTGGTCAGTGGCGCGGCCGTACTTCTGCTTCAGCAAAATCCGAACCTTACGCCGGACCAAGTGAAGGCCCGTTTGATGAAAACGGCCTCCAAGAACTTTCCTGCTTCCAGCACAGTCACGGACCCGACCACGGGAATAACCTACACCGATTACTATGACATTTTCACCATCGGCGCCGGCTATCTGGACGTCGCCGCGGCCCTCTCCAGCAATGACACGGCCGATGCTTCGGCTGTGTCTCCAACGGCGGTGTATGACCCCACAACACAGAGCGTTTACTTAGTTACCGGAACAAGTGTTGTTTGGGGAACGGACGCCCTCTGGGACACCTCTGTGGTCTGGGGCACGAACGTATTCGTAAACGGTACATCCGTGGTTTGGGGTAACAGTGTCTGCTGGGGTTCCAGCTCGAGCAGTGGCTTCAGCGTGGTCTGGGGCAACGGCGTCCCATGGGGCGACGCAACGAACCAGACTACATCCACGGCCCTAAGCATCTTGAGGGACGGCGAGAATTGAGCGCCGCGAGGTAGACGGCCTGGCAGAGGAGATCAAGGACGCGCTTTCATACAAAAAGAAAATGCCAAGCCAAGCTAAAGCCTATATCGCCCTGGTAATCGCAGCGGGAACCCTACTTTCGTTGCTCGCCGCCGGATCCTGGTCTTCGGTAAACCTGAGGCCGTTCGCCATCTACTTGGGTCTCGCCGCTCTAGCCTCTGCCCTGAAAGTCCGGATCCCTGGAATGGAAGGCACGATTTCTCCAAATTTTGTCTTCCTGCTTTTGGGGATGGTCGCTCTGCAATTTTCACAGGTCGCCGTCATCAGCCTGGCGGCCGCGCTGGTGCAATCTCTTTGGGCTAGTGCCAAGCGTCCCCGTCTCTTGCAAGTAGCGTTCAGTGCCGCTGCGCTGGTCTTAAGCAGCGCCTTGGCCAACAAATTCGCGCATCTCGTCCTAGCGGGCAGCTCCACGGATTCCGCAGTCGTTTGCGTGATTCTCGCGGGCAGCATCTATTTCCCGGTCAACTCCGGCTTGGTTTCCATGGTCATTGGCTTGGCGGAAGGACGACCTCTCAAGCAAGTCTGCCTGCGTTGTTACCAGTGGGCCTTTCCTTACTTCATGGGCGGTATCGCCTTCGCCGGCCTGGTAAGCGGCGCTTATGCTCCTTCCATGCTATGGAAGGGAGCGTTGGTCCTTCTGCCCGCTACGGTGCTTGCTTACCTCTATTTTGCCAACCTGAACGCCCGAGTGGCCTCCGCGGCCATGCCCGTCTCTGTCTCGCAAGAAGAGGAATACGCAGAGGTTCGTTCATAACCTCAGTAACCTGCTGTTTTGTTCCCTCGAATTGGTTCCTCAGATCGTAGTGGTCCGCTTGCTTTCCATGGTGGGATTTGGCTGCGCCCAGCGCTGGCGGATCTGTTCCAGGAATTTCTGCTTGTCCTCCTGCATCAACCGGATGAGCGGCCGGTTTTCCGTTTTCTCGTGCCGGCCCGCCCACAGCACCATTTCCGTCAGCACCGGCGCAAGATCGATGCCTTTGGGGGTGAGCTGGTAAATCAATTTTCGCCCATCGAATGGATCTTGTTCCGTGCGAATGATTCCATACACTTTCAGTTTGCGTAGCCGGTCAGCTAGAATATTCGTCGCAATTCCTTCGTAAGAGCCGAGGAATTCTTTGAAGGTGCGGGAGCCGAGCAACATCATGTCCCGGATGATCAGCAGCGACCATCGGTCGCCTAGCATCTCCACCGACGCATTCAGCGGGCAGGCCGACCGGCGCTTGGGCAGGCGCTTCTTCGCCATATCGCCATGCTAACACATTTTCACTTGCATTTTGCAAGCTACTTGGGCACACTGTCTCGCGTGTTTTCACCAAACGCACGGGGGGATGAAACATGAGCGGAGTACGAGTATTGGTTGGCACGCGCAAGGGTGCGTTTGTTTTGTCGTCGGACGGCAAGCGCGAAAAATGGGACGTCAGCGGCCCGCATTTTGCCGGCTGGGAGATCTACCACGTGAAAGGGTCGCCCAAGAATCCTAACCGCATTTACGTGTCGCAAACCAGCGGATGGTTCGGCCAAATCATTCAGCGCTCCGATAACGGCGGCAAGACTTGGATCCAGCCGGGCACGCCTCCGGGCGAGCCCACCACGGGTCCCGGCGGCACGCCCAAAGGCGAGAGCAACAAATTCGTCTACGATACCTCTGCGGAAACCGGAGCTCCGCTCACCACGCATCAGTTTTACGACGGCACGCAGCATCCGTGGGAGTTCAAGCGCGTCTGGCATCTCGAGCCTTCGCTCACAGAAGCAGACACGGTTTACGCTGGCGTGGAAGACGCCGCCATTTTCCGTTCAAAGGACGGCGGCAAATCCTGGCAAGAGCTCTCCGGCCTGCGCGGCCACGGTACCGGCCCGAAGTGGCAGCCCGGCGCTGGCGGCATGTGTCTGCACACGCTTATTCTCGATCCAACCAACCCGCACCGCATTTACATCGCGATTTCTGCCGCGGGCGCGTTTCGCACCGATGATGGCGGCAAAACCTGGAAGCCCATCAACAAAGGCTTGCACTCACAATACATCCCCGATCCCAACGCCGAAGTCGGCCATTGTGTCCATCACGTCGCGATGAACCCGAAGCGCCCCAACGTTCTTTTCATGCAAAAACACTGGGACGTGATGCGCAGTGACGATGCCGGCGACAACTGGAAAGAAATCAGCGGCAATTTACCCACCGACTTCGGCTTCGTGATTGACGTTCACGCGCACGAACCCGAAACCATTTACGTCGTGCCCATCAAGAGCGACGGCGAGCACTATGTCCACGAAGGAAAACTGCGTGTCTTCCGCAGCCGCACTGGCGGAAACGAGTGGGAAGCCCTCACCAAAGGCCTTCCGCAAAGCCATTGCTACGTCAACGTCCTGCGCGACGCCATGGCCGTGGACTCGCTCGACAAATGCGGCATCTATTTCGGCACCACCGGCGGCCAGGTCTACTGTTCCGCCGACGCGGGCGACAACTGGGCGCCCATCGTCCGCGATCTCCCAGCAGTCTTGTCCGTCGAAGTGCAGACGCTCACATGACCGTTCTGCCCACAGCAAAGATTCGCGTGATCCTTCCGCCGCATTTGCGGACGCTGGCGGGAGCAGGCCGCGAAGTGACGATCGAAATTGCCGGTCAAGTCACCGTTCGCTCTGTGCTTGATGCGCTGGAGACCACTTTTCCCATGCTGACAGGAACCATCCGCGACCACGTCACCCAGGAGCGGCGACCGTTCTTGCGCTTCTTTGCATGCGAAGAGGATCTCTCCCACGAATCGCCGGACACTCCGTTGCCTGAAGCGGTCGTCTCGGGAAAGGAGCCGTTGCTCATCCTCGGCGCCATCGCCGGAGGTTAGCCCAGCAAATGACCAAGGCTCAGGCTTGGCCGTCAAAGGGAATCCAGAAGGCCTGTTCGTTTGCAGGACGCGGGAATCCCAAAAACGGACACAGAAACCAAGGAGAAGATGAGCTACGGCGCGCATAAAACTATTTTTTTCAACAATTTAGGAAGCATTGTCCGCGGCACCAGCCGTGCGACACGGAATTAACAACACAACGGGAATTAGGGAGGCCGGGATATGATTCTCAAACCGCAATTGCTGTTCCAAGATCTTCGAATTGCCGTGCGCTCGCTCGGGCGCTCCAAAGGGTTGGCCTTCACCGTCATCGCCACCCTAGCCCTCGGTATCGGCGCAAATGCGGCGATCTTCAGCCTTGTGCGCGGCGTTCTCCTTCGTCCGCTTGTCAACGATGACGAGAAGCGCCTCATCTATATTGAGCAGACCGCCAAAGGTATCGGGATGGATGAAGAGAACTGGTCCGTCCCGGAAATCCAAGACTTCAAATCCAGCATCCATTCCGTCAGCGAATTTGGCGATTTCTCTGCCATTGGCATGACCATGGTGGGCCTGGGCGAGCCTCGCGAAATTCAAGCCGCTGTCGTCGACGGCAATTATTTCCAGGTCGTTGGCCTTCACCCCGTCCTTGGCCGCCTCATCGGACCTCAAGATGATGGTCCGAAAGCCGCCGGTGTTGTCGTTTTGACGTATCCTTTCTGGACGACCGCTCTCAAGAAAGATCCCGACGTTATCGGCAAACAAATTCGCCTCGAAAGCTTTGACGCGCGAACAGCTACGGTCATCGGTGTCCTTGAACCCTCTATTCCTTATCCCTCGGACACGGCGATCATGGCCAATATCGTGATGAGCGCGCACCACCTTGACGCCACTATGGTTACCGGCCGCGTCCATCGCATGACCGAACTCTTCGGCCGCCTCGCTCCCGGCGCCACGCTCGAACAAGCCCGCGCCGAGCTGCAGTCTGTCTATTCCACGATGAAGAAAGATCATCACGAGGCTTACCCCACCAACGGCAATTTCCAGATTGAAGCGAGGCTCCTCCGCGATCAGATCACTTCTGGCGCTCGCACCGTGCTTATCGTTCTTCTCGCCGCCTCCGGGCTCGTTTTCATCATTGCTAGCTCCAACGCGGCCAACCTCATCCTTGCCCGTACCGTGCGCCGCGAAGGCGAGTTGACCATTCGCACGGCTCTCGGCGCTAGCAGTGGCGCCCTTCGCCGGACCCTGCTCGCTGAAAGCCTGGTACTCTGCGGCGCCGGAGCCGCGTTTGGCGTAATGATCGCGCGGCCCTTGCTTGAGATCCTCTCCCGCTACGCCTCGCGCTTCTCCGTCCGCGCTCTGGATCTCACGGTGGACTCGAGTATGCTCTGGGTTGGGGCGGGACTTGCGCTGATCGCCGCTGTCCTCCTCGCTTATGTTCCTCGCCTGCCCAGCGCCAACGTTTCGCAATCCCCCGGTCTTGCAACCAGCGGCGGCCTTCGCATCACAGGAAGCACCAACCGCCGCCTTCGCGCCTTCGCCGTCGTTCAAATTGCCGCCTCTTTCATGCTCCTAGCCGGCGCCAGCATGCTTCTCAAAACGCTCATCGCGATGCAAACCGCGGAAACGGGCATGGACACGCGGCACGTTCTGGCAATCAATGTTCCCGTGATGTCCTACCAAAAAACCCCACAGCAAGTTGTGGATTTTTACAAGGAAACGATCCGCCGCATTGACGCCCTGCCCGGCGTGACCAGAACCGCCTACGGAATGTCTGCTCCGTGGCGCGACGCTGGCAACGATGGCCCTGGGCTTCAATTCTCGGGGGATGGTCACGTCCACAGCATCGAAAATGATCCCCGCGGGCATTTCCGCGTGATCTCTCCCGGATTCTTTGCCGCTCTGGGCGTTCCTATCGTTGCCGGACGCGATTTCAACGACCTTGACACCCAATCAAAGGAGCCGACTGTCGTCGTCAGCGAGAGCTTGGCCAAGCGGATGTTCCCGGGCCAGGACGCTATCAACCGTCATGTGTTTTGGACCGATCCTGTATTGCAATTCCTCCCCGGGTTCAAGAGCGAGCCGCTGCGCATCATTGGCGTCACCGCCGATATTGACGATGAACACGTTGTTCCGCAGCCCACTCTCACGATTTACAGCACCTTTAACCATGGCCCGATGTTCAACGGCCGACTCTTCATCCACACCAGCGTAAATCCGTATTCGCTGGTGACGCCGGCTACGCAAATCATTCGTGGCATGTCCGCGGAGCAGCCCGTCGAGAAAGCTGCCACTCTCGAGGACATTCGCGCGGAAGTCCTAACGCCCGACCGTCTCAACACGGTTGTCTTTGGCATCTTCGCCGCGGTAGCCCTTACAATTGCGCTGGTTGGTGTCGCAGGCGTGTTGGCGTTCTCCGTCAGCGCGCGCACTCGCGAGTTCGGCATTCGCCTCGCTCTCGGTTCGCCTCCGCAGCGCCTCCTGGCTGGCGTTATTGCCGAAGGCGCAGTCATGGCCGCCTTCGGTTTGGTTGCCGGCTCCGTCGGCGGCTTCTGGCTGGCCCGCATTGCGGAACGTTACATCCCCGACCTGCGCATGCCCAGCGCTTTGCCCGTTGTCGTTTCGGCTCTTGTGCTGCTAGCCGCTGCGGTCATCGCCTCCGCCATGCCGGCAGCTCGCGCTGCGCGCGTTGACGTGATGCAGGCGCTCCACTCTGATTAATTTGCAAGCCCTGCCCAACGCAGCCGCCTGGAAACGGCCAGGAACTCAGGTATAGTCCCTATACTTTTGAGGCCAGTGCCTGTCCCTTATACGAAGAGGACAGGCGCGCTAAGGCTCACAGGGCACTTGGTGAGTCTAGCCCGATCGAAAGGCTCGCCTGGCGAAGCCGGTAGCGCGCCGTCCCACTTCGCTGCCACGAACAGAGCAGCGACTGGATCCACCGCGTCTCAGGTGTGTTCAAGCGCGGTCCGCAGCCCTCACCTAGCCCTGTCGTCACCTAGCCCCTATGGGCAATTCACAAACGGATAAATCTCGTCCGCAATCCAATAATTCTCAAAGAGAATCGCAAATAGCGTCCCTACCACCCAAATGGCCCACCGCTGCCGGTTCCACGCCACGCTCGAAGTGGAGTTCTGGATCAGAATCTCCGCCAAGTACGCCGCGCAGTAACAAACGTTCGCAAGCAACGCCAGCACGGTCATAATTCCCAGCGACTCCAGCGTCATGGCCGGCCGAAAATGCGGCCAGGTTTTCACCACCCAAATCAGTGCGACTCCCGTAAGCAAAAAGTTGTAAAGCAGCCGCCGCGGCTCCCAGAACTTCACGGCGACCATTAGCCCTTTCTCCGATGGTCCTTGGCCGGACTGGGCAGTCGTCATGCTGGATGCCCCTACTACCTGCGAATCTTGTGTGTCCATTCTTGTGCGCTCCTCTCGTGGAGTCCGAGCTGACGTCAGTTCTTGCGCGAGTGCTGGGAAGCGGCTGAGCGACGCTTCGCAATAGCATATACTTTGCACTACAAAGTACTTCACGTCAACCGTTTTCCGTCGTTGTAGAGGCGACTGTATGTCGCCTTCTTCGCTTATACTAACCACCTCGCCGCTGGCCATCGGTCACTGGCCGCTGGTTACTGGAGACGCCCATGTGCCGCAACATCAGGACCCTCTTTAACTTCGATCCACCGGTCACCCCGGAGGAAGTCCGCGCCGCTTCCCTCCAATTCGTCCGCAAAATCACCGGCTTCCACCATCCCTCGAAAGCTAACGAAGCCGCTTTCAACGCCGCCATTGAAGAGATCGCCCGCGCCTCCTCGCGCCTGCTCCATTCCCTGGAGACCACGGCGGCGCATCGAAATCGCGAAGCTGAAGCCGCCAAGGCGCGCGTCCGCGCCGCCGCCCGCTTCGGCTCAGCGTAAATTTGCTCGGGTGGCTGAAACCTCCTGCCATGGCCGTCACGTCGAAACCATATACAATAAGAACCGTCGAGTCCTCCTGGTTCGTTGGGTGTTCCTCGGCGTCGCCTTCCTCAGCGCCCCCGAGCACGCACCCGGGCGGGCCTGCGCTCCCCGCTTCCTGAAAATCGTCGTCCCCAGATGCGCAATACCTGCGCGCCCTTTGAGTTCTTCGGCTCTTTGACCGTTTACTGTTCTCCGCTTTCAACCCCGCAAGCCTTCTCTTCGGCGTCATGCCGAAGCTGCCTGCCCCAGGCAAACACAGAGGGATCCTGGCTAAATCCAAACGCCATCAGGACCACTGCGAACGACGCAATTTCTGTCAGGAATTTTCTCCGTGGTACAATCCGCCTACGACCCCGTAGCTCAACTGGATAGAGCGAATGGCTTCGAACCATTAGGTTGGGGGTTCAAGTCCCTCCGGGGTCGCCACTTAAATCCCCGCCGTCTATCGCAGATCTTGGGCCCCCTGTACCACAAGGCTTCTTGCCTCGCACGCGAGCTTTTCTTCTAACTTCCTAACCTCTAATCTTGGAACTCTTCCGTTTTCCACAGCTCTTTCGAATCAGTCGTTCCTGCAACTCCTTCAAACCGAAAGGCTTCTTGCCCCCGTGTTACGAATCTGCCCATCATTCGAATCACTAAGTAGTTAGTGTTGACAGACTGCTTACTACGTGCTATCGTATTCTCGCATCGTTGGAACGCGCGATGGCCTCTTCCTCGGTTTCAGCAAAGAACTGCTGGTAGGCCACACCCGCATTCTTCGACTCTTTTGCTCAGAATTGACGCGGAGAACTAAAAACTTTGTTCCTCTCGGAGCCTTCCATGAAAATGCCTGTCAAAGACCCTTCAAAGAAAACTTCTTCTCGCAAAGCTTCTGACCCCAATCGCTGCACGTTTGAAACGTCCGACGGCCGCCGTTGTCGCCTCCCTCGCTCTGCCACTCACCCTGCGCTCTGCGTCTTCCATTCCCAGGAGGGAGCGGCAACTCGTGGAATCGCAAAAAATCGGCCCTGAACTCGCCGTCACTGTCACCGGCGACTTCTTGACCGCTACCGACATCAACTACGCCCTCGGCAAAGTCTTCACCGCCGTCGCCCAGAACCGTATTCCTGTCCGCACTGCCCACACCCTCGCCTATCTTGGTCAGCTCATGCTCTGCTCACTGCCGGCGGTCAAGAAAGAGTTCAACTTCAGCTACAAATTCGATCAATGGAACAACATGTTGGACAACGCCGTCCGTCTTTCGCCTCCTCCGCCCGAACCCGGACTTGCCCCCGCGGCCAATGAAGAGTCGCAACCCGCCAACTTTGGCGAAACTTCGCCTGAATCCTGACCCTTCTCCAAAATGATCACGCTCTCGCACGTTGCAAACCCTTCAGCCCGAGGTGTGCAAGTCCGCTGTTTTGTGCCTTCCCATCTCCAGGTATGCAATCTTTCTTCCTCTTCAACTTTGGACCCGCAACTCTTCGACTCCCGTAAGTCCTTTATAATGCGCAGTTACAAGATTTCGCCCGTGATGACATAACGAGTTCGGCCTCACGACGGCCCACGTACACTGAGTGTGTTCACCGCATTCAGCTTGGGCCGAAGGAGGCCGTAATGCGGATTATAGGATGCGATTTACATACGCGACAGCAGACCATGGCGATGTTCGATACCGAGACCAAGGAGGTGATCGAGACTACGCTCACTCACGAAGGCGATACGGTGCGCGAGTTTTACAGCGCACTTCCACGGCCGGCGCTGGTGGGCATCGAAGCCACCGGGGCGATGTTCTGGTTTCTGCAGTTGCTGAAGGAGCTAAGCATTCCCTGCCTGGTTGGTCATCCGGCGGCGATTCGCAAAGCCGAGACCCGCAAGCAGAAGCACGATCGGCGCGCTGCCGCCTTGTTGCTGCGCTTGCTCCTGGAAAACCGCTTTCCGGCGATCTGGATGCCTTCCGCCGAGCAGCGCGATCTCCGCCATCTGCTGCTGCATCGGCACCAACTGGTGAGCATGCGCAGCCGGGTGCAGCATGCTCTGCAATCGCTGGCGCTCAGTCACGGATTACGACGGGGCGCTCGGTTGTGGAGCCGTTCGGGCGAGCAAGAGCTCTCCACCCTGACACTCGCGCCGCACACCACCCGACGGAGAAACACACTGCAACGGTTGCAACAGTATTTAGACCGGCAAGTGCGGCAACTAGACCAGCGGGTGATGCAACAAGCGAGCCAGCGTGCCGCCAGCCAGTTGTTGATGACCCATCCCGGGGTAGGGCCGGTCACCGCGCTGGCCACCGAAGTGTTCCTAGGGGAGCCGCGGCGCTTCTCGAGTGGCAAAGCCTTGGCCAGCTACGTAGGCCTGATTCCCAGCGAGCATTCCAGTGGAGGGCAGCGGCAACGTCTGGGAGCATTGAGCAAGCAAGGAAATCCCTTTTTGCGGTTTCTGTGGGTGGAAGCCGCGCTGCACGCGGTTCGCAAAGATGCGGCCTTGCGGCGCTTCTACCGGCGCAAACTGCTCCAGAAGGGTTTAGGAAAAGCCCGCGTGGCGGCGGCCCGCAAGCTAGGGATTCGCTTGTGGATCATGCTGCGCGAACAGATCGATTACCCAGAATTCTGCCGCCGTGGTCAGCAGCGGCAGAGTGGTGGCGCCTATGCGGAGATGCCTGCTAAGGAGTTTGGTCCAGCAACACCGTGACCGCGCCTGTGATTAGGCTATCCGCCTCCCGGTGTGGCCGGGAGTTCGCAGAACTCATCCTGGTCCACAGTGACCGAAGAGATGTTTGGTGGGCAACACCCAAACGATGAGAAAAGAAGTAAGGCCCAAGCGAACGGTGAACACGAGCCAAACCCTGACAAGACCACTCGCCGGAAAAACCCCCTACGGCGCTCACGGAGAAGTGTGCTCACAACATGAAAAAAACAAACCAAAACCCATTGACACGGCCGAACTCGTTAGAGATAACTCCTTTAGAATGCGCAGTTACAAAAACACGCTTCTGTAAGTCCTTTAGAATGCGCAGTTACAAAAAAAGCCAGGGGGGGAGGGGTACGCCTTTCCGATTTTCCAATTTCAATTTTCGAGTTTCCAACTTCGAGGACGGTCGCAGGCTCCAATCCTATCGGAGGAGTCGCTCGGCTTGTCCGGAACTGCGAACGCTGAACGGTAAACGGACAACGGTGAACCGTAAGCTGCCAACGGTGAACGGTAAACGGTCAACGCTTCCCGGCTTGACCGGGCTAGCCGCGGGGTTTGACGCGGGTGACGCCTTTGGGCCAGTCCTGCTTGAACTCTTTGTCGCCCACTTTGAGGTTCTTCATCTCATTGGTGTAGTGAAACAGGAAATAATCGCCGGAGCCGGCCTCAAAGAACTTCTGCTGCACGGGCAGCCAGGAAGCTTCATCCATCCACATTTGAATCTTGCTGATTTGATTGCGGATCGCATCGGACTTGGGGGTCAGCTCGAGCACCACCGTCTTCTTGTTGTCGAAGTCTTCCTCATCCACGATGGAAACCAGATACCCCTTTTCGATGTTCTCGCCCTTCGTGCCGAAGCCCAGCAGCACGTATTGATCAACCATCTGGCGGTTTTTGCCCAGGTTGTATTCTTCGACGCGGTTGATTTTTGGGTTGAAGAGGAACAGGTTGTCGCCTTCGCGCAGAATCGTGCGCGGATCCGGCTTGGCGATTTCGATGCGCATCTTCTCGTCGCGGCGGACAAAGATATGTCCAGTTTCCGTGGACGTATCTTTTACCACCGCAGTGTACTTGACGTGTTCGAGGTCGGCGGTCAGCGTGTGGAAGTCCTGCGCGGACTTGTCCATCATGCCCAACACGCCTTTAATGGTCCATTTCGCATTCGCCTGAGCACGAAGGGGCGGGTACACGCCAACAACGCAGCCCAGCACTGCCAACGCAAGGGTGAGCAGCGGATTACACCAACGCATCCTCGAAGAACGCAATACTGTGTGCCTCATAAAGAGTTGCGCAATCCTAACATATATAAAGAGATGCGCG
>Ga0209474_10004051_pt1 | contig 12717 bp, 11 predicted proteins | sample GraSoiAngelo_145_FD_185902 | JGI IMG/M metagenome (GOLD analysis project Ga0209474, IMG submission 185902) | Grasslands soil microbial communities from the Angelo Coastal Reserve, California, USA - 14_1009_05_20cm (SPAdes) (version 2) | ecosystem: Environmental > Terrestrial > Soil > Grasslands...
GTTTCTCGTCGATCTATTGTTGCCGCGCGCCCGCGCCGCCGCTGCCGGCTATGCGGCCAACACCGATATCGCTGCTGTCCTGGCCGACCGGCGCGGCGTCGAGTCCGTCACCGATTACCTGTTCGGGCGGCTCGACGCGGTGGTGCGCGCGATGGGCGCGCGGCTGCTGCTAGCGATGGACACCGACCGTTCCGCAATTTACCGCGGCAGCGACAGCCCGGCGCTCGTGCTCAATCGCATCGCCGAGGACACTGCGGAGCGGCACCACATCCCGTTCCTCGACCTGCAGCCGGTCTTCGCCGCCGATTGGCAAAGGGAACATCGCCGTTTCGACTTCGATGCCGACGGCCATTGGAACGAACACGGGCATGCCGTCGCGGCCGGTGCAATTGCCCACGCGTTGCGCGCCCTGTCCGGTCAATTTGAACTGGACTGACCTTCGCGGCCGGTGAAACGGCGGTAAAATTCGCTGGCCATGACGGCATTGGCGGCTTCTTCGTGGCCCACTGCGCTCCAATGGCCATCGTCTGGAAAATTGAATACCGCACCATCACGCCGATGGCGGCGGACGAACCATTCCTGCATGTCCTGCACTTCGTAGCCCCGATTGCGGGCTTCGCTGATCAGGTATTCGCGCATGATCGCAAAGAAGCTGTGGCGCGCCGCCTCAACCCGGTCCGGCTCGAACGCCCGATAACCGTCCATCAGCAACAATATGTGCGACACCGGAAGGCCGGCACTTTCCGGCAGATGATCGAGGACCCAGAGGGTTGCGCGCTTCGACAGCTCGACCCTCAAAGGGTCGGCATCGCTGGCGGTGTTGCCGACAAACCCAGGCGAGGCCGCCTTCGCCGAAGCAATGGGGTCAGTAACCCATAATCGGAGCCGGTGCGCCCCTTCAAGCAACCGATCAACGACGGGTGCGGTGGCGCGGACATTGAAGAACAAATAGCGTGCGAGTGCGGAATGGCGCAGCACGGCGCGAGTCCGAGACGGGTGATATTGCACCAGTGTCGGGGTCAGATTGCCGTCCGGCAACTCGGTGAAATAGTGGAAGGCGGGGGACTGCTTGTAGCGCAGCAGCATTTCGTCGAAATCATTGCCGACGACATTGATCACCAGCCATTCGGCACCGAAGCGTTGGCGAACATAGACCGCGTAATAAAGGTAATCGAGCAGCGAGCTGCCGGAGGAACCAAAGCTATAGACGTGCCGCTTCCCGCCTTGCTGCGCGGCGAGCCGGCCTTGCAGCGTCTGCGGGTACGAGACCATCGCCGCCTCAATGTAGCTGTCGCCAATCACCGCCAGCAGCGGGCGCGTGTCTCCGGCGTCGTAATCCTGATTGTTGATGAAGCCGTCGTTGTTGACATGGCCGTGATTGACGTTGGTCAGAAACGCGCCGTGCGAATACAGGAAGTCGCGGTTTGGACGAAAGCGGATGACCGGATTTTCGGCATCGACCGGCTGGACCTCAAACCCGCTATGGACCGGCAGCAAACGGCAGACGCCCTCGGTGATCGCGAACCACAGCACGATGCTGCCGGCGAGCAGCAACAGCGATTTGCGGAACTCCGTGCCCATTCGCCGAGGCAGTCGCCGCACTATCGGCGGCACAACAAGGGGCCAAGCTCGCGCGCCAGAAAGCGCCCGATATGAGCCGAACCGGCCGGGTTGGTGTGAATGCCGTCGGCAAATTCGTTTGCACCGAAATCGATCCGCTCGGCCAGGTTGATGCAGGTTTCGCCGGTGTCGCGGCAGAACACCAATGTCGCCTGGTTGATCGCGTCGACCGTCGCGGTGTTGCGGGCACCGTCCGACCCGGCGATCTGCTGCCAATGACCGTCGACGAGGCGGCCGTCCATGCGCTTTTGCGTGATGTAGATCGGCTGCGCGCCGAAATCGCGGATCAGCTTTGTCAGACGCCCGAGGCGCTGGCGGTAGGCGGCGATCTTGGGCGCCACGCTCGCCGCGAAATCGGATTGGAGGGTCGCCGGCTCCCACTGCGTACCGGGCGCGATCGGTACTTCGTCATGGATCAGCTGGTTCTGCCGCGCCTGCCACCAGCCGCGCACGGCAACCTTGAGCCGCTGCAGTGCGCTGCGCGCTGCGATATAGTGCTCGATCTGCCGCCAGCGGCTTTTGTAGCGCACCGAATCCTCATACCATGCGGCGCTCGGGTGCACCGCCGCGTCGTTGATTCCGATATAGGCCAGCATAAAACGCGGCTTCAGCCCGGGCACCCGGTCGAACCAACCGTTGAAGCTGGCGATGTGGCCGACCGTCGAATAGCCGTCGACCCCGGCATTGGCGATGGCGATTGGACAATTGGTTTCGTGCAGCCGAGCTTCCAGCTGCGCCGTCCAGATGTCTTTGTCGTCGATATAGCGTTCGGCGGTCGTGCTGCCGCCCAGCGCGAGCACGTCGATCCGCGCCGGATCGGCGGGGCCGCCGCGAAATCCATATCGGGTGCGGCTGTTGGTGATGCGGTTTCCTGGAGGGTAGAGCGGGCTTGAGCGATGCTCGACCCGGCCCGGATTGGCGTCGAGCATGCTGACCGCGCCGGGACCGTCGAGCCAATGACCGAACCACAATTCGAGCGGAATCAGCAGCAGCACGATCAGCAGCAGATTGATGCTGACGATCTTCACCGCTCGTCGCAGCAGCGACAGCGGGCGGCTTGCCGGCCCGGCGGATCGCGCCGCCTGTGTCGGAGGCGCCCCTATCTGGCCCGACCGGCGCGGCAGAGGCTCAGACGGCATCGGCGCCGTAGTAGAGCATCACGGTGTGTTTCGCCTCGGCGAAGAACAGCCAGCGCTCGGCGACCAGCCGCGACCGTGCCGGAGCCGATCAGCGCGATTAGACACAACAGCGCTGGCAATACGAAGGCGGTGATCCGGGCGATCAGGCGCAGCCGCGTTTTGTGCTTACGCGCGATGTGGAACCCCATCTCCTGCAACAGGTAATTGTCCTGGGTGTGCGGTGGTTCGAGCATGCGCACGCGGCCGCGGCTGCCGAGCGCGGTGGCGCTGGCGACATTGCTCGGCGCCGAAGTCGTGTCGATGAATCGCCAGTAGGCTTCCTTGCTCCACCACGCGGCAAGCACTGCCAGGAGGGCCAAGAGCGGTGTGCCGACCGGCCGCACCGTCCAGAAGCGGATGATCAGATCGAGCAGGAGAAATCCGGCCATCAGCCCGAGCGTGAAATAATTCGGGACGACCCAGCGATTATGCCACTGGTGGATCGGCTTCAGCGACGCGTAGATCATGCCGGTACAGGCGATCGTCACGGCGGCGCATATCGCAGCGAGAAAGCCGAACAGCCCGATCACCCCGTCGGTCACGCCGAAGAAGATCCAGCCGATCGCGAAGATCGCCGCCGGGACAAAGGTCATCACCGACATGACGCCTTCGCGGGACAACCACGAGGAGCGCCATTGCGAAAAAGCGCGCCACGCCCGCTCCGGCCGGCCGAGATGGAATACCGACGAGACAAGACCCGCCGTCGCCAGCACGAAGGCGGTCGCCAGCGCGACAAAGCCGAAGCCGCTACTCTCCGGCAACAGCCCGAGCGGCGCGGCGAGGCCGAGCAGGAACAACAGGGCAAACCCCGCCCCGGACGCGGTCGTGAAAAAGACGATCGAGAAAGTCGGATGCATCCGATCTCTTAGCGCGACAGCAGCCGGTCGACCCAGCGCAGCAACGGGTTTGCGGCATCGGCCTCGTTTTGCGCTTCGGCAATGACCGCGCTCAGCGGCGCCGCTTCCCGATCCTCGCCATGCGGCCGGCCGCGGCGCGGCGGCAGGTATTTGTTGACCGGGCGATAGCCGAGCTCGGGCATCAGATCGGTGCCGGCGCGCGCCGCAACCAGCTCGGAGACCGCCGAATTCGGGTCGCCGAGATCGCCGAAAAACCGCGCCTTGGTCGGGCACACCATGACACAGGCCGGCTGGCGCTCTTGCGGCGCAAGATTATCGTTGTAGATGCGGTCGATGCACAGCGTGCATTTCTTCATGACGCCTTCATCGGCGTCGAACTCGCGCGCGCCGTAGGGGCAGGCCCAGGAGCACAGCTTGCAGCCGATGCACAGGCTCTCATTGACCAGCACGATCCCGTCCTCAACGCGCTTGTAGGAGGCGCCGGTCGGGCACACCGTGACGCAAGCCGCGTCCTCGCAATGCAGGCAGGATTTCGGGAAATGCACGGTGCAGGCCCGTTCGCCCTCGCCGTCCTCGAAGGAATGGATGCGGTTGAACCACACGCCCCAGGCACCATCGCCATAGGCGTTGAAATCGGGCAACGGAGCCATGTGCCCACCGGTATTCCATTCCTTGCAGGCGGTGGCGCAGGCATGGCAGCCGACGCACAGATCGAGATCGATGACGAGCCCCAGCTTTTTCTGGCCGGGATAGGTCGGCGGCAGGTCGGTCATTCGGCGGCGTCCTGCTGCTCGTCGCCGCCAAAGCGCGCGCCGTAACGCAGGGTCTCGGGCGGTGGCGCGATCGAGCGCGGATGACCAAACGCCCTGAAGCGCGGCGCGCTGTGGCCGGCCTCGGCGGCGGCGGCCTTCTCGATCCGCACCCGCAGATCGTACCACGCGGCCTGGCCGGTGATCGGGTCAGCATTGAGCGCGACCTCGCCATCCCGGCCCGGCAAGGTTTCGCCGATCAGATGGTTCAACAGAAAGCCTTTGGTGAATTCCGGCGAGTCGGCAGCGAGGTTCCAAGCGCCGGCGCGCTTGCCGATCGCGTTCCAGGTCCACACCGTGTTCGGGTTGACCCCGTCCATCAATTTCAGTTGCGCTTCGATGCGGCCGGCTTGGCTCGATACCCAGACCCAATCATCATCGCCGAGGCCGAGGGCGCGTGCCGTCACCCGGTTCATGAACAGGCGGTTCTGGCCGAGGATCTGGCGCAGCCAGGCATTCTGCGAATGCCAGGAATGGTACATCTGCATCGGCCGCTGGGTGATCGCGTGCAACGGGAAGCCGCCGGGATCGGCGCGCGTCTCCTCGAACGGCGCGTACCAGAAGGGCAGGGGATCGAAATATGTCTCGATGCGCGCGCGGTCCTTGTCGGGCGGCTGCATCGCGCCGCGCCCTTGCGCCGCGAGGCGGAAGCGCTGCAATGGCTCGACATAGAGCTGCAACACAATCGGCTCGGGCGCCGGGATCAAGCCCATCGTCGTCGCGGTTCCGAGATAGGCCTTATTGGCGTGCTTGAAGAACAGCTGCTCGGGCGGCAACTCGAATTTCCAGAAGCAGCCATTCGCGATGTAGCGCTCGAGCTGCCGCGGGTTCGGCGCACCCTTGCCGTGCGCGTCGCCATCGGCGCCGCGCCAGCCGGCGAGCGGGCCGATACCCGGCGTGCGTTCGTGCAAGGCGATGTAGTCCTTGTAGCCGCCGGGGTAGCGCGGCGCTCCGTCCGGCGTTACGAAGGCGGGCAGGCCGAGCCGGGCGCCCATCTCGATCAGCACATCCTGGAACGGCCGCACGTCGCGGTCGGGGGCGATGACCGGCTGACGGATTGAGTCGCCCGGCCCATCGGGGCCGCCGATCGGCCGGTCGAGCAATGAGATGCAATCCCACCGTTCGAGATAGGTCGTATCCGGTAGGATCAGATCGGCATAGGCGACGGTCTCGGAATAATAGGCGTCGGAATAGATGATGCGCGGGATCTTGTACTCGCCGGTCGCCGGGTCCTTGTCGGTCAACAGGCGCATTGTCTCGGTCGTGTTCATCGCCGAGTTCCACGCCATGTTCGCCATGTACATGAACAGCGTATCGATCGGATAGGGATCGCCATTCGCGGCATTGCGGATCAGCATGTGCATCAGCCCATGCGCGGCGATCGGCGCCTCCCACGAGAAGGCCTTATCGATGCGCTGCGGCCGGCCCGCGTCGTCGACGATCAAATCCTCCGGCGACAGCACGTAGCCGAGCGGTGCACCGGCGAGCGGCGTGCCGGGCGCGACCTGGCCCGGCTTGCCGGCCGGTTTCGGACCGGGCGGCGCCGGCTTCGGATAGGGCGATTTGTAACGCCAGCCGCCCGGCACATCGATCGTGCCGAGCAGTATCTGCAGCAAGTGCAACGCGCGGCAGGTCTGGAATCCGTTGGAATGCGCCGAGATGCCGCGCATCGCATGGATCGACACCGGCCGGCCGCGCATTGTTTTGTGCTCGCGCCCGGCCCAGTCTGTCCAGGTCACCGGGATTTCGATCTGTTCTCCGAAAGCGGTCGCGGCGATCTCGCCGGCGATCCGGCGGATCGTCTCGGCCGGGATGCCACACATCGGCGCGACATTTTCCGGCGCATAGCGCGGATCGAGATAGCGCTCTGCGATCAGCTGAAACACCGGCACGGCACGGCGGCCGTCGGGTAAAGTCGCGTCGCCGACAACTCGTGCCTCGACGCCCGCCTGCTTGCCGCTGGCAAGCCCGCCCGCCGCGTCGAGCACCAGTGGCTCGCCGGCCTCGTTGCGAACGAACAGGCCATCATCGGCGGTTCCCGGCGCCTGGATCACCAGCCAGGCGGCGTTCGTGTAACGCCCGAGATAGTCGAGATCGATCTTGTCGGCGCGGAGCAGCTGATGCACCAGGGACAGCACAAACAGCCCGTCGGTGCCGGGGCGGATGCCAATCCATTCATCGGCGATTGCCGAATAGCCGGTGCGCACCGGGTTGATCGAGATGAATTTGGCGCCGCGCCGGCGCAGCCCGGACAGCGCCAGCTTGATCGGGTTCGAATCGTGGTCTTCGGCGACCCCGAACATCAGGAAAAGACGGGTGCGCTCCCAATCGGGTTCGCCGAATTCCCAGAAGCTGCCGCCCAGCGTGTACATACCGGCGGCTGCCATGTTCACCGAGCAGAACCCGCCATGCGCCGCGAAGTTCGGGGTGCCGAACTGGGTCGCCCAGAACCCGGTCAAGGATTGGCTTTGGTCGCGGCCGGTGAAGAACGCCAGCTTCCTTGGGTCCTCGGCGCGGATCTTCGACAGCCAGTCCACCGCCGTCGCGATCGCCTCGTCCCACTCGATCTCGCGGAACTCGCCGGAACCACGCTCGCCGACCCGCATCAGCGGCTTCGACAACCGCGCCGGCGAATAGTGCTGCATGATCCCCGAGGCGCCTTTGCCGCAGATCACGCCGCGATTAACCGGATGGTTCGGGTTACCCTCGATGAAGCGGATGCCGCCATCCTTCAGATGCACTTTGATGCCGCAGCGGCAGGCGCACATGTAGCAGGTGGTGTATTTGACCTCGTCGGATATGCGGGGCGATGTGTCGACCGCCTCCTTGGGCGACCAGTAATCATGCCAGCGTTCGCGAAAGTTCATCCCACCCATCACCATGATCGATTGCCGGCGACACCTGACGCCCGAGCAGTGGCCCTAGGGCTGCTTCTGCTCGCTGCCCCCGGCATCGGCCGCTCGCGGCGCGTTCTCGACCGGCAATCCCTGTTCGCGATAGAACCGCACCGCGCCAGGGTGCAGCGGAACCGACAAGCCATTCAAGGCTTCGCTGAGCTGAATGCGCTTGCCGAGCGGATCGAGGGCGTCGAGTAGCCTTCTGGTCCCCTGATGCCACAGCGACTGGGTTATTGCATAGACCAGATCCGCTTCGACATCGGCATTGACCAGCCACAGCGCGTAGAATCCCAGCGAGACTGTTTCACTATCGATGCCGGGGTAGAGGCCCGCTGGAATGGCGGCACGGTGATAAAACGAGAAATCCTTCTTGAGCTTCTCCAGCAAGGCATCGTCGAACGGGACCAGGCGGATCGGGATCGTCGAAGCAAGGTCGCGGATCGCCGGGACCGGGTAGCCGCCGACCAGAAAAAACGCGTCGATCTCGCCGGCCTTCAGCTCCTCGGCGGCCGGGCCGGGTCGCAGAAACTTGCGGGTCAAATCCTTCTCGCGAAACCCGGCGCTCGACAGGAAAACTACCGCATCCGCCGCGGTGCCCGACCCGGACTCGCCAATCGAGACGCGTTTGCCCTTGAGATCGGCGAGCTTATGAATCGGGCTGTCGGCGCGCACCACCAGATGCGCGGCCTCGGGAAACAGGCTGGCGATCGTCCGTAACTGCCGCTGCGGCCCGGCCTCGGCGAAGATCTTGCTGCCGTGATAAGCCCAGCCCGCCAGATCGGCCTGCGCGAAACCGGATTCGATCTGGCCGCTGTTGATCAGCCGGAGGTTCTCGATCGAGCCGGGGGTCGCCTGCGCTACGGCAACCAATCCGGGCACCCCGCAACTGCCGCCATGACCGCAGGCCGGGCCTCCGGTCGGGCCCGAGATGGCGCCGGCCACGACCCCGCCGATTTCGAAGAAGCTGCCGCCGGTCGCTGCCGTGCCGATCCGGAAAAAGCGCGCGTCCGGTGCTGCGGCCGCAATACACACGACCATCATCAAAAGCAAACTGGCGCAGGCCATGCCGCGCCAGCAATACTTCCAGATCCCGACCATCGTCTCACGCGGTGAGACAGCCATGGGCGATGACAGCATGCTTTACTGCCGATTGCAACCTAACCCTGGGCGCTAGATTTGCCGCGGAGCCGATCTCGTTTAGCCTCCGCCGTCTAATTGCCACCGAGGAAACCGCGAATGGCCGATGCCATTGAGCCGATCGATCTACGCTCGGACACCGTGACCCGCCCTTCGCCGGGCATGCGGCGGGCAATGGCGGAAGCGCCGGTTGGCGATGATCAGTACGGCGAAGACCCCACAGTCAATCGGCTGCAGCAGCGGATCGCCGAATTGCTTGGCAAGGAGGCCGGGCTGTTTGTTCCGAGCGGCACGATGGCCAACCAGATCGCGCTGAAATTGCTGACTCGGCGGGGCGACGAGGTGATCCTCGGCAAGGACGCCCACATGATGTGGCATGAAGCCGGCGCCGGGGCGGCCAATTCCGGCGTCCAGTTCACCGCGATCGGTCATGGCGGTCTGTTCACCGCCGCGGATTTCCGCGCCGCTGTCAAACCGCCGGGCCACATCGTGCTGCCGCCGACCGGACTGGTTGCGATCGAGAACACCCACAATCTCGGCGGTGGGGTCGTCTTCCCGCAGGCAGATGCCGTCGCGGTCTGCGCCGCGGCGCGCGAGGCCGGCATCGCCACTTATCTCGATGGCGCCCGGCTGTTCAACGCGGCCGCCGCCTCGGGGCTCAGCTTGGCCGCGCTGGCGCAGCCCTTCGATCTCGTCTCGGTTGCCTTGTCGAAGGGGCTCGGGTGTCCGGTCGGCAGCGTGCTGGCCGGCGACAGGGTGACGATCGCGCGCGCGGTGCGGGCCCGCCGTATGTTCGGTGGCGCGATGCGGCAATCCGGCATCCTGGCCGCCGCCGGGCTTTACGCGCTCGACCACAATGTCGCGCGGCTCACCGAAGACCACGCCAATGCGCGGCTGATCGCTCAATGGCTCGCCGGCGTCTCCGGTCTCATGCTCGATCTCGCGACGGTGCAGAGCAATATCGTGATCTTCCGGCTTGAGGATCAGTTGCCCGATGCGGCGACAATCGCGGCCGGCGCCAGGGAAGCCGGAGTGCTGGTCTCGGCGCTTGGCCCGCGCACCGTGCGGGCGGTCACGCATCTCGACGTCACCGCCGAGCAATGCCGCGTCGCCGCCGACCGCCTGGCCAATATCATCGAGGCGCGCTGACCAGCGCGTCGGCGTTGCGTTTCCTCAGCAGGTATTTCTGCTCGCCGGTCAGGACCAATTCGTTCCTCTGGTTGTGCACGGTGACCGCGATCGCCGCAACGCCGGTCGTGCGCTGCGGTGTCAATGCTGCGACTGCAAGACTCGGATACAGCGTGTCGCCGGGGTAGACCGGTTTCAGGAATTTCGATGATTGCTCGATAAAGGCGATCAGCGAGTCGCCAATCACATGCGCGAAGGTGCCGGCGCCGGCCGCGGTGAAGCACAGCACCTGAAATCCGTGCGCCAGCGGACCGGGATGACCCCGCTCGCGGCAATATTCAATGTCGTAATGGATCGGGTGGTTATCGGCCGAGACCGTCTGGAACGCGGCGAAATTGGCCTCGGTCACGGTTCGGCTCGGAATATAGAAGCGCTCGCCAACCGCGAGATCCTCGAAATATCGGCTCTCTGGGAAACGGTGCTGCCGCCGGTCGAAACCCTTGCTATCCGCCATCGCTGCAACCCCTGCGCTTTACGATGCCGCATCAAGGGGGCAGGGACGGGCGACGTCAACTCACAGCATGGGTCGGCCGCCGGTCACCGGGATCATCGCGCCCGTGATGTAGCTGCCGTCATTGCTGGCGAGCAGCACATAGGCAGGTGCCAGTTCGGCCGGCTGGCCGGGCCGCCCGAGCGGCGTGTTCTTGCCGAATGTCTCGACCGTTTCTCCCGCCATCGTCGATGGGATCAGCGGTGTCCAGATCGGCCCGGGCGCGACGCAATTGACGCGGATCCCCTGCTTGGCGAGGAGCTGCGCCAGCCCGGCGGTGAAATTGGCGATCGCACCCTTGGTCGTGGCATAGGCGAGCAGATGCGGGTTTGGCGATTTGGCGTTGATCGAGCTGGTATTGACGATCGCGCTGCCGGGCTTCATGTGCGGCGCCGCGGCTTTCACGAGATAGAACATGCTGTAGATGTTGGTGCGGAAGGTCTTGTCCCATTCCTCGTCGCTAATCTCGTCGAGGCTCTGGTAGGTCATCTGGTAGGCGGCGTTGTTGACGAGGATGTCGAGCCGGCCGAACTCCTTGACCGCTCGTTCCACGAGCGCGCGGCAATGCGCCGGATCGGCGCCGTCGCCGGCCATCAGTGCTGATCAGCTATCTCGAGGAGCATGACCCAGCGCGCGGTTTCCTTGGCGTCGTCATGCTCCTCGAGATAGCTGATCAGCACGTCGGCGCCCTCGCGTGCAAAGGCGATCGCCACCGCCCGGCCGATCCCGGAATCGGCACCGGTGATCAGCGCCGCGCGTCCCTCGAGCTTACCGCTGCCCTTGTAAGAATGCTCGCCGTGATCGGGGCGCGGCTCCATCTCGCTTGTCTCGCCCGGCGGCTCCTGCTGCTGCGGTTTGAACGGCGGTTTGGCGCCGGCTTCTTTCGGATCGTCGTCGCGCATTGTCGTGCTCCCGTTCGGAGGCTCTCGAATCCGAACGGGCGCCCGGAAAGCCGGGTTCCCTGAAGAACGGCGATCTCGCACCGGGCGATTGGGGAACTAAACCCTCGGCTATGACGTCACGCGGTTAACGGAACGCCTGTCCTATGACGCGTTCTGGCTCATCGCTAATCGCAAGGAGCAGGATTGATGGCGATCCATCAAACACCGGCACAACGCAAAACGGTGGAGCGGGTCATGCACGAGTTCAAGCATGGCGAGCTCAAGACCGCGCGCGGCACGCGCAAAGTGAAAAACCCGAAACAGGCCGTCGCGATCGCGCTCAGTGAGGCCGGTGCCTCGAAATATGATACGCCGAAGGAGCGGGCCCACAATTTGCGCCGCACCAAAAAGAAGGAGCGGCGCGGCGAGACCGGTCAAGCCGCGGCCGAAGGACGCCGGCACACCGCACAGCGCCGAGCGGGCGACGGCAAGACCCGGAGCGAGCTTTATCGGGAAGCCAAACGCCGCGATATTCCGGGCCGCTCAAAGATGAACAAGCAGCAGCTCGAACGCGCCTTGCACCGCTGATCCCGCAGCGCTGATCATCGTGCGCCGCGAACGGAAAAAGCCCGGCGGCCTTTCGGCTGCCGGGCTTGCAGAACAATCGAAGGTGGTTGCGGGGGGCCGAAACCACCGAAAATTTCCGATCTCGATAGCGATCTAAGTTCATAAACTCTGCGGACCTGGGGAATGCCGAATCGGGTCAGCTTAAAGCAAAGGTCCGCGTGGGAGCATGTTGTCCAAACCGGTCACGATGGCGGACAATCGGGGAGCAAGCAGGAGGACGGCCATGCCAGTCATAGACGTGCAGGTTCACCCCTTCGATCGAAATCATCCCGGCCGGCCGTGGGCCAGCCCCTCGCACGGACTCGACTCCGCCACGGGCGAAGAGATGGTTGCTGCCATGAACAATGTCGGCGTCGACGGCGCGATCATGGTCTCGTCGTTCAGCGCCTATGAATACGATCCGAGTTACGCGCTCGAAGTTTACAATACCTATCCGAACAAGTTCCGGGTTGTGACGCCGGTCGATGCCACCGATCCAGCGATTGACGATGTGGTGGCGAAATGGGCGGCAACGCCAGGCGCGCGCGGCATTCGCATACGAATGCGCGACGGCTTGCCGATGGACGCGGACCACCCCGGTTTGAACCGCGCCTTCGCTGCCGCCGCCAAACATGGATTGCCTGTGAATTTGCTTTGCTGGGGCATCCTGGACAAAGGGCTGCCGCACATCCAGCGACACCAGGGTACGATCATCGTTATCGACCATCTCGGCCTGCTGCAACCTGCCCGTCCACCGGTCCCCGCCGACATTTGGGCCGATCTACCCAAGCTACTCGCCTTGGCTCAATACGAGAACGTCCGGGTGAAGATCAGCGGTGCCTGCACGATGTCGCACCAACCCTTCCCATACGACGAAATCTGGGAGCCGGTACTGCGGGTCATCGATGCGTTCGGGCTGGACCGTTGCATGTGGGGCACCGACTGGACGCGGACCATCGGCATGCTGACCTATGAGCAAGGCGTCGCACCGTTCCGCGACACCAAACGCCTGTCCGAGAACGACAAGGCAGCACTCATGAGAGGAACGTTGCAG
>Ga0209474_10004052_pt1 | contig 12716 bp, 14 predicted proteins | sample GraSoiAngelo_145_FD_185902 | JGI IMG/M metagenome (GOLD analysis project Ga0209474, IMG submission 185902) | Grasslands soil microbial communities from the Angelo Coastal Reserve, California, USA - 14_1009_05_20cm (SPAdes) (version 2) | ecosystem: Environmental > Terrestrial > Soil > Grasslands...
GCCGCGCCGGATGCCGCCGTCGACCAGCACCTCGACGTTCTCGCCGGCCGCCTCGGCGACCTCCGGCAAGACGTCGAGCGTGGCAGGCACGCCGTCGAGCTGCCGGCCTCCGTGGTTGGAGACCACGACCGCGGCGGCGCCGTGCTCGGCCGCGAGCAGCGCGTCCTCCGCGGTCAGCACGCCCTTCAGCACGAGCGGCAGCTCACACGTCGAACGGAGCCACTCGAGGTCGCGCCAGGTCAGGCGCGCGTCGACGATCCCGCCGAGCGCCGCGTGGAAGTCCCGGCGGGCGAGCGCCACCGGCAGGTTCGGCGAGGCGAGGTCGTCGGGAAGCGCGAAGGCCTCGCGGATGTCGCGCTCGCGCCGGCCTGCGACCGGGAAGTCGACCGTGAGCATCAGGGCCCGGAAGCCCGCCTCGACCACGGCCGCCAGCAGCTCTTGCGTGAAGCCGCGGTCGCGCGACCAGTAGAGCTGGAACCACTGCGGCGCGCCGGGCGCCGCGTCCGCAAGCTCCGCCGGGGTGACGCTCGAGAGGGTCGAGAGGCACATCGCGGTCCCGGCGGCGGCTGCGGCGCGGGCCATCGCGAGCTCGCCCTCCGGATGCGCGAGCCGCTGGAAGGCAGTCGGCGCGACGAGCAGCGGCATCGACAGCTCGGCGCCGAGAACGGTGGTCGCGGTCGACACCTCGTCCACGTCCACGAGCACCCGCGGCCGCAGCTCCCAGCGCCCAAAGGCGGCGGCGTTGGCGCGGAGAGTCTGCTCGTCGCCCGAGCCGCCCGCGTAGTAGCCGTACGGGCCGGGGTCGAGCCGCTCCCGCGCGGCCGCCTCGAAGTCGTCGACGTTGACGAGCTCCGTCACGCGAGGCCTATGTGCAGCGTCTCGCCGTCGAGCTCAACCGAGCCGCCCTGAGCCCGGAGCACGCGCACCGCCACCGCGGCGCCGAGGTCACGCAGGTCCTCGCCGAGGACGACCGGAGCCGAGGCCGGAGTCACCGGTGAGAGCTCGAGCGACGTGCCGCGCGCGCTCAGCCGCACCTGCTCGAGGCCGCCGTGGCGCAGCGCGCACCGGGCGAGGGCGGCGACAGCCCGCTCGGTCGCGTCGGCGTCGAGCTTGAGCCGCGCTCCCTCGCCGCCGGCCTCGACCCGCTCCTCGCCGAGCCGCGCCGCGGCCGCGCCGACGAGCTCGAGCGTGTCGAGCTCCCTGCGAACCGGTTCGTAGCGGCCGGCCTCGATCCGGGCGAAGAGGGCGAGCTCGTCGATCAGGTCGGCGATCTGGCCCGAGGCGGTGTCGATCATCTCCAGGTAGCGCGCCGCAGGGTCCTCGAACTCCCCCGTGCGGACGAGCGTCTGCGCGAAGCCGTGCACCGTGGCCAGCGGCGTGCGCAGGTCGTGGCACGCGAGGAGGACGAGGCGGGCGAAATCATTGTCTTCGGTAGCGTTGGCGGCCATGAGGGAGTCCCGCGAGCTTCTAACACACGACCTGCAAGCATCGCCGTCCGAGGTGCCGCTCGCACTCTCGCGAGCCGGCGTCGGCGGGCTTCAGAAAGCGATCCGGATCCGCTACGGCGACACCGAGAAGCTGATCGCCGCGGAGATCGACTGCACCGTCGACCTCGAGCAGACGCAGAAGGGCGTGCACATGTCGCGCTTTCCGGAGCTGTTCGAGGAGGCGATCGAGCAGGTCGTGATCGGCGAGGCCCTGCTGGTCGAGCAGCTCGCCGAGCACATCGCCGCCCACATCGTCGAACGCCAGCGGGCCTTGCGCGCCGAGGTGCGCATCCAGGCGCGCTATCCGGTCGAGCGCGAGACCCCGGTGACGGGGCTGCCCACGCAGGAGATGGTCTCGCTGATCGGGCTCGCGGGCGCCTCGGCGGACCGCACCCGGCGGCTGGTCGGGGTCGAGGCGACCGGGATCAACGCCTGCCCGTGCGCCCAGGGCCTCGTCCGCGAGCGTGCGGCCGAGCGGCTGGGCGAGGCCGGTTTCGACGAGCTGGACGTCGAGCGGATCCTGGAGCTCGTCCCGCTCGCCACGCACAACCAGCGCGGACGCGGGACGCTGTTCGTCGGCACCGAGACGACCGTGAACGCCGAGGAGCTCGTCCGGATCGTCGAGGGCTCGATGAGCTCGCCGGTCTACGAGCTGCTCAAGCGCCCGGACGAGCTGTTCGTGGTCGAGCACGCGCACCTGCAGCCGCGCTTCGTCGAGGACTCGGTGCGGATCGCGCTGCGGGACGTCCTCGCCGCCTACCTGGGCCTCGCCGACAGCGACTTCCTGCTCTCGCGCCAGGTCAACCTGGAGACGATCCACTCGCACGACGTGATCGCGGAGCGCTACGGAACAGCGGGGGAGCTGCGACGGGAGCTGGCTGGCGAGCCGGCTGGCCGCCAGACCGGGCTCCACGAGTGGTTGACGTAGCCAGGCTCGAGCGTCGACTCGAGGCGGTGCAGGAGCAACAGCGCGCGCTCAGCCGCGTCTCGCGCGCGGTCGCGCGCTCCCACGAAGGGCTACAGCCGGTTCTCGACGAGGTCGTCGAAGCTGCGACGAGGTTGTCTCAGGCGACCAACGGACGACTCTGGCTGCTCGAAGACGGCGTGCTCCGGGTCTTTGCCAACTACGGCTCGGATGAGGGCTTCGACTACGAGAAGCAACACCCGCTTCCGGTGGACCGCACGTCGATGGCGGGCCGCACGGCGCTGACACGGGACACGGTCCACGTTCCGGACATCGCGGAGGATCCCGAATACGCCTACTCCGGGCCCATCCACTTCCGCGCCGGGTTCCATGTCCCGATCCTGCTGGACGACGAGTTCATCGGCGTGATCGGGTTCGTTCGCGAGGAGGCCGGCCCGTTCGCCGACGAGCACATCGAGCTCGCCAGGACCTTCGCCGACCAGGCCGCGATCGCGATCGCCAATGCCCGGCTGCTCGCCGCGGTCGAGCGGCAGCGGTCAGAGCTTTCGCGCTTCCTCTCGCCGCAGATAGCGGAGCTCATCTCCTCCGAGGACGGCGAGAGGCTGCTCGCCGGGCACCGGGCCTACATCTCCGTGCTTTTCTCCGACCTGCGCGGATTCACGGCCTTCGCCGAGACCGCCGCGCCCGAGGAGCTGCTCGAGGTGCTGCGCGAGTACCACACGGCGATGGGGGAGCTGATTCCCCGCTATCACGGCACGCTCGAGCACTTTGCCGGCGACGGGCTGATGGTCTACTTCAACGACCCGGTACCGGTGGAGGCGCACGAGCTGCAGGCGGTCCGGCTGGCGCTCGCGGCCCAGGAGTGTTTCGCCGAGCTCGCTGCCGGCTGGCACAAGCGCGGCACGGAGCTCGCCCTCGGGATCGGGATCGCAGCCGGCTACGCGACGCTTGGCCGCATCGGCTTCGAGGGACGCTACGACTACGGGGCGCTCGGGCCGGTCACGAACCTCGCCTCACGCCTCAGCTCGGCCGCCGAGGCAGGCCAGAGCCTCGTCAGTCAGCGCATCTACGCGGCGGTCGACCAGCTCGTCGAGGCGGCGCCGCTCGGCGAGCTCGAGCTCAAGGGCTTCGTGCGCCCCGTCGCCGCCTACGAGGTGCACCGGCTGATCACGACGTAACGGCGCCACGGCGGAAGCGGAAGCGAGTCTCGGTCCCAGCGCGCAGGCGGGCGATGTTCGGCCGGTGGAGGACGAGCACCGCCAAAGCGGCCGCTCCCGCGAAGACGTCGACTGGCCACGGCTCGCCGAGTGCGACGGAGGCCACCGGCAGCGAGAGCGCAGCGGCGATCGAGGCGACCGAGGCGTAGCGGCAGATCGCGAAGACGAGGACCCAGACCGCGGCCCCGATCCCGCCCACGATCGGGGCCACGCCGAAGAACGCTCCGCCACAGGTCGCGACCACCTTTCCGCCCTTCGCGAAGCGAAGGAACAGCGGCCGCCAGTGCCCGAGCATCGCCCCGCCGCCGGCCAGCACGCCGGCCAGATGGCCGACGTAGATCGTCGCCAGCAGCGCCGGCACGAACCCCTTCGCCACGTCGAGCGCCATCACCGGCGCTCCGAGCTTGGCGCCGTAGGTCCGCCAGACGTTCGTCGCGCCGATGTTGCCGCTGCCGACCTTGCGGATGTCCTCGCCGCGAAAGATCCGCACGAGCCAGTAGCCGCTCGGGATGCTGCCGGCCAGCCAGCCGGCGAGGACGAAGAGCGCAGTGTTCAGGGCGTGATCTGGTACCCGCTCACCCAGGCGTTAACGGCGTCCCAATCGAGGTTGTCGAAGAACGCGTCGATGTAGGAGGCGCGGTCGGTCTGGTAGTCGAGGTAGTAGGCGTGCTCGTAGACGTCGAGCGCGATCAGCGGGGTCGCATTCCAGATCGGGAAGGTGTTCTGCGCGTCGCCCACGTAGTTGAAGAGCTTGCCTTCGTCCCAGTCGTAGGCCGTCCAGGCCCAGCCGCGCCCGGCCATCCCGGTCGCCTTCAGGTCGGCGCGCCAGTCGCCGGCAGAGCCGAAGTCGCGAACGATCAGGTCCCGGATCGCTCCATCCGGGTCGCCGCCGCCGCCGCCGAGGTGCTCGAAGTAGATCTCGTGGTTCTTGATCCCGCCGAGCGCGAAGCTGAGCTCCACCTTCAGGGCGCGGACGTCGGAATAGACCTGGTTCGCGGAGGCGAGGTCGATCTCGGCCAGCTTGCCCATGATCTCGTTCCGCTTGTTGACGTAGCCCTCGTAGAGCTTGTAGTGGGCCTCGACGGTCTCGCGCGAGATGCCGTGCAGGTCGAGGAGCACGGGCTTCAGCTCGCGAGCAGTGATCTCCTCGTGGTTGAACGCGAGCGTGGCCAAAGACGGCTCCTTTCGACGTGAGGGACGGCTGAGCATAGGCAAAAGGCGGTAGCCTCGGCAGGACAGCGGAGAAAGGAGCGCACATGGCGTTCGAGGTCCCGGCACTTCCCTATGGCTACGACGCGCTCGAGCCGCACATCGACGAGCAGACGATGCGCGTCCATCACGACAAGCACCACCAGGCGTACGTGGACAACGCCAACAAGGCGCTCGAAGGCACCGAGCTCGCCGACAAGCCGGTCGAGCACGTGCTCACCAACCTGGACGTCCTCCCCGACGACAAGCAGACGGCGGTTCGCAACAACGTCGGCGGCCACGCCAACCACTCGCTCTTCTGGGAGATCATGGGCCCGGACGGCGGTGGCGAGCCGGCGGGCGAGCTGGGCGCGGCGATCAGCGACCTCTGGGGCGGTTTCGACGATTTCAAGAAAGCGGTCAACGACAACGGCGTCAAGCGCTTCGGCTCCGGCTGGACCTGGCTGGTGCACGACGGCACCGGGCTCTCGCTCTACTCGACGCCCAACCAGGACTCACCGCTCCTGAATGACGACCTGCCGATCCTCGGCATCGACGTCTGGGAGCACGCCTATTACCTCAAGTACCAGAACCGGCGGCCCGATTACCTCGAGGCCTGGTGGAACGTCGTCAACTGGGACGTCGTCGCCAAGCGCTTCGACCAGGCGGTCGCCGAGCTCGGGGCACCGGCGACCTAGCCTGGATCGAAAGACGAGTTATGCCCGAACGACGTTGCTGATGGCTGCCGCGTAGCACGGCGAAGCCTGCGTCTTGCTCAGGGCGAGCCGGACTCGGGTCCCCTTCGGGAGCTTCGACCTGAACTTGGCCGAGCTGATGACGGTCGGCTTCTTGGTTCCCGGGGCCGACGTCGAGAGCACGACCTTCTTCACCTGGACCCAGCGCTTCTTCAGCTTCGCGTAGCGCTGGAAGAGCACCGTCTTGCCCTTCAGGTCGATTCCGGCGGTGACCGTCGCGCCGTACGAGCCGCGCGCGACGCGGGTCAGCTGGACGACCGGCGTGACGACGACCGCGACGGTGTTGCTCATCACGGCGTGCTCGCTGGATTGGTAGAGGGTGTCGACGGTCGGCGTGTCGGGCGCAGTGTAGGCGCCCTTCGCGGCCGTCTTCACGCGGGCGACGTTCCTCGGCTTCGTGCTGCCGCAGTCGGTCGCCTGGATCGAGATCTGCTGGTTCGTCTTCTGAGTCGAGAGCGCCCCGCTCAGCGTCACCGAGCTTCCGTACTTGACGTTCTGGGAGCTCGAAGCGAGCGTCAGCGTGACCGGTGCGGCCGCGGTGGCCGCCGCCGCAAGGGCGGCCCCCGCGAGGAAGGTGACTATGAGCGTCTTCATGCCACAGATGACGTTCGCCGCGGCCGCAAATTGCGCCGTGCTATCACTCGTTCGGTGCGCGCACTGGTGACCGGCGGAACGGGTCGGATCGGCTCGGCGATCGTGGCCCGCCTGCAGGGCGAAGGCTGGACCGTCGTCGCGGCAGGCCGGGCGGACGGAGACCTGGCCGCCGTCGAGCAGGCCCGCGCTCTCGTCGAGCGGGCCGTTGAGGAGCTCGGCGGGCTCGACCTGCTGGTCAACGCCGCCGGGGAGGGCTTCGCGCCCCGCGCGGTGACCGAGGTGACCGAGGCCGATTGGGACGCCGCCTTCGGCGCCACCGTCAAGGGAAGCTTCTTCGTCACGCAGACCGCCGCGGCCCACCTGCGCGCCTCGCATGGCTGCATCGTCATGATCGAGGACGTTGCCGCCTATCAACCGTGGCCGTCGTTCGCCGCCCACTGCGCCGCGAAGGCGGCCCAGGCGATGCTGACCCGCGTGCTCGCCCGCGCACTTGCGCCGGAGGTGCGCGTCTGCGGCGTCGCGCCGGGCCCGGTCGCGGTCGAGCCGGACCAGGAGGAGCGCCGCGCCGCGGAGACGCTGCTGGGCCGGATCGGCTCGCCCGAGGACGTGGCCGGAGCCGTCGCCTACCTGGCGACCGCAGACTTCGTCACCGGCACGAGCCTTGTCGTCGACGGCGGCAGTTTGCTCCAATCCATGCGGCTCGGACCGGCGTAAGACCATGCGATGGAAATCGCACTTCAGGCCCCTTACCGGTTGCCGCGGCAGGCCAGAGCCGCAACCATGCGCCCGGTGTCCACGAACGAGTTGACCGACGCGGAGCTGATCATCCGCACCGGCGACGGCGACCGCGGCGCCTTCGAGGTGCTCTACCAGCGCTACGCGCGGCCGGTGTTCGGCCTCGCCCTGCGCCGCCTCGGCGACCGCGGGCGCGCCGAGGACGCCGTCCAGGAGACCTTCGCGTCGATCTGGCGCGCGGCCCGCACCTACAAGCCCGAGCGCGGCCCTGGCGGCCCCTGGCTCTATGCCGTCGCACGGAACGCGATCGTCGACCGCAGCCGCGCCCGCAGCGAGACGCCGGTCGAGACGCCAGAAGAGGAGTCTCTCACCGCCGGACCGCCCGAACGGGCCGAGGCCAGCTGGGTGGCCTGGCGCGTCCACCGCGCGCTCGAGGAGCTGACCCCGAACGAGCGCTCGGTGATCGAGCTCGCATACTGGAGCGGCCTCTCGCAGTCCGAGGTGGCCGAGTACCTCGGCATCCCACTCGGAACGGTCAAGACACGCACGCGCGCAGCGCTCGCCCGCCTCGCCGGTGTCCTCGAGGAAGAGCTGGGATGACTCCAGATTTCCGCGAGCTGATCGGCGACGACGTGCCCGAAGAGGAGCGCGCGAGGCTCGAGCGCGTCCACGAGCTGCTCATCGAGGCCGGCCCGCCGCCCGAGCTGCCGCCCGCGATCGCCGACCTCTCCGGTGAGCCCGAGACGGTGGTCGTCCTGCCGCGCCGCCGCGCGGGCGCGATGATCGCGCTCGCGGCCGCGATCGCCCTCGTCGCCTTCGTCGGCGGCTACGCCGCGGCCCACCACGGCAACGGCACGTTCAGCACCTTCAAGAGCCTCCCGATGCACGGGACGGCTGCCGCCCAGAACGCGTCGGCGACGATCGACCTCGGCAACCTCGACGCGAGCGGCAACTGGCCGCTGCGGGTCGAGCTGCGGAACCTGCCTGCGCTACCGCGCGGCGGGTACTACGAGATGTTCCTGACGAAGAACGGCAAGCCGGCCGCGACCTGCGGTGCATTCGCCGCCTCGGGCTCCAGCTCGACGGTGCGTCTGAACGCGCCCTACAACCTGAGGCGCTTCAACGGCTGGATCGTCACCCGCCACCTGCCGGGCTCGCACCGGGACCCGGTCGTCCTGACTACTTAGGGAGCCGCGCGGCCGTTCGCGACGAAGGCCGCGTACGTGACCGGCATCTTCTGCTCGAAGAAGCGCTCGCAGGCCTCGGCGTAGCGCCGGATCTCGCGCTGGGCGGTTTCGGCGGCCCGGAGCGAGACGAAGTTCATCAGCGAGCGCGCGTTGACCGTCCAGTAGAACTCGGTGTAGGCGCCGACCGGCAGGGCGCAGCGGGCCAGCTCGCGGGCGACGCCGAGCTCGACCAGGTCCTGGTAGGTCTCGTAGGCGGTCTCGTAGACAGCCTGCAGCTTTTCGCGCGTCGTCTCGGCGACCTCGTCGGAGACCGGCTCGAACGAGTAGGCCCCCGGCTTGCCGACCTGGCTGCGCACGTCCTCGGCCTCCGGCACGTAGAAGTCGTCGGTCGCCTTGGCATAGCGGAGGCTGAACTCGTTGAAGGAGCCGACCCGGTGCCGCATCCACTCGCGCGCGACGAAGATCGGGCAGCGGATGTGGAAGCGGAACGAGTTGTGCTCGAAGGGGGTCCCGTGCCGGTCGCGCATCAGGAAGCGGATCAGGCCTTCGTCGGACTCGTCCATCTCCTCCCTGCGCCGCGCGAAGCTGACCCGCGCGCCGTTGACGACGGAGAGGTCGTCGGCCATCGCGTCGTCGAGCCGGACGAAGCCGTGGTCGAGGACCCGGATGGTGTTGTCGGGTATCACTTCTGCGGTGACCGCCACGCGGGCGAGTGTAGCGGGGCTGTATGTCGGCACTTCCGGCTGGTCCTACCCGACCTGGAGGCCCGACTTCTATCCCGCCGAAGTGCGGCCGCCGGACTTCCTGCGCCACTACGCCGAGCGCTTCGCCACGGTCGAGCTGAACACGACCGGGTACCGCCTGCCTCGCGAGGAGCTGTTCGAGCGCTGGGCGGAGCAGACACCGGCCGGTTTCCTGTTCGCACCGAAGCTGAACGCGCACCTGCGCTCCGACTTCGGCACCTTTGCGGAGCGCGTGCGGCTGCTCGGCGAGCGGCTCGGGCCGATCCGCGCCGTCGTGGCGTCGGCTCGCGACGAGGGCCTGCTCGCGCTCCTGCTCGGCTCGTTCGACCCGTCGGTCCAACTGGCGCTCGACCTGCGGCACGACTCGTGGGACGGAATCGAGCCCGCGCTGCCGCCCAACGCCGTCCGTGTGAACGCGCTCGAGAGCGATGCGCCCTTCCGCTACCTGCGCCTGCGCGAGCCGCCCTACTCGGACGACGACCTGCGCGACTGGGCCGCAAAGCTACGGCCGCTGCTGGACGACGGCGTACGCGTCTACTGCTACTTCAAGCACGAGGACGAGCCGACGGGGCCGGCGTACGCGGCGCGCCTGGTCGAGCTGCTGGCCGAGTGAGCTCCACGATCTGCTCGACGGCGTGGCGGAGCTCGTCGTCGATGTTGAAGAAGTGCGGCCCCAGCCGCAGGCCGACATCCGGGCGGCTGTCGCAGATGATCTCGCGTGCCGCCAGCTCGCTGCAGACGGACTCGTGGTCGGCGACGCGCACGGCAACCGTGCCGCCGCGGCGCGCAGGGTCACGCGGGGTCCCCGACTCGAGCCCGTGCTCGTCGAGGAGCTCGAGCAGGAGCGTCGTCTGCTCGAGCGAGCGCTCGCGGATCCGGGCGACGCCGACCTCCTCGATCACGTCGTAGCCTGCGGTGGCGGCGTAGAGGGCGGGCACGTTGGGCGTCCCGGTCAGGAAGCGCGCGGCGCCGTCCGCGTAGTCCTGCCGCGGCTCGAAGGCGAAGGGCCGCGCGTGCGCCTGCCACCCGGTCAGTGCGGGCTCGAGCCGTTCCGCAAGTTCCGGGCGCACGTACAGCCAGGCGGCCCCGGGCCCGCCGCAGAGCCACTTGACCGAACCGCCGACCGCGAAGTCGACGCCGAGCGCGGTCACGTCCAGCGGCACGGTGCCGGCCGACTGGTACGCGTCGAGCACGACGAGCGCGCCTTGCTCGTGGGCCCGGGCGACGATCGTCTCGACGTCCTGGATCTCGCCGGTCTTGTAGAGAACGTGGGTGACCGGCACGAGCAGCGTCCGCTCGTCGATCGCCTCTGCGACCCCCTCGTCGTCGGGCGCGACGACCACCTCGAAGCCGGGCGCCGCCTGGTAGAGGTAGCGAACCGAGGGGAAGTTGCCTTCCTCGTAGACGATCCGCCGCCGCTCGCCGCCGGGCTCGAAGCACGAGAGGACGATCGCCTCGGCGATGGTGACGTTCTGGTGCATCGAGACGCTCCCGGGGGGCGCGCCGACGATCCGGGCGACCTGGTCGCCGACGGTCAGCGGCAGCTCCCACCAGCCCTCCTCCCAGGCGCGCACGCCGCGGGTGTTCCAGGCGCGCGCGTACTCGAGCACGCGCTCCTCGACCGCGGCCGGCATCGCGCCCAGCGAGTGGTTGATCAGGTAGGTCGTCTCCGCGAGGATCGGGAACCGGTCGCGGTAGCCGAGCAGGTCGCCCACGAAGCCGAGTCTACGGCGTCCGTATTCCCCATCCCCCGGTCGAGGGATTTTCGGAGCGAATCCCCTTTCGGGGTGATGGGTCGGCGGCCCGGCCCCGCATAGGTTCAGGGCAGTTTCGGAGACAGCGGCACGCGCCTGGCGAGCGCGGAAAGGGGAAATCGGGTTGCGAAGACACGAGGGTGGTTCCTGCGGCGAGTCCCGATCGAGCGGGCTCTGGGGCTCACGGCGAGGGGGGCGTGGATCGAACGGTCGCAATCGCGACGCGGTTCGGCGCGGCCTCCTGCTCCTGCCCCTGCTCGCGCTCGCAGCCCCGCTGGCTGCATCCGCCGGCAGCGGCCATGGGGGAAAGCCCATGCGCAGCTACATCGCCCCCTCGCTCGAGCGCACCGCCGCGGACACTCCGAGCGCCACCGTGCAGGTGATCGTCCAGAGCGACGCCGGAGCGGCGGACGCTCGCAGCGTCCTCAACACCTACGGCACCGCGGACACGCAGTTCGGGATCGCCGACGCGTCGGTCGGCTCGATCCAGGCGAGCGCGCTCGACGACCTTGCCACCGTGCCCGGGCTCGTCGTGACACCGAACAACCCCGTCGCGCTCGACGCCCCAGGCCGGCAGGCCGGCCTGAAGGGAGCGCCCGGCTCCGACCCGATCTGGCAGAAAGCTGTCGGAGTCGACCAGCTCTGGCCCGAGAGTTTCGTGCCCGCGAAGCACCGGCCCCCAAAGGACACGGTGCCACGCATCTCCGGCACGGGGCCGACCATCGCCTTCGTCGACTCGGGAATCGAGGCGGGCCGCGCGGACTTCGGGAGCCGGGTCCTCGCCGACGTCAACCTGAGCGATCTGCCGAACAACTCCCCGGGTGACGGCTTCGGGCACGGAACGCTGGTCGCCGGCCTCGCGGCGGGCGCGAACGCCACGTATACGGGCGCCGCGCCGACCGCCGGAATCGTCTCGCTCGACGTGATGGACGACAACGGCATGGCCCGCACGAGCGACGTGATCCGAGCGGCGCAGTGGATTCTCGCCAACCACGACCAGTACGACATCCGTGTCGCCAACTTCTCGCTGCACTCCACGACGCCGACGAGTTTCCGCTGGGACCCGCTGGACAAGGCGATCGAGAAGCTCTGGTTCGCCGGTGTGGTCGTCGTCGCCTCGGCTGGGAACGACACCAAGGGCGGCCAGCAGATCCGGATGGGCTTCGCGCCGGCGAACGACCCCTTCGCGATCGCGGTCGGCGCGCTCGACCTTCACAACTCCACGAATCTGCAGCTGACCACCGTTGCTCCCTGGTCGGACTGGGGTTACACCTTCGACGGCTTCGCGAAGCCGGAGCTGAGCGCACCGGGCCGCACGATCACCGGCCCCGTGCCGGCCGGCTCGACGCTCGCGAACACGAAGCAGTTCAAGAGCCAGGTGCTGAACACACCGGACGGGACCTACATGACGCTCTCCGGCACCTCGCTCTCGGCCCCGATCGTCGCCGGCATCGCGGCCGACCTGCTCGCCCTCAACCCGAACCTGACCCCCGACCGTGTCAAGGGCGCGCTGATGCTCGGGGCGCAGGCCCTTCCGAGAGCGCGCTCATTCTCGGCCGGCGTCGGCGAGGTCTCCGCACCGGCAGCGGCGGGCATCCGCTTCGCGCCGAACCCGAATCTGGGCCTCGACCGGTTCCTGATTCCCGATCCTTCGGGGAACGGCCTCGTCTTCGACGACCAGGCCTGGAAGCAGGCAGTGACGGAGTCGCCGGCGTGGGACTCGGTCTCCTGGCGCGACGGCTGGCTCGGCGCAACCTGGTCGGTGGTCTCGTGGGCGAACGTCTCCTGGTCGGACGTCTCCTGGAGCGACGTCTCCTGGTCGGACGTCTCCTGGTCGGACGTCTCCTGGAACGACGTCTACGCCGACGTCGACTAGCTGAGACGCTTCAGCAATCCCAGCGCACGCTGGTCCCACGGGACCCGGTGCGTGACGCCGGCCGCTCCGAGCGCTTCGCGGTTCGCGAGGTACCAGTCGTAGGTCTCGCAGAGCGCCTGCTCGTTCGAGAGGCGGGGTTTGAAGCCGAGCAGCTTTCGCGCCTTCGAGACGTCGACGTAGGAGTCACGGTGGGCGGTGCGGTAGTGCCACTCGGCGAGCGGCGAGAGCCGGGCCAGCTCGAGACCGCGCAGGGCG
>Ga0209474_10004053_pt1 | contig 12714 bp, 10 predicted proteins | sample GraSoiAngelo_145_FD_185902 | JGI IMG/M metagenome (GOLD analysis project Ga0209474, IMG submission 185902) | Grasslands soil microbial communities from the Angelo Coastal Reserve, California, USA - 14_1009_05_20cm (SPAdes) (version 2) | ecosystem: Environmental > Terrestrial > Soil > Grasslands...
ATTCGCCGCGTTCGCTTTGGCTCAGCGGCCGGTTACCGAGTCGCGCGGCTGGCGTGCGTTCGAAGGCGCGATCGGTCAGAGCCATGTGCGGCTTCCTGATCTGAAGCGATTCTGGATTGGCCAACGCTCGCTCGGCGCTTTCCACGTCTGGAAACAGTTCTTCATAAGCCATCAAGTGCCACGTGGTTTTGTCCTCGTCTTCATCAATCGCGATGACGCGCAGCAAACCAAAGCCGCTCTCAAGCTGAAAGATCAAATCGTCACCGGGAGCGAACTGCGCCATGGCGACAAAGTTAGCAGCAACTTTCGCGGATTCCTAGAGCAGCGAATCGAATTGTAATCATGGATCGGTAATCCTAAAATGCCTGAATCTCGTGAATTCAAAACCCGATTACTATGGGATCCTCGGCGCGCGTGAAGATGCGTCCGCTCGCGACATCGAACGTCTGTATAAGCGTCAGGCTCACCAGCGCCATCCTGATCGCGGCGGCGCGGAAGAAGACATGAAGGCGCTGAACGAAGCCTATCATGTGCTGCGTAGTGCGGAACGACGTCGCACGTACGACAATGAACGTCAGCGCCCGATTTCAAAGAATGCCCGAATCCTTGCGGCTCCAGCTTCGCGCGAGGTCGGCTTCTCGGGTCAAATATTGAGTGCACTGCTTTGTATTCTTCTCGGCTCGATGTTGCTCTTCCTGGTTCGCTTTAATGGCCTGTGGTTTCTCTGGCCTCTTTCGATTCTGGCAATGGGAGTAATACTCTTCGGCGTGGTGATCGCACACTCAGCTATGACCAATGCGCGCAACTCGCTCGCCGAGACTAATCCTGCGAAACGCTTTCGCTTTGCGCAGGAGATCGCTTTTTGGGTTGTAGTTGTCTGCGGCGGAGTCGCCTTCTATTTGATAATGACGTCAATCTAGCGGAACTATCATCATGGTTTGTGGACTCGATCTGTTGTTTTTGGAAGTGAACAGCTTGGAAGAATCGGTCGCGTTCTATTCCGATGTTCTCGCTTTTCAGATCGATTCACATGAACCGAGCGCCGAACCTCCGATCGCTTCACTTAGATCAGGCTCGCTGCGCATTACGCTGGTACAGCAACTCGAGACGATGCTCAAACGGGGCAGGGGAGTGCACTTTGTTTTGGGTGTAGCTGATGTCGATGCCTTTTATGAAAGCGTCTGTTCTCGCGATGTGTACGTTACCGAACCTCGGGACGAAGGCTGGGGCGGCCGATTTGTGAACTTACAGGATCCGGACGGATACCGGTTTTACTTCGTGGCCTGGGACCGCGAATCCAGTATCCAATAAGCTGGCAGCAGCACCAATGAACTATCAGTACATCGAGAGTCTTTTGATTAGATACCGTGGTCAGGTCGTCAATTTGAAGACCGTTTCCGGCGGAGTCTATGAAGGTTTAGTCAATGATGTAACGAATGATTACGTAGCACTAAAGGTTTCAGACGGAGTCGGCGGAGAAGATGTCGTCTTTGTCTTGTTGCATGCGATTGAATCGATCTTGCCGCAACGATCATGATGGCTCTCATTACAAAAAGTGATTAAGTCTCTCCAAATTTATTTGTAAAAAGATCTTCGTTTCAGTTGCATCGTCGCGTTGAGTTATGCATAATCACCCTGCGTCCGGCTCCCCGCTGGACGAAGTGGTCGCGTGGGGTGAGGACACGTGGCCTTAGGGTGGGGCTTGTGGGAGGGCCCCGCCCGCTTTTATTTTTAGGCGAAGTTTCTTCACTTCAATTCAGTCTCAATTCATTCGCATTCAACTCAGCGCAGTCGCATTGACTTTCAGAAGAAGTGCCTTAATATACGGCACGGACAAACCCTCTGAGTTTGTTTTTAAGAGATGAGCAGCGGCCCACCATTGCGGTGAACGCCTCGCCACAGTTGGCTTTACAGATGCCACACTGTGGCATTTTTAGCGCCGCAATAACGAGTGGATTGCCGTAACGATCGTTATGGCCTCTCTAAAGCGTCTGCTGGTTGGCAGCCCAATCAGAACAGCGCGCTTAGCACACGAGCGACTCACCAAAAAGACCGCGCTTGCGATCTTTGCTTCAGACGCACTGTCTTCGACGGCTTATGCGACCGAGCAGATCCTGCTAGTGCTCGCCGCTTCTTATGTCGCGGGCCAAAGCGTCGCCTTCGGACGCGTCGTCCCTATCTCAATCGCAATCGGCGCGCTGCTGGTAATCGTCGCGATCAGTTATCGGCAAACGATCTACGCGTACCCTTCGGGCGGCGGCGCTTTCATCGTTGCGAAAGACAATCTTGGGACAATGCCTGGACTAATCGCGGGCGCATCCTTGCTCGTTGACTACATCCTCACGGTTTCTGTGTCGATCGCCGCCGGTGTCGAGGCCATCACTTCAGCAATGGTAGGAACGCGCTTCGCGGGATTGCACGAACATCGCGTAGTGCTCTGTCTCTTCTTCATCGTTTTCATCATGGTTGCGAATTTGCGCGGCGTCCGCGAAGCGGGGGCGATGTTCGCTGCGCCCAGCTATGCTTTTATCTTCAGCTTCCTCGCGTTGATTGGCTATGGGTTGATTCGTTACTACCTCAATCCCGCGATTGTGCCGGTGCCGAATGATGCGGATTTGAAGATTGCCGAAGGCTATCATGCGCAGCCGCTGAGCATGTTGCTTTTATTAGGAGCATTCGCAAACGGCTGCGCGGCCTTGACAGGCATCGAGGCAATCTCGAATGGCATTCAGGCGTTCAAGCAGCCTGAGTCTAAGAACGCGGCAACGACGCTGTCATGGATGGCGGTTTTATTGATAGTGATGTTCCTTAGCGCGAGCCTGCTCGCACATCTTTTCAATGTTCATCCACTTGAACACGAGACGGTGATTTCGCAGATCGCGCGCGTTGTCTTCACTGGACCACTCGGCTGGTTTTATTACGTCGTCCAAGCTACGACGGCCGCGATCCTGATTCTTGCCGCCAACACTTCGTTCGCAGGGTTCCCGCGATTGGCTTCGCTGTTAGCACAGGATCGTTTTCTGCCAAGGCAACTCGCGAACTTAGGCGACCGGTTAGTGTTTTCAAACGGGATCGTGCTGCTGGCCATCTTTTCGGGTTTACTGGTTTGGGCGTTTCGCGGTGACACGAGCCGCCTCATTCCTCTCTACGCGGTGGGAGTTTTTCTATCTTTCACCCTGTCCCAGGCCGGCATGGTGGTTCATTGGTGGCGTGAAGGAAAAGGTTTGCGCGCCATGCGCGCGGCGGCAAATGCCGGCGACAACGCAGTGGCGGCGCAACTTGCTGCGCGCAAATCGCACTGGCGAAAGTACCTGGTCGTCAACGGTGTTGGGGCTGCGGCAACCTTCGTCGTGCTGCTGATCTTCATCGTTACGAAGTTCATTCACGGCGCTTGGATCGTGGTCGTGCTGATTCCGCTGCTGGTTTGGATGTTCTTGCGCATTCATCGCCACTACGTCGACGTGGCCCGGCAGCTTTCTACGGAAGGTCTCACCGGATTACGACAGTTGCATCACGAAGTGATCGTGCCCATCTCGGGAATTCATCGTGGCGTCATCGCGGCCCTGGAATATGCGAAGTCGATCGCGCCTCATCACGTGACGGCGGTATACGTGAACCTGGATGATCAGACGACGCAGAGGCTGCGCGAGAAATGGCAGCAATGGGGTTCAGGCGTAAATCTTGTAGTGGTGGCTTCGCCTTATCGTTCCTTGATTCGCCCGCTCTTCAATTACGTCGATCGCGTACGGCGAAGTTCTCCCGGCGTGGTAATCACGATTGTTCTTCCCGAGTTCGTGCCCGCCAAATGGTGGCAGAATCTCCTGCACAATCAGAACACTTTGTTTCTAAAGGGTGCGCTGCTATTCAAGCGCGGAGTGGTGGTAACGAATGTGCCCTATCACCTTGAGCATTGACGCTAGACGGCGGCGCTCATCGCTCGCGCGGCCATAAAGCATGCACGGCAATAGACGGGGCGCCCTTGTGAGGGATAAAAGGGAACCGTTGTTTGCTCGCTACATCGTGCGCAGGTTACGGTCACTTCGATTTTTTGTTTCATACCCGTGGATTGCGCAGCCGAGATTGCGGCAAGGCGATTGTTCTTGGCTTGCTTGCACGGTTTGCAACGCTTGGGCTCGTTCTTTAGTCCCTTGTCGTGAAAAAATTCTTGCTCGCCTACTGTCCAGATAAAATCTTCGCCACAATCAATGCAACTGATTGATCGGTCTTCATAGTCAGACACCTGATCTGTCCTCGGTGGCTCTGCATGCTCGTCTGACATTTTGTTCATCCTCCGCGCGGTTTTCAAAGGGCAGGGTAGCCCATCGCAGTGATCGACTCTATGAGGCTGTACGAGTAGGCCGCGAAAAACTAAACTAGCTGTCGATTGATGTGCTTGAAGGCAGCAGTGGCAGCCACAGCGGCTGAACTTATATGACTATGATCAACTGCTGTCAAGCGTTTTCCCACGCGAGCTGACAAGTTATTTTTGGCCATTTAGCGATGAGAATTCTCGTGATCGGATCGGGCGGTAGAGAACACGCCATCTGCTGGGCGCTGAGTAAAACTTCTGTTGAACCCGTCGAGCTATTTTGCGCGCCAGGCAACGCGGGAATCGCGCAGGTCGCTGAGTGTGTTCCGATTCAAGTTGACGACTTGTCAGCGCTAGTTGATTACGCTGAACAGTCTAATTTCGACTTGACGATGATTGGTCCGGAGGCGCCGTTAGCCGCCGGCATTGTTGACGAGTTCGAATCGCGCGGCTTGCGAATCGTGGGTCCGAACAAGGCTGCTGCGCGATTGGAATCGAGCAAGGCGTTTGCAAAAGATTTCATGACGCGTCATTCCATTCCGACTGCTCGTTATCGCGTCGCAAATTCAATTCAAGAAGCAAAACGGATTTTGCAATCAGGGGAGTTTGGCGATGATCTCGCGTCCGTTGTAGTCAAAGCTGACGGGTTGGCTGCCGGCAAAGGTGTCTTCGTCGCGCGCGACCTTGCGGCTGCGCTTGACGCCGTGCGCGAACTTGAAAGCGGAGCCGTGGGCGCTGAAGCCGCGAAGAAAATCGTAATTGAAGAAGCTCTAACCGGTCCCGAAGTTTCGGTGCTTCTATTTTCTGACGGCAAAGACCATCGCCTGATGCCTCCTGCCCGCGATCACAAACGCATCGGCGAAGGCGACACCGGTCCGAATACCGGAGGCATGGGAACCATCACCGACGCTTCTCTGATAGACGATCGAACGCTTAATCGAATCGTAAAAGAGATCGTCAAGCCCAGTCTGCAAGGTTGTCGCGATGAAGGGTTTCCGTTTTGCGGAATTCTATTCATAGGCTTGATGCTGACACCGGACGGACCACGCGTACTCGAATACAATGTTCGGTTTGGCGATCCTGAGACGCAGGCCATTCTGGTTAGATTGAAAAGCGATCTGGTTGAAATCTTTCAGGCGATGGTCGAATCGCGGCTGGGTGAAACGAATATTGAATGGTCTGACGATTCATCGGCCTGCGTCGTAATGGCCGGAAAAGGCTACCCGGCTAAAGCCGAAGCCGGCGCGCAAATCTTCGGCCTCAATTCAGCAGGATCCGACGATGCCGTGATCTTCCATGCGGCTACTCTACGCAATCCGCAGGGTGACTGGCTGACTGCCGGTGGCCGCGTACTGGGAGTTACGGCGACAGGCCCAACGCTCGAAGTTGCGCTCTCGCGATCCTACGAAGCCATCGGCGACATCCACTGGGACGGCATGCAATATCGCCGCGATATTGGGCGAACCGAAGCTACCGATGCGGCAGAGGCCAGGTGAATTGTCCCTCTTTCTGCTATTGCCTACTGTCTACTGCCTACTGTTTGTTATACTCACGTTCAAAATGGCTCGAAGATGCAACCAGTCGTCGCGGACTTTCGTACAATTCCAAGGCGCTCAGCAGTTTCGACAGCCGCATGTGAATCTACCTGATCTGCGAATCTGACTTAGCCGGAGGAACGAAATGGGACTGTGGACAAGAGTTAAGCGTTCAATGCGCGCGCTGTTTGGCGGGATTGTCGAAGCTACCGAGGACCCCGAGTTGATCCTGCAACAGACAATCCGCGACATGCGGGATCGCATCCCCGATTTGAACAACTCAGTCGCTCAGGTTATGGCGACGGAAAAGCTTCTGGCTAAGAATAAGGACCGCCTGGAGACGCAGGTGGTTGACCTCGACTCTAAGCCTCAGTAAAAATGGGCCGCGACGATATCGCCACCGCTTATATCGGTCAGCTCCAACAGGCACAAGTCGATCTGCAACGCACGGTCCACCAACACGAACATTCCCAACTGGCATCAAAACAGGCATTGAAGGCGCGCGACAACTATATGCTCCAAATGCAGCGTCGCACCGCCGAGGCGATGCAGCTCATCAATCAATCGAAGCAGGCCAAGCTCCAGGAGCAGCTCGCGCAGACCATGGCTTCGTTTCAGATTGGCGACGACGCTTCGACCTTTGACGAGATGCGCGACAAGATCGATCGCCGGGCCGCCGCTGCGGAAGCGCGCATGCAGTTGGGCTCAACCTCTGTCGACAATCAGATGCAGGAAATTGAAAAGGAAGCGATGGATATGCAGTTGCAGGACAAGCTGCTGGCATACAAGCGTGAAATGGGATTGCTGCCCGCAGGTAGCGAGACAAGCTCACCTCAGGCCGCCCTGCCGGCGCAGGGAGAGACCACGCCGCAGCAGTAGCGGCAGTAGCCCGACCTTTAGCGAGGGCGTCAATTTATCTTAGCGATCACGGTTTCATGCAATTCCCCAAATTCGATCTCCGGTACGTAAAAGAGGCGCTCAAAGAGCCGATCAATTTTTGGGGAATGGTCGGCTTTGGAGTTACGGCGGTGTTTCTCCAGGACGTTACGCCTCTGCTGTTGGCAATGGGTACTGAGGTTGTCTATCTATCGGTTGTCCCTGTCAGTCCTATTTATCGACGGCTTGTGGCGCGTCGCGAAAAAGAGCGTTCGCGCAAACTGCGCGAGGCACAACGCGAGGCGTTTGTCAGAGGTTTCGATCCGCGTGAGCGTGAAGCCGTTGAATACTTGCGGTGGATGAAGAATCAGATCTATTCGAACTACCGCAAGTTCACGAACTCCAAAGAAATTCCGGCGAACCTTCTGACACTCGATCAGCGTTGGGAAGATTTCGTAGACCTGCTGGATGTCTATCGTCGCCGCAAACATCACTTGCGCGCCACTAATCGACAAGCGGTTCAGAACCAACTAAAGCAGGCTGAGCACGCTATTCAAATTTCGACAGACGATCGCCAGAAACGAATACAGCAAGCGAACGCTGAGATTCTGAAACGCCGCGTTGCTGCCTTCAATGAATTGGAAAGGTCAGTTCGGATGGTCGAAGGCCAGCTGCAATCGATTGAGAACTTCTTCGGGCTCGTCAACGATCAAGTAGTCACGTTGCCGACTCCGGAACGCGTCTCAGCTTTGCACTTCGAAGAACTGAGCGACTCGATCGCGATGACTCGCCAGATGCTCGAGGAGACTGCCGATACGTATGGGCTGCTCGACAATCAGCATCGCGAATTGGAACTACTCCTCTCCAGCGGCAAGTAGGCAGTAGCCCGACCGTCAGGAAGGGCGTTCTAACGACGGGCTACGGCCCCGCAATCGCCTGATTTGCCGCAACTTAACCCTCAAGTATTCCCTCAGAAAACCCACTCTATCGTGTTGAAAAAAAAAGTCACCACAACATATTGACATCAGCAAATCTCAGGAGTATAGTCCGTCCTGCTTTGGTTGAGACGGCTGGCGGCGGCGGCAGAAGGGTTCAAAACCTGACTCCGCAAGGGTAGTAGTAGCTTCGCAAACCGACCGTAGTACCTGCAAAACAATTCAGTTTGGTTCAAGGCGATGATGAATCGTCTCGGCATTTCTTTCTTCAAAATCGGCTCGCGTGCCGTTCGACCGCGGGAAAGGTAAACTAATGAAGTCAGCGAGTGGTGCGAAGATGACGAAAGTACCTGAAAACGAAATCCAATCGAGCGTCTCGGTTAGGCGTGCGATTGATCCGCTTGGCCTAAATGCGCGCAAGGTTGTCTCCAAGCGTTACTCGCTGAAAGATTCAAAGGGGAATTCCATAGAAGAATGGAGCGACATCGTCGCTCGCGTCGTCGCCCACGTTTCTGTCGCCGAAACCGATCCGGCCCAACGCGATCTTTTCTACAACTCGATGAGCGACATCATGAATGCGCGCGAGTTCGTGCCGAACACGCCGTGCCTCGTCAACGCGGGCAAGCCGAATGGCCAATTGGCGGCGTGCTTCGTGCTCGACGTGCCTGATTCAATCGCCGGCATTATGAAGACCGCGACCGATGCCGCGATCATTCATCAAACCGGCGGCGGCACGGGCTTCACTTTTGAAAAGTTGCGTCCGAGCGGCTCGATGGTTAGTACGACTCACGGAGTAGCCAGCGGCCCCGTATCGTTCATGAACATCTTCAATACGACGACTGACACAGTGAAGCAGGGCGGCGTGCGCCGCGGCGCCAACATGGGCATGATGCGTGTCACGCATCCGGACGTGCTGCGCTTCATTCACGCGAAGAACGATCAGCACTCGCTCACGAACTTCAATATCTCAGTGAACGTGACCGACAAATTCCTCGAAGCAGTTGATAAGAGCGAGTGGTATCAACTCGAGTTTCATGACCAACCGTGGAACGAGCCTGTTTTCGATCCGGTCACCGGTCGCAACTACGTCGTCTATCGGCGGCCTGATGGCTCGACCGTGACATTCCGCGACAAGGAATCATTCGACACCGCGGATCTCTCCGACGCTTTGATTGAAGAGCCGCCGGCGCCCGGGTTCGTTTACGCTCACGACATCTGGAATCGAATCATCGCCAGTGCTCACAAGTATGCCGAGCCGGGCATCGCGTTCATCGATGAAGTCAATCGGCACAATCACATGATCAATTCGATGGGCCCGATCATGGCGAGCAATCCCTGCGGCGAGCAGTTCCTGCATTTTGCGAACTCGTGCAACCTCGGTTCAATCGACGTAAACAAGTTCTACAATTGCGAGAATCGTCTCGATTGGGATCGCCTCGCTGAAGTCACGCACTGGACGACGCGTTTTCTGGATAACGTGATCGATACGTGCGCCTGGCCTCTGCCGGAAATCAACGACGTGGTGAAGCGCACGCGTCCCGTGGGCCTGGGCATCATGGGCTTTGCCGATCTCTGTCTGAATTTAAAGATTTCTTACGGTTCGCCCGCTTCGATTGATCTTATGGACGAGGTCATGGGCTTCATCCGTCGCGAGGCTTGGACCGAATCGATGCGTCTCGGCGCCGAACGCGGCGTCTTTCCTGAACTCGAACCGAACCGCGAATCCTACGCCGACTTTCTCTACAACGAAATCGGCATCTCACGTGAAGTTCCGCTCACCCCGCGTAACTATGAAGTCACGACGATAGCCCCCACGGGCACGATTTCCCTGGTTGCAGAAACGTCGTCGGGTGTCGAACCCAACTTCTCGTGGGCGTACGTGCGCAAAGACACTCTCGGCACACGCACGTACGTTCACACCCTCGCCGCCCAGGCTCTGGGCCTGGATGTAGATCAGACGGACGCGGATTCGATCGATGCCGCCGCAAGCTATGTCGTTGAGCATGAGCACGAACTTCCCGGCTATTTCATCTCCGCGATGTCTATTAGCGCTGAACAGCACGTGCACGTGCTCGCCGCCGCGCAACGCAACGTCGACAACAGCGTGTCGAAGACCTGTAACGGTGCAGTCAACGACACCATCGAGTCAGTGGATCATCTCTATCGATTAGCAAGACAGCTTGGCTGTAAAGCCGTGAGTTATTACCGCGACGGCTCGCGCGAGAATCAGGTGTTAACTTCCATGAAGACCGAAACCAAGTCTGAATCACCCACGATCCTTACGACGACGACTATCGTCGACACGACTCCAGACTCCGCACTCCAGACTCAAGACTCTTCCGTGCCTGTCGTTCCCGAAGGCCGCGCGGAATCAGAGAACGAAGCAGCGGCACGACGTCTTGCTGAAGCTGAAGCAGACGCTCGAAAACACGGCGCGATTCGTCTCGAACGTCCGCGCGAACTGCGTGGCGCGACCTGGCGCATTCCGTTCGATGGACAGAATCTCTACGTCACCGTCAATCACGATGACGAGATGATTGCCGAAGTCTTTGCCACCGGTCCCATCAGCGGCGGAGTCGGCATGCTGGCTTCGAAGATGCTGCGCGGTGGATTTGACGCAGCGGAAGTTTCTTACAGCTTGAACAAAGTTACCGGCACGCACGCCGTCTGGTTCAACGAGCGGCTCCTAACTTCACCGGAACAAGCCGTCGCCGAATGCCTTATGATCACCAACCGGCGCTTGAAAGGCCACCCGGATTCCGCGCGCGCGTTGAAGACTCATGACTCATCACTCATGACTCATCACTCGGTTGCCGACACCGTTGCCATGAGTTCAATGATAAGTATCTGTCCGGAGTGTCGTGGGCAGCTTGAGCACGCGAGCGGGTGTGATTTTTGTCGAGATTGCGGGTACAGCAAGTGTAAGTGACGAGGCAGTAGCCCGACCGTGAAGGAGGGCGTTGTCAGAACCGCCTGTGGTAGCGGGCGGGCCGTTGATCGGAGCGCGGGCATCCTTGCCCGCAATGAGCGCGCAGCGCGAACGATTTGTCAGTACCACCCGCGTGAGCGGACGGGTTAAAGAAGCAATTTGATATTAGGAAAGGCTTAACAGAAAGCAGTATTAACAGCGCAGTTTAGTTCAACCGTCGTCCATTAGTTTTCGAACAAGGGCGAGAACTCACCTCGCGATTCAATTGACCAGCTAGTTTTCCAGACTTCCGCTCACAAGCAGCCCAAGCCTTCAAAACCAACTCGGCCGTCGCGAGGAATCGCGACGGTTTTTTGTTTGAGGAGGAAGTACGCAACCAACTGTACCAAATGAACTGCTTCAGGCGATTGCGCGTGGAGACGGCGTAGTATTCGTTGGCTCTGGCCCTTCAATGGCAGCAGGCTTCCCCAGCTGGCCGAAGCTTCTGGAATTGATGCTGGAGTGGTGTGTGAAGCACGCGATCCCAGTACCTAATCGGCCAGACATCGAACGTCTTATTGACTCAACCAATTTCTTGCTCGCCGCTGAGGCCCTATGCGCCAACATGGGCGACGCCAAGTATTACGAATTTCTTCGGGAAGTCTTCGATAAACCGAGCGTCCCTTTAACGGAATTTCATCAGATCCTCCCACAGATTCCGTTTGCGGGCGCGGCTACTACGAACTACGAAACGCTTGTCGAATGCGCTTTCAAAGATTCAAAACCAGGGGAATCTATCGAGGTGTTCACCCAGGTGGATTACGAAGCTTTAGGCACGGTTCTGAATTCGAAACAGTTTTTCGTGCTGAAGGCGCATGGGACAATTGAACGACCCGATACTATCGTTCTTGGCGAGAAAGATTACGCTACTCTGATTCACAAAAGCGTCGGCTACCGTACGTTCTTGAAGGCGCTCTTCCTTGACCGCACTATTCTCTTTTTAGGCTTCGGTCTAAACGATCCAGAGCTGCGATTGTTACTCGAAGAACTCCGGGAGATCTTCGAAGGCCACACTCCGATGCATTACGCACTGCTCGACGTAACTAATACGACGGAGACTGAACAGAAAAACTTTGAGTCACACTATGGCATCAGAATCATCCCGTACACTTCTTCGTCGCCGCAGCATCCTGAAGTCACAGACTTTTTGCGGCAAATTCTAACAAAGCTTCCAAAGTACATTCTCGCACAGGCGATGAGCAGCGGCCTTAAACCCGTGAAAAGCGTACTCGATGCCGATCCGCATTATCGGTTGGTCATGAACACGGATAACCAGTTTACGATACGTGAAAAATACGAAGGGGCAAGCAAAGAGAAACCGCTTAAGTTTACCAACGAGTTTCGATTCGACACCAAGGATCTTCAAGGCCGTGAAGCCCATGAAGCACTGCAGAGATTCCTTGCAACCGGAGAGCCGGTAACTATTAAGAGTCCGCATTTGGCGAATGTCATTCCGCCTGAAGTGCTTTCCGTTCTGATGCCGGAAAAGAATACTGAGATGCAAGTAAGCATGGGTCCCGTTGTGGGAGAAAAATCAATTCTGGCAAGGGTGATATTCGAGTCAAAAGACGGAGAAAGTGTGGTCTTAGACAACATCGAACTCAAGAATGTGCAAAGTGGAACTGAGCAGATGATTCTGACTAACGAACATCAAGAAGCTCCGTGGAAATTTCGCCAAGTCATTCGATTCAACGAGAAGGAGTCTCAAGCAAGCTTTACCTTCGAGTCAGTTGGCATGCCCATAGCGCAAGCGGTGAGAGGGTTGAAATTCTGCAAGGCTCTTTCGGAAGGTGGTTCTCTACGAATCGAAAGTGCAGAAACTGAGATGCAGTTGTCGCACGCGGAAATTGCGCCCGGTGCTTATCCGTGTCCGGGCGAAAACTGGATGAGAATCTGCGAAGTTCTTGAACTGATTCAGAGAAAAACGGGCACGCTGTTCAAAGCGCCTGAAACGGTATCAGCAGAAGAAGCACAAGAAATATCGACAGTCGAGCAGATCATCACCACCGGGAAAGCTACCATGTTGCCGCCGACGTTCGATGCGACAAGCGACGAAGCCAAAACGTTTCTTGAAAGAAGTTCAGCGGAGAA
>Ga0209474_10004054_pt1 | contig 12713 bp, 9 predicted proteins | sample GraSoiAngelo_145_FD_185902 | JGI IMG/M metagenome (GOLD analysis project Ga0209474, IMG submission 185902) | Grasslands soil microbial communities from the Angelo Coastal Reserve, California, USA - 14_1009_05_20cm (SPAdes) (version 2) | ecosystem: Environmental > Terrestrial > Soil > Grasslands ...
CGTCGCCAGAGGATAAAGAATGCCTTTTAGCCAACGCGTCTTGGCGATCCGGGCGCGCAAAACCAGTAGCCATGCGCCCGCTGAGAAAACAAAAGCGAGGCTGTCGGCCCGTCCGGAAATGTAATCGATCGCGGCGGAATGGACCGGATGCACCATCCAGATGGCGGAAATAATGAAAGCGGCAAGGGTACCCGCGCGCGCCGAGCCCGGGTCGTCACTATTCCAAAGGCCGGCCCCCTTTCCAAGCAGGTGCGTGAGTAACCGATAAAGCAGCAGGCCAGCGCCCACGTGCAGGAGAATATTGCTGAGATGAAAACCGGCTGGATCCATGTTCCAAAAAAAGTAATCGAACATGTAGGAGAGATTCTGCACCGGCCGGTAGTGACCCGAGAATGAATCGGGAAAGAGATAATGGCGGAAGGTTTCGAGAACGAGGAGCGGGCTTTTTATGAAGGGATTGTCTCGGGTGAGGCAAATGTCGTCCCAGATGAGTTGACCCTGGATCGCGGGTAATCGGATGATGAAGCCGATGGCTCCGAGAAAAAAATAACGCGGCCATTGCTTGCCGCAAAAAGCGATAAGGCGCGCGCGAAAACCGAGGCCAGGCGGGAACTTAGTCGGAATCTGACTCATGAGCAGGATTGCGAGAGAGAAGCTGCCTCCTTAAACAAACGAGCGTCCTCCCGATTTGCACGAGAGGACGCCCGAAGTTTAGAACTCCTATACCCTGTTAGGGGCCGTAAGGCGACCAGAAGCCCGTGCTGGCGACGTCCGACAAAACGGCGTAGTCAGCCGATTGCACCTGAGGAATGGTATCGACCGTTTGAGCACCGTAAGCGGTGCCGAAGAGGTTCGCACCTGTGTTATACAGGATGCTGTCCTTCTTGACGTACTTGGTCCAATCTTGAGTTCCAACCACGTTACCGGTGGTGCGATTGGTTTCAATTGCGTACTGGTCGACAGCAGCGTCGATCATACGCAGATCGTTAAGGATCTTGGAAGCCTGAGAGCGTTTGCGCGCGCGCAAGAATCCAGGAACGGCTATCGCGGCCAGCAATGCGATGATTGCGACCACGATCATGATTTCTACCAGCGTGAAGCCGGCATGTTTTCGATTCAATTTCGTTAACATTATCTTTTATTGCGTTGGTTTATTGTTTGTTTGTGTTTGGGTTGCGATAGCGCGGCTTCCGGCTGCGATCTCACAACTCATTCCCTGCCACTCCCTTTGCGGGGAATGGCAGGCGAATGAATCGTCAGAATTGGATTACGGTCCGTAAGGCGACCAAAAACCGGTGCTGGCGACGTCCGACAAAACGTTGTAGTCGGTGCTTGGCACTCTTGGAATGGTGTCAACCGTCTGAATACCGTAGGCACTTCCCAGAAGGCTGGAGCCGGTATTATACAGTGACGAATTCTTCTTTAAGTAGTTCGTCCAGTCCTGCGTATTAACCACATTCCCGGTGCTGCGGTTAGTTTCGATGGCGTATTGGTCAACAGCGGCGTCGATCATACGCAGGTCATTGAGGATTCGGCTGGCTTGGGAACGTTTACGGGCACGGAGGAAGCCGGGCACCGCGATCGCGGCCAGCAATGCGATGATTGCGACCACGATCATGATTTCCACGAGGGTGAAGCCCGCGCGGCGTTTATTAAGTTTGTTCAACATTGCTAACTTGCTTTCTGTTCTCTATTGTTTGTTTGATTGCGCTCCGAAGCACCCGCCTCGGAATAGCCGCCTTAAAAGCACTCTCGATGCCAAGGAGCGAGCGTTTTAGAATTTCTAGAAAGCGAGTTGTCTCCTTCGGAGCCCGAAGGCCCGAGTTCAGGCGTGATTCTCGCTTTGCAAACGCTACGGTAGCCGACACTTACTGATGGAGCCAATATCGTGACCCTGCGTAAGCTCCTCAGCCCGTTTCATCTCCAGTCGGCGCACTACGTTTTCGCGGGCGTTCTTCTCATCCGTGTCGTTGTCCTCGCCCGACTGACCATTTCGCCGTACCTCCTGCCGACTCACGGAGACATGCATTTTTACGATGATTGGGGGCGGCGGCTTCTTAGCGGGCAACTCACTGATCACCAGGCCTTTTACGGCCTGCCGGGGTACGCTTACCTCCTAGCGGCTCTCTACAAGCTTGCCGGCTACAGTCCATTTGTTCCGGCCCTCTTGCAGACATTGCTTGATGCTGGGACGGCGATGCTGATCTATAAGGTTTCGATTGGCATTTTTCCCGGAACCGCCAAGCGCCACGCCCAAATCGCAGGCTTGGTCGCAGCGGCTGGCTGGGCCCTTTTCGTCCCGGCACAAACCTACGCCGCCATTCTCATGCCCACGGCCTGGGTCGTCTTTATCTTTTGGCTCATCGTTTGGCGGATCATCAGCCGCAAAAACGCACCAGAAGTATGGGAGGCATTGACCCTTGGGCTGCTGGTCGGCCTCACCGCGACAGCGATCGCAACCATCCTTTTCCTGATCCCATTCTTAATCGGCGCTATCTTGCTCAAGCCAGCGATTTCCACTCATTCCCAGCTCCGCACTCGAATCAGCGCCCTCGTCCTGCTTTTTCTTGGCGCTGCTGTCGGTACTTCGCCGTGTTGGGTGCACAATCGTCTGATTGCGCACGACCATGTTTTTCTGTCCGCCCACGGCGGTATTAATTTCTGGATTGGAAATAATCCCAGCGCGAATGGTTATCCGCGTTTTCCGCCCGGTCTTCGCGCCGGCCAGGCCGCGATGTTGCAGGATTCAATAGACGCGGCCGAATCTGCCGCCGGGCATTCGCTCAAACGTGGCGAGGTCTCGCACTATTGGTCCGCCAAAGCGCGTGACTACATCGAGGGCGATCCGGCGGCCTGGCTACGATTACTTGCGCTCAAATTGCGCACGTTCTGGAGCGCATTCCAGTACGACGATCTCAGCATCATTACCATCCTGCGGGAACAGAGAGTGACGTTCCCTGGGATTTATTTCGGACTGGTCGCCGCCTTCGCCTTACCGGCGATGATCCTTGGATGGAAAACCGCACCGGCCGGGCGCTGGGTCACCCTTGCGATCGCTCTGCAGATGCTGGCGTTGTTGCCGGTTTTCACGACGGAGCGCTATCGATTGCCTGTTGTTCCCGGCCTTCTTGTTTTCGCCGCCTTCGGTTTGGTCATGTTTTTCAGCAACCTGGCTGCTGGCAAATTTCGGCCGGCGCTCTCCTACATCGTGCTCCTGACAGTTTCCACCGTCTTTATCTCCTGGCCACAACGCGACCCGTCGCTCTGGGCGCTCGACGCCTACAACAGCGGCTGGCAAGCGCTCGAATCAAACAATTTGGCACTCGCGGAAAAGAAATTGGATGTTGCCTATGCGTATGTGCCGGATAATTCCGAGACAGTTTTCGCGCTCGGAAATCTGCGTCTGGCCCAGCAAAAGACTGACGATGCATTAGCATTTTATTGGGCCGTCCTTTCGATCGATCCGAAGCATAAAGGGGCCCTTAACAATCTCGGCGTTATCGCCCTGGATTCTCGCGACTATGCCAACGCTGAAACCTGGTTTCGGAGGGCAGCACAAATCGATCCCGCCAATGCGAAGACCCACTTTCTTCTGGCGAAAACATTCCTTGGGCAAGGCCATCGCGAAGCCGCGCAAACTGAGATCGACGCAGCTCTTCGGCTCAAACCTGACCAGCCGGAATTCAGGACTTTAAGTGAACAAATCAAAGTCGGACCTCCCTAGGCCCGGGACCACCCGGTACCGAAGCTGCTGAACCTTACGCGTCGTGAAATTCCGGCGCCTCAACCGCACATTTTGTCGGCCGTTGGTCGCTGACCTATCGGCGCGTCGTTGCAGTCTTGGCTGGTCTGGTCACAAGTCATGACATCGATTGCGGCGACCTCTTCACAAAAATGGAGCAGCCGGTGGAACGCGTTTCTTCGAACTGGGCATGCTTCATTTACCGCAGATCTGTCAAACCAGGTAGGGCGAACGACGCACCAAGGCGAAGCGTCGACAAAGGAATCGGACCTACTTACCAAGGCTGAATGGCTGGTCGGCCTTTTGTTAACGGCGACTATCCTCTCGTTGCTTGTGGTTCGGGGCTTCTATGCGGACGCACTCTCGCGAGACGAATGCGCCGTCGTGCAATTGGCCGGAATGCCGTCGCTCTCTGAACTTCTAGGCAACTTCCAGCACGAAGCTTTTCCACCATTGTTTCCGTTCATTGTTCGCATTTACACAACCTTATTCGGCTCGAGCGATACCGTCTTACGTGTTTTCGGTTTTTGTGTCGGTTGCTTACTAATGGGGGCATTTTGGATTAACTCACGGTTGTTTCGCAGTGGCGTTCCACTGGTCGGACTCGGGTTGCTGAGTTTAAACACAACCTTTTTCGTATGGGGGACAACTATTCGAGGTTACGGCTTGGGCAGTGCGTTGATCGTACTGATGTTTGGCTGTGTCGGCAGCCTCCTTCTGGCTTCGACTCCCAGGCGCAGCGTCACCGCGATGTTAGTTTGTTTCTTGGGTGTTCAAGTTCTCCTTTACGACGGCATTCTATTAGTGGCCATCGTTGCGTCGGCTGCGGTAGTCTTCCTCTTCCGCCGTTGTTTAAAACATGTCCTCGCGATCTCGACCCTCTGCGGGGTCGTCTTAAGTTCTCTTCTAGCTTATGTCCCGGCCTACTCGCGCGCCCGAGATTGGAGCATTCTAGTGCGCGGCGCACCAACCCCTTACTCATTGTGGAAGCACTTGGAAGTCGCCCTTGGCAATCCGGATTATAGTATCCCGGCTCTTTGGTACTCGATCGCGATTGGCTTAATCGGAATCCTCGTTTTTCGAATCTATAAAAACGGGGCCAACCAGCCCGTTTCAAACCTAGGGCTTATTTGGTTTGGCTTGATCGTCTCGGGATTAAGTATTACAGGCTGTTACCTGTTTCTTCGAGTCCTTAGCTATACTACAAGAGCTTGGTATTATCTTGCTTTGATCTGCCTGCTTGCAGCCGCATTGGATTTAATTGCATCGAGTCTTTGTACGGCCGCGTGGTTACGATTGGTTCGGCTCGGATTGGGATTGGCGGCATTGATCGCGGCGCCTTTTGCCGATTGGTCAGCTATCACGGAACGCCAAACCAACATCGACGTTGCCGCGCGGACGGTTACAGACCGAGCTGTACCAGGTGATTTGATTGTTGTCACTCCATGGCAGTTTGGCATCCCGTTTCAACATTATTACCGCGGCACCGCGCCTTGGATGACAATTCCCAGCATCGCTGATCATCGGATTCATCGCTATGATCTGATGAAAGCGAAAATGATCTGCGCACATCCGATCGACGATCTCGGGCAGGCCGTTCGCGCCACGTTGCTCTCAGGAAGGTGTGTTTGGTTTGTCGGCGGACTCAATCTTCCGTCTCCGGAAAATGGTCCAATGGTTTTGCCACCAGCTCCCGCTTCCCGATTTATATGGGATAACAGGGCCTATACAGCCTCCTGGTGGCAGCAACTAAGTGTCTATGCAGTTTCGCACGCGAACAAGGTAGAGGCGGTGCCCTTGTCGCTGCCTCAATCCGCTCGGATCAACGAGCTGGAGGAGACTTCGCTGGCGGTGGTTCAGGGATGGCACTGATCGAACTCGTAGGCGTACAAGCCGGCCCAATCCTGGGAACCCGCAAAGCACGAGCAACAATCACTTCTCGGATGAAGGAGTTTCGGCCCTGATGGGATTGGAATTTGCCCACAACCCTCAAAACCGCTACATCTTCGCTGCTTATGGCCCGATAGAATGTCTGCTCATCGTTTGCTTAATCCACGATTCATCGCGCTGTCGATCATTCTGCTAATCGGCATTTTTCTCCGCCTCCCGCCTGGGCTTTTTCAGAAACCGGACGGGCCGCTTCGCAATCTCGTTGTCCTTCATCCGCAACCGGCGAGTCAGCAGCTGGGCTTCGACGAAGGCCTTTATCGCGACTACACCGATAAGCTTATTCGCTTTGGGTTGATCTCGTATCCAGAGATCATCGAGCGCTATCGGGAGAAGCAGCAAACATTAACGGGTTCAATTCTGCCACCGGTCCGCTTCCTCTACATTTTCTTTGCCTATCTATGGCATGAGCTTTTTGGATCGGAAACACTAAGGTGCCTTAAGAACGTGTCGGCTGTCTTCGGCATGTTTACTCTTCTCTTGGCCGCGATTTTTGGCGCGCGACTCGGCGGGCCTAGCTATGCAATTGGGGTTGGAGCGCTAATGGCCTTTGCCCCTACCCAATTGCATATGTCGCAGCATGCCTTGGTGGATGGATTCTTCACTTTTTGGGCGATGCTGGTGCTTTGGTCGCTGTGGGAAAACCTGCGTGCACCGCAGAATTGGCGGTGGCTCGTTCTTTACACCATTGCCTTGACCGCGACGGTTCTCACAAAAGAAAACGCTTTCTTCGTCTGGGTCGCTGTCGTTGCCATTCTCATGGCCAATCATTGGCTGAAGTTTGGCACGGTCACGCGAGAACTACTTTTAGCTACCGTCATCGGGCCCGCTCTCGGGGTCGTTCTGTTAGGGATGCTGGCTGGAGGAGTAGCTTCCTTAGTTGCGACCTATCACGTGTCGGTTAGTAAGAACTACGAACTCAGGTACGCGATTCTCACTGGAGATGGTCCATGGTATCGCTACCTGGTCGATCTAATGTTAGTTAGTCCAATCGTCCTGCTGCTGGCAATCGGATCCGCTTTCAACCTCCGGCGAGCAAAGAAGCAAGAATGGTTCTGTTTTCTCTTCGTTGCCGCGAGTTACCTTGTCATGTGCAATATCAAATACGGAATGAACCTGCGTTACGCAAATATGTGGGACTTGCCATTGCGTGTCCTCGCCTTCAGCCAAATACTGGTCCTGATTGGGTTCGTCGCACAACGATGGCGCAGCATCGCGCTATTTGCCGCTGTCGGCCTAACCTGCGCGTTCGAGATGCGTAATTACGTCGTCATGGCCGTGGAATATCCGCTCTACGAACTGGTCAGTCCCGAACTCATGCGTGGCTTGAAGATTCTAAAATCGCCGGCGGATCTAAAGTGAGCGGAACTGGTTGACTGTTCGGCCGCTGATCGGCGTTTTGCTGGCGTCGCGTTGGTGAAGCCAGCCAAAGGGCACTCAAGCTGCTCGAATTTTTGGGGATGAACCCCAAACGCGATCTGCGCATGGTCTGTATTGTCGCGGTTGCGCTCGTTGCGCTGACCCTGAAACTCGCGATTGCCTACAACACCATCGGCACGAATGACGCCGTGTTCTTTTATGGATTCGCAAAGGTCCTGAGCCAACATGGCCTCGAATTTACATATCAGCACAGCCGCTACTTTAACCACCCGCCGTTGACCGCTTATTATTTGCGCGGCATCTTAGCATTGACCGAGCAACCCTGGTGTCAGGCCGCCGGCATTCATTTCCCCTTTCTCCTTCGCTTGCCTGGAATCGTCGCTGACTTCTTGGTCGTCCTCATCTTGCTCAAAATGGCAAAGACGGCTGTGTTCATTCCAACCTGGGCGTTGGCCCTTTTCGCAATCAGCCCGGTTTCGTTGATGGTCTCCGGCTTTCACGGCAACACCGACCCGGTAATGGTGTTGTTTCTGATTTGCGCGGCGTTTATGTGCCTGCGAGGAAAAGCCGCGCTGTGCGGATTATTTTTCGCGCTTAGTTGCCAGATCAAAGTAATCCCACTTTTATTGTTGCCCGTCTTTCTTTTTTTCTGGATCGCGCGCGGGAATGGTCTGCGATTCAGCACCGTCTTTGCAACGTGCTGCGTCGTACTTTGGGCCCAACCCATTTTTCAATTCCCGATTCTGTTTACTAAAAACGTTTTGTTATATGGAAGCTATTGGGGCGAATGGGGGATCACGTATTGCCTTCGCCTCACGCATTGGCGGCCCTTCAACGGCAGGGGAACTTTCGATTTGCCGGTGCCTGCCGCCGCTACCGCGCTACTACTCAAAGTAGCAATTGTTGCTGCTGTATTTGCAATCGCCTTTCGTCGCCGGAACCTGAATGGTCGTGGTTTGATTGATTCCATTGCTTACGCTTGGATTATTTTTTTCCTCCTATCGCCAGGCGTATGCATCCAATACATGGTCTGGCTTGCACCGTTCATCCTTGTTCTCTCGAGCTCGCTTTATTTGTGGCTCACCATCAGTAGTTCGATTTTCGTGTTTGTCGTCTATACTGCAATTGCTCGCGGATTTCCCTGGTTTGTTGCCATGTCCAATGGGAAAGATCCCACCTTGGCAACATGGTCGCTTTTGCCCTGGATGGTGCTCGTCGGCGGCTCGATTATGCTTTGGAAGAAAGCGACTGAGCGCAAATTGCGTTTTGACGCCGTGCATCTCGAAACATTGCGAGCCGAAAGCGCGTAAACTCGTGCGTGCGTAACATCCAAGAACATCCGGTAGACCTCCCGTAACGGAAATGTCTAGAAATACGCCATTTTGGTGGGCCGTTCTGGCGCGAATTTCGGTCCGATTTTGCGGTGGAACAAAAGATAATTTCCGAATTCGGCGACGACCTCAAAGTGCTCTTTCACAATTTGATTTGGCACGTCGGATTGAAACTCGCGCGAGCGATTTGGCTCGTTCCAAAAATCGAAGTCGCGATTTAGCACCAGCCAATCGGCATCTTTCACATCCTCCGCCAGACGCGATCCGGGACGGTTTGCTGAAAAAGGATTCATCTCGAGGAAGTAGGTGGCCGGCCGCAACTGCGGCAGCATGTAATAAAGAAATGTATCAGTGCAATTGGTTCGGCGCAGATCGGCCGGTCCGATGAAGAGGCTCTGTCCAGGGGTGGACAATTTCTCAATCCTGTCGAGCAGGCGACCGGCCATTATTGTGGTTGTCCGCTTGTAGAATGGGAAGACACGGCCTTTGTGCTGAACAAAGAGCTGTTCGTCTTTCTGCGAAAAAACTGCGGCTTTGAATTCGTGCTTAAAGTAGGCAGTTAATTCCGGCGCGAGAAATTCAATCGTAGCGAGAATACCGAAGCTCGCGAGGAGCACACTATTGAGGTTTGGCGATGCAGCACAATCGCGAGACGCCAAAACGAGCAGCGACAACGGTAGCAGTCCGAGGGAAATGAAAGCGGCGCAGGTCAGATGCATTACATCAAGACGCTGCATCGCCTGGGGGGTCAGCGCCACGCCCAATAGCGCCAGCGCCAGCAGAAGACGGCCATGGACGTCGTGTCGCCTAGCGCGAATGCCAACAATACTGGCCGCAAGATTGATTGCGCTTGCGATTAGATGGGCAAAAAACAATCCGATCACATCTGGGTCGACTGAGAAAATCGGTAGATGGCGACCCGGGCTGCAGTAAAAGACGGGGTAAAGGAACAAATTGTTGAGCATTTGCTGTGGTCCGGCCACGCAAGCAAGCAGCAGCAGCGGAATCGAGGCGGCGACAAAGCCTGCAAGGTATCGAAAGCGCTGAGAGCGGCATATCAGCTGAAACAGCGGAAGGGTTGATACAATCACGGCCGGCCCAAGATCGACTCGATAAAGAAGCGCTGCGCCCCCGAGCAGACCTCCCAGGAAGATGCGCGCGTTCGAATTGGGCTTAGCCAAAAGCAAAAAGGAACCCAGAACGCACGCCACACCGCCAAACCACGAATAGGCGGCGAGTTGCGAAAGAAGCAAAATCCAGCCGGCGAGCGCGGTGCAACTAGCAGCGAGAGCCGTGTTCCAACGTGAAACAAGAGCGAAGATCAGCAAAAGGACGAGTGCGCGATAAAGAAAGCCAATTCCGCGCTCAACCGAGATGTTCGCCCCGAAGAAGGAGTAGGTCGCGGCCAGAAAATAAATATTGGCCGGTCCATAGAATGTCTCAAAGTCCCGATATGGGACCATGCCATGTTGAATTAGTTCGGGATATAGGAGCAGCGATCCTTCATCCATTGGCGAGCCGCCTCTCTCGAATGAGGGGATCAAAGGCAGCAACAACAGAAGAAGAACTAAAGAGCCAACAAGGAACGTTCGCTGAGATCGCTTGCGCCCGGTATCTCGCGCGAGGCAATTTGAACTTTCGGGAGCTACGGTAGCAGTCGCGACAAGGGAATCGCCGGGATTGAGCATGCGCGCCATCAAAGCGCCTGTTATGCCAGCGAGATGTTAAACCGCGGAAACCGCTTCCGTGCTGCGGAGAGAAAGGAACCTTTCAGCGATCGTTTTGACCAATCGGGGACGGTTTTCCCAGCTTAGAATCAGCCGCGGCGAGCAACGCCCGATCATCATTATCATTTAATTTCGCCAGCAATTCCTTGGCGTGACGAATCGATTTGCGCAGGAAATATTCCGGCGCAGTGAAATCGAGTGGTTGTGGTTGTTTTTCGCCATTTCGCCCGCGTGCCTGCAGCTCCGAATCCCAGCGGCTGAGCGCGCAGGTTGAGGCGAACAATTCCATCGCCGCTCCTGCGATCCGCTCCTGAATCAGCTGCATGTCCAGGACCGGTTCGCGGTAAACGACCAGCGCGCGATTGATTGCGACATTGAAGCGCCAAATCAAACGCCCGAGTTGTCCGGCGAAACCGCGCAACTCCGCGCTTTGCACTGGCACGTTCGGCGTGCGAATGGTCGCGCCCAGCCGATTCATGCCCGCGCTCCACGCTTTGCCGACTCGGTTCATTGAGAACGACATCATGGTGTCGTAAATTTCTTTGAACTCCATCCCCGGCCCGCGCATTCCGACCAGCGCGATGAATGAAATCAGCACTTCGTTCGACCCTTCGCCGATTTGATTGATCCGCGCGTCGCGCAATATTCGACCCAACGGGTTATCATCGAAATAAGCGGAGCCGCCGTGGATTTGGAAGGCGTCGTTGACCGCTTCCCATAGCCGGTCGGTTGTGAAAACTTTCAACATCGCAGTCTCGATCATGTAATCCTCGAGGCCGCGATCGATTAGCGATGCGGTCACGTTGGTCATCGCTTCCATCGCGTAAACGTCGGCTGCCATGCGCGCGATTTTCTTTTTTACCAGATCGAAATTGCCCAATGTTTTTTTGAATTGCTGACGCGAGTTGGCGTGCTCGATTGCCAGTTGCAGACAATGTTTGGCCGCACCGGTGCAACAAGCTCCGAAAGTGGTGCGCCCGAAGTCCAGAACGGTAAGCGCAACGCGCAAACCTTTGCCGAGCGGGCCGAGAATATTTTCTTTCGGCACGCGTACGTTGTTTAAACGAAAACGGCCGGTGGCAGTGCCGCGAATTCCGAGCTTCGGCATTCGTCCTTCGATCATTTCCACACCGGGGGTGTCCGGCGTGACTAAAAAAGCGGTAATCGCGTCTTTGCCCGGCTTGTCCGGAATTGGCGTTCGCGCCATCACCGTCCAGACCTGTGACACCGCAGCATTGGTGATGTAACGCTTCTCGCCATTCAAAACGTAATGCGAGTCGTCGTCGCTCGGCGTGGCTGTCATCCGCACATTTGCGGCATCGGAACCCGCCTCGCGTTCGGTCAACGCGAACGCGGCCAGTTTTTCTCCCGTCACCAGCGCCGGCAACCATTGCGCTTGCTGTTCACGGGTGCCGAACAATAAGAGCGCACGGATTCCGATCGAGTGATGAGCATTAACAAACACCGAAGTAGAGGCATCGCGTTTCCCGATCTCCTCCAGGATTCGGCAGCACTGCATTTGCGAGAAACCGCGGCCGCCGACTTCCCGCGGCGCCGTCATCCCAAGAACACCGGTGCGAGCAAGACCATTGATGAGGTGGCGCGGAATGTCGGCGTTACGATCGATCCAGTCTGGATCGAGTTCCCGATCGAGCATTTGGCGAACTTCGTTCAGTGCGCTCTCCAGTTCCGTCTCCCGCGTCGCGTCAAGCCGCGGATACGGCATCACCCAGTCAGCTACAAAATTTCCCAGGAAAAGTCCTTTAGCGAAACCGAGTTCCTGGCGGCCGCTAAAAAGCAGCTCCTCCGCTTGCTGCATTTCCTTCTGACGCTGAATTTCTGCTTCGCTTTGTGCCATGTTCAGGGGTCGCCGCCCGGCGAGTCACGAACTGTATTCAATGGCGTCGTTCTGTCCACTAAGCGGCGTAGAACGCGTGACACAATTTGTAGCGCGGTTTTGTAGCCTTCCGGCCATTGACTGCCTCGTGGGCCGGCCACGTTCAACACGATCGTCATCCCGAGCGAATGCGAGGGACCTCTCAATTGGTCAGTGCGTTTACGGACGTTTGAGAGCTTCCTCATCGTCTGCGCGACTCGGAATGACAGCTCCCTAACGAACTTCGTGGCCGCTTCGATCGTTTCCTCGACGCTCATACTTGCGCAATCAATGATAAGATGGGGCTTCCGCATTTCGATACAGCGATCAACAGTTTCACGTGTCCCGCCGGCAAGCTCTCCGTTTGAAATGATCAACGTGCCATCCGAATCCGCCACGTTCCGTGCGGTGCGTTCGGCATATCCGGCATTCGCCAACTCCATCACCGGATAACGCTTCGGAATTCGCCCATCTTCGGCCAACCGTCTTGCCGGGCACCACCCGCCGCATTCAACTTTAAATGCAAGCGCGGCATCGAGCGCACCGCGATCAACCCCAGTTTGTCCGCCAGAAATGACCTTCAGCAATTCAATGGCGAGTCTCTCTTTTTTGCGACTATTAGTAAATTCCAAAGGCTGTGTAAGGAAAGAAATCGGCCCATTTTCCTGCGGCTGACCCATTTCTGCAGCAAGTGGAATACTCTCTGCTGC
>Ga0209474_10004057_pt1 | contig 12709 bp, 12 predicted proteins | sample GraSoiAngelo_145_FD_185902 | JGI IMG/M metagenome (GOLD analysis project Ga0209474, IMG submission 185902) | Grasslands soil microbial communities from the Angelo Coastal Reserve, California, USA - 14_1009_05_20cm (SPAdes) (version 2) | ecosystem: Environmental > Terrestrial > Soil > Grasslands...
GGAGGCCGCGCGGCTGCTGGTACACCGCGCCGCGGCACTGTGCGACGCGGGGCGGCCCTACACGACCGAGGCATCGATGGCCAAGTTGTTCGCCAGCGAAGCCGCGTGCCGCGCCGCCGCCAAGGGCGTGCAGATTCACGGCGGCTACGGCTTCACGCGGGAGTTCCTGGTGGAGCGCATCTACCGCGACGTGAAGCTCTGCACGATCGGCGAGGGGACCAGCGAGATCCAGCGGCTGGTCATCGCCCGCGACTTGCTCAAGGCCTGATGGGCGCGCTCGCCGACCGCGTCCTGCAAGGCGACGTCCGGGCGGCGGCGCGCCTGATGCGCCTCGTCGACGACGCGCAACCCGCCGCGGAAGCGGAGCTGCGAGCGCTCTTCCCCAGCACCGGTCGCGCTCAGCTCGTCGGCATCACGGGAAATCCCGGTGCGGGCAAGAGCACGCTCGTGGATCGACTGATCACGCACATTCGTGGCCTGGGAAAAACCGTCGGCGTCGTCGCGGTCGACCCGACCAGTCCGTTCACCGGCGGCGCGATTCTCGGGGATCGCATCCGGATGCAGGACCACGCGCTCGATCCAGGCGTCTTCATCCGCTCGCTGGCGACGCGCGGTCAGCTCGGCGGACTGTCGCGTGCGACGGGCGACTGCGTGCGCGTCCTCGATGCGATGGGCAAGGACATAGTCATCATCGAGACGGTCGGCGTGGGGCAGGACGAAGTGGAGGTCTGCCGGCTTGCTCACACGACGGTCGTGGTCGTGGTGCCCGGCTTGGGAGACGACATCCAGGCGATCAAGGCGGGAATCCTCGAAGTGGCGGACCTCTTCTGCGTCAACAAGGCCGACCGCGAGGGCGCCGATCGCACCGTGCGCGACCTGCGGCAGATGCTCGAGCTGTCCGCGAAAGACCACGACGTGCAGATCGTGAAATGCATCGCCTCGCAAGGGCAGGGCATCGCGGAGGTCTGGGGTGCGATCGAGGCGCACTACTCGTTTCTGAAGGGCGGACCCGGTCTCCTGCAGCGGGAGACCCTTCGCGCGAGGTTCGAGCTGATCGAGATCCTGCGCGAGCGCATGTTGCGCGCGGCCGTCGAGCGCCTCACGGCGCAAGGCGCCCACCTCGACGAGCTGGCGCTCCGCATCGCGCGGCGGGAGATCGACCCCTACGGCGTAGCAGAGGAGGCAGCGCGAGCGTAGGCTCCGCCACGCCGATGCCCGAGCTCACCGATCAGGAGCGGGTTGCGGTTCTCACGGCGCGCCTCAGGTTGTCGGAAGGCGCGCTTCGCTCCGAAGTGGCGTTGGAAGCGCTGCGGCACGGTAGCTTCGTGCACGAGAAGAGGCTTGCCGGCGAGGCAATGGAGTCGAACGAGCGGCTCGAGTTCCTCGGCGACGCGGTGCTCGGCCTGGCCGTTTCGATGCGCTGCTTCGAGCGGCATCCCGGCGCGCCCGAGGGCGATCTCACGCGCATCCGCGCCAGCATCGTGAAGGCGGAGTCGCTGGCGCAAGTGGCGCGCGACCTGGGCCTCGGGGAGCTGTTGCTCCTGGGCCGCGGAGAAGAGCGGACCGGCGGTCGCGAGAAGCAGAGCCTGCTCGCCGACGCGCTCGAGGCGGTCGTCGCCGCCGTCTACCTGTCGCAAGGCTTGCAGACCGCGCTGGAAGTGCTCGATCGGCTGCTGGGGCCGCTCTTCGATGCAGCCAGCGCGGGCGCGCTCGGGCGCGACTACAAGACGGAGCTGCAGGAAAAGCTGCAGGGCACCCACCGCGCCGCGCCCGTGTACCAGCTGCTCGACGCGCCTGGTCCGCAGCACGCCCGCACGTTCGAGGTGGAGGTGCAGTTCCAGGGCGTGCCTCTGGGCCGTGGCTCCGGGCGCACGAAGAAGGAAGCAGAGCAGGCCGCCGCCAAGGCGGCGCTCGACGGAGGACTGCCCGACGCGAGCGCGTGATCGTCATGCTTGTCGCGCTCTCCATCGTCCGGTAGTCTCCCGCGCCCTCCAACGGGAGTGAGCCGACTCATGCGGACCGTGTTGTCGCTCTTCACTGCGCTCGCCGCGATCACCGTGCATCCCGGTGCGAGCTTCGCCCAGACGTCGAAGCAGCCGCAGAACAAATCCGCGCCCCGCGCCGTGAAGCCCGCGGGTCAACCCGAAGGGAAGACACAGGACACGACCATGGCCAATCCGAGCACCGGGATCCCGCAGGGCAAGGGCGACCTCTACGCGATCTTCCACACGAGCCAGGGGAACATCACCTGCCGCCTGTTCGAGAAGGATGCTCCGGAGACGGTGGCCAACTTCGTCGGCCTGGCCAGCGGCGCGAAGGAGTGGACGGATCCGCGCACGGGCGCGAAGAGCCGCGCAAAGCTCTACGACGGGACCAAGTTCCACCGCGTCATTCCGAACTTCATGATCCAGGGCGGCGACCCGCTCGGCACCGGGACCGGAGATCCCGGGTACCGGTTCAAGGACGAGTTCCAGAGCGGCCGCAAGTTCGACAAACCCGGCCTTCTCGCGATGGCAAACGCGGGACCGAACACGAACGGCTCGCAGTTCTTCATCACCGAAGTGCCGACGCCGCACCTCAACAACCGCCACACCATCTTCGGCGAGGTGGTGAAGGGATTCGAGCTGGTGCCGAAGATCGCGCGCGGCGGCAACGGCCAGGTGACGCTCGAGCACGTCGAGATCGTGCGCAGCGAAAAGGTCCCCTAGATGTCCGAGGGCGCGACTGCTGCGCCCCACCGCGCCGGATTTGCGGCCATCGTCGGGCGCCCGAACGTCGGCAAGAGCACGCTGCTCAACCGGCTCCTCGGGCAGAAGCTCGCGATCGTCTCGCCCAAGCCGCAGACGACGCGCTCTCGCATCCTCGGAATCGTCACGCGCCCGAACGCGCAGGTCGCGCTGCTCGATACCCCGGGGCTCCACTCGGCCCGGGGCGGCCTCAACGAACGTCTCGTGGAGCAGGCGCTGCGCACGCTCTCCGAGGCCGACGTAGCGTTGCTCCTGATCGAGGCGGGAACCCCGGCGATCGACACCGCGACGCGCAAGGCGCTCGCCCAGGTGAAAGCGGCGCGCAAGCCGACGCTGCTCGTCATCAACAAGATCGACACGGTGTCGCGACCGCAGCTCTTGCCCCTCATCGACCGCTGGCGTCGCGAGCACGACTTCACCGAGGTGTATCCGCTCTCCGCGGTGACGGGCGAAAACGTGGACGGGTTGCTCGACGCGATCGCGCGCCATCTTCCCGAAGGTCCGGCGATGTTCCCGAGCGACGTCTGGACCGACGTTCCCGAGCGCGACCTCTGCGCCGAGCTGATCCGCGAACAGATCCTGCGGCAGACCGAGCAGGAGGTCCCCTACAGCGCAGCGGTGACCGTCGAGCAGTTCGACGAATCCGAGCGAGAGGTCGGGCCGCGCGGCCTGGTGCGCATCGCCGCGACGGTTCTGGTCGAGCGCGAGAGCCAGAAAGCGATCGTCATCGGACGGGGAGGGGCTCGCCTGAAAGAGATCGGCACCAAGGCGCGCGAGCAGATCGAGAAGATGCTCGGCTGCAAGGTGTTCCTGGAGCTCCACGTGCGCGTGGAAAAGGACTGGACGCGGACGGCTCGCGGATTGCGCCGCGCGGGTTATGAATGATGCCATGACGATCCGCATCGGATTCGTGATCTTTCCCAAGCTGACGCAGCTCGATCTCACCGGTCCGTTCGAGGTGTTCGGGCGGCTACCGGACTCCGAGGTGCTGCTCGTCGGCGCGGGGGAAGCGCGAAGCGACACGGGGCTGAAGCTGCGTCCGGACAAGAGCTTCGAGGGCGCGCCGCAGCTCGACGTGCTCTGCGTTCCGGGTGGTCCGGGCGTGAACGGCGCGATGGAGGACGAACCGCTGCTCTCGTTCCTGAGATCCCAGGCCGAGCGAGCGGCGTGGGTCACTTCTGTCTGCACCGGAGCGCTGGTGCTCGGCGCGGCAGGCCTGCTCAACGGCTATCGCGCCACCACGCATTGGCTGAGCCTGGACCTGCTGCCGAGGTTCGGCGCAATTCCGGTACGGGAGCGCGTGGTGCTCGACCGCAATCGCGTCACGGGCGGCGGCGTCACCGCCGGAATCGATTTCGGTCTGCGCCTCGCCGCCGAGCTGCGCGGCGAGAAGGTCGCGAAGGAGATCCAGCTCCTGATGGAATACGACCCGGCACCGCCTTACGACGCGGGATCGCCGAAAGCCGCCGGCCCGGCCCTGGTCGAATCCGTGTCTACGGCGCGCAAGGCAATCGCGGAGGAGCGCCGGCGCATCGTCGATCGCGCCGCCTCGAAGCTGGGTCTCTAGAAATCGATGCTTGCCGACACTATGCCGACCGCGGCAGTCATATCGGTGCGCTTTGGCTGAGCGACGCCGACCAGGCCCTGCACCTGCAGGTTGTGGAACATGTCGCCGCCCACGTTGCGCGCCACGATCCACGAGACAGCCGGACCGACGGTGAGATCGTAATCGCGCCCAGCCGGCACGGTCGGGCCGAGCACGGGTGGCGCCGCTTCTTCTTCTCCAACCTCCACCTGGATCCGCCCATCAATCCCGGCGCGGAGATTCTCGTTGAACCGATATCCCGCGAACGCCTTCGCCTCCACATCCTTCCCACTCTCGCCGCCCGTTTCGAATCCGAACACGCCGTTCACCACCAGCTCGATGTTTCCAAAGCGGCGGCCGGCGAGCAGCAGGAGCTCCACCTCGCCCTGATTCGGGTTGAAGCCGACCGTCTTGAAACGCGCGCCGGCCGATACATCGATACCGGTAATCGACTGCGACAGGATTTGATAGCGAACGCGCGCCGAGGGGCCGTTCGCGCCGACCTGCCAATACATGCCCACGTCACCGGCGAGGTTCTCGACGGGCACCCACATGATGCTGCCCGAGATGTTCGCCTGTCCCTGAGTGCCGTTGACGCCGCCCTCGTCGGTCGTCCCGGTCGTGACGCCGCTGAGGCGCACGGTGCCCCTGCGGGGAACGGCGGGCGCTTCGCTGAGCAAGCCATCGCGGTCGATGCCTTGCGCGTGAACGGCGGCTGCGGCGCAGACGGTAAGGGCGACGATGAGTAAGCGCATGCCGGCTCTCCTGGCGAACGGCCGCTGTCCCGAAACGGGACCGGCAGGTTGAACCACATGGCGCGTCGGCGTCAAGCGAGCCCCGTTTGCATTGACGGCCAGAATGGCCTCTGACATACCCCCTGCCCCGTGGAGAAGCGCTACTTCATCCACACCTTCGGGTGCCAGATGAACGAGCACGACTCTGCCCGGATGGGCGAGTCGCTCGCGCGCGCAGGCTGGAAGCCTACCGACTCAGCCGATAGCGCCGACCTGGTGCTCCTCAACACTTGCGCGATTCGCGAGAAGGCCGAGGACAAGCTCTACTCGGCGCTCGGCCGTTACCGGATGGTCAAGGCCCAGCGCGGCGCGCGCATCGGGGTGGCCGGCTGCGTCGCGCAGCAGGAGAAGGAGGCGCTTCTCGATCGCGCCCCATACGTCGATTTCATTCTCGGACCGGACCAGCTCGCGCGCGTCGCCGATCTGGCGGAGAACGGCGGGGTCGAGACGGGCTGGATGCCGTCCGAAGAGTACGTTTTTCCGCAGGCCGATCCGGAGAGCGCGCGCGGCACGATCACTGCGTTCGTCATCGCGATGAAAGGCTGCGATAACGTCTGCAGCTTCTGTGTCGTGCCGCATACGCGCGGGCGCGAAGTGTCCCGCGCATACCCCGAGATCGTGCGGGAGGTCGCGTCGCTCGTCGCGGTCGGCGTCCGCGAGGTCACGCTCATCGGCCAGAACGTGAACTCGTACGCAGGCGGCTGCGGATTCGCGGAGCTGATCCGCCGCGTCGCTGCCGTGCCGGGACTGAAGCGGATCCGCTTCACGACCAGCCATCCGATGGACCTTTCACCGGAGCTGATCGACTGCTTCCGCGACGTGCCGGAGCTCATGCCGCACTTCCATCTTCCGGTGCAGCACGGCGCGGACACGGTGCTCGAACGGATGCGGCGCCGGTACACCGTGGCCGAATACGAGGAGCGCGTCGCGCGGCTGTTCGACGCGTGCCCCGAGGTCGCGCTGACGAGCGACATCATTTGCGGGTTCCCCGGCGAAACCGAGGAGGAGCACGCGCGGACGCTCGATCTGCTGAGCCGCGTTCCATACGACAACCTCTTCAGCTTCGTGTTCAGCGAGCGTCCGCACACCGCGGCTGCGCTTCGCCTCGCGAAAGAGAGGCAAGCAGCGCAGCCGAGCGCGGAATGGGCCGAGGTGCCGCGCCGGGTGGCGACGCGCAGACTCGAAGAGGTGCAGCGCCTCCAGCAGACACGCACGCTTGCGCAGCACCGCTCCCGCATCGGACACGACGTCGAAGTGCTCGTCGAGAGCGCGCGCACGCCGCCGGGCGTCCGCGGCGAGCGGTTCGGCCGCTCGCGCGAGAACTGGACGGTGCACTTCGTCGGAACGGCGTTTCCCGGAGACATCGTCCGGGTGCGCGTCGAACGCGCAAGCCTCGTCGCGGCGATCGGCAGCGAGGTCGCCGTCGTCGACGCAATCGCTCATCCGATCACGTCGTCGCGGACGCGACTCGCGGTGGTGAGCGCGTAAAGGAATGCTCCCGCTCGTTGCGCTGGTGGGCCGGCCCAACGTGGGCAAGTCGACGCTGTTCAACAAGATCGTCGGCCGGCGCCTCGCGATCGTCGAGGACACGCCCGGCGTGACACGCGACCGCCAATATGCGGAAGCCGATCACGGCGACCGCCGCTTTCGCGTCGTCGACACGGGCGGGTTCACACCGCGCCCCGAGGAGCAGCTCGTCCGCGCCATACGCGAGCAGGCCGAAGCGGCCATTCGCGAAGCCGACCTCCTCGTGCTCGTGGTCGACGCGGAACAAGGGCTCGCCGGTTCCGACCGCGAGCTCGCGGCGCTTCTGCGCAAAGGTGGAAAACCGGTGCTGCTCGCCGCCAACAAGGTCGACTCGACGCGCCGCGCGGACGCGCTCGATCTGGGCGAGCTGCACTCGCTCGGCTTCGACGTGTTTCCCGTCAGTGCCGAGCACGGCCGCGGGGTCTCCGAGCTGCTGGACGCGGCAATCGAACGGCTTCCCCCGAGCGACGAAGTCGAGGGAGAAGCGCACGGCGACGAAGCAGCAGGCGCCCCCGGAGGCCCGGTCCGCATCGCCGTCGTCGGCAGGCCGAACGTCGGCAAGTCCACGCTGCTCAACCGGCTGATCGGCGAGGAGCGCTTCGTCGCTTCGGCAATGCCCGGCACGACGCGCGACGCGGTGGAAGAATCCATCGCCTACAAGGGGCGCACCTTCGTCCTGGTCGACACGGCGGGGCTGCGCAAGAAGCGGCAGGTCACGAACCGCGTGGAGGTCTTCAGCGCGCAGCGCGCCCTCCGCGCCGTCGAACGCGCCGACGTCGTGGTGGTTCTGACCGATGCCACGGAGCTCGGCGTCGAGCAGGACGCGCGCATCGCCGCGCAAGCGGAGGAGCGGGGCCGCGCCGTGATCCTCTGCGTCAACAAATGGGACTTGGTGCGCGATCAGGAACGCGAGGCGAAGCGCCTGCGCGAAGAGGCCGCTCGACACCTGCAGCACGTCGGGTTTGCGCCGCTTCTGTTCGTCAGCGCGTTGACCGGCACGCGCGTGCAACGCATCCTCGACGTCGCGGCCGAGCTGCACGATCAGGCGGCGACGCGTCTCAAGACCCCCGAGCTGAACGACTGGGTGCAGCGCATGCAGGAGGAGCACCCTGCGCCGCTCTGGCAGGGCTACCCGGTCCGGTTCTCGTATGCGGTGCAGATCGGCGTCCGCCCCGTCACAATCGCGATCCAGTGCAACCGCCCGCAGGCCGTCGACGATGCGTATCGCCGCTTTCTAGTGAACCGGCTGCGCGAGCGGTTCGGTTTGCACGTGCCGGTGCGGCTCGTCATCCGGCGCAAGAGCGGCGCGACTCCGCGCGGCCGCGGTGACCGCGCGTGAACCAGCACATGGATACCGGGGCGCGCAACATCAACTCCCCGGAGTTGTGGGCGTTCTTCCTCCTCGGCGTCCTCGTGCTGCTCGCATTCGACCTGTACTTGTCGGCGCGGCGCGGACATGGAGAACGGTTCCGGGAGGCGATCGGCTGGAGCGTGTTCTGGATCCTGCTCTCCGTCGCGTTCGGCGCCTGGCTGTGGCACCGGTACGGCGGCGAGCAGGGGCTGGAGTTCTTCGCCGGTTACCTGCTCGAGAAGTCGCTGTCGGTCGACAACCTTTTCGTCTTCGTCCTGCTGTTCCAGAGCTTCGCCATACCGCCGGAGTACCAGCACCGCGTCCTCTTCTGGGGCGTGCTGGGAGCGCTCGTGCTTCGCGGCGGGCTCATCCTGGCGGGCGTCGCCCTCGTTCATCGCTTCCGCTGGGTCATCGCAATCTTCGGCGCCATCCTCGTCTACACGGCAGTGAAGATCGCATTCCACCGCGACGAAGAGGACCGCGCGCCGTCGGACAACGCGATCGTGCGCTTCGTTCGCGATCGGCTGCCCATGATCAGCACCATCGAAGGCCCGCACTTCTTCCTCCGGCGCCACGGCCGCGTTTTCGCCACTCCGCTGCTGCTCGCCCTGGTCGCGGCCGAGACGGCCGACCTCGTCTTCGCGCTGGATTCGATTCCTGCCGTATTCGCCGTGACAGACGATTCCTTCCTGGTGTTCTCCAGCAACGTCTGCGCGCTCCTGGGTCTGCGGGCGCTCTATTTCGTCGTGCGCGGCGCGCTCGTCCGCCTGCGGTACCTGAAGCCTGGCCTCGCGGCCATCCTGTTGTTCGTAGGGGCGAAAATGCTGCTGTACCGGTGGGTGCACCTTCCCACCGGAACCTCGCTGGCGGTCATCGCCGGCATCCTGGTCGTCGCGATCCTTGTGTCGTGGCTGCGTCCATCGCCGCCCGAATGACTTGCGCCCGCGCGAGGGTACGCGAAGAGTAGAGGGCAATGTGCCGAATGGTCGGATACGTCGGGCCACCGTTGCGACCCGCCGAGCTCGTTCTGAAACCGGCGCATTCGCTGTACGTGCAGAGCTATCGCCCGCGCGAGATGACGAGCGGCGTAGTGAACGCCGACGGGTGGGGAGCGGCTCTGTGGCTCGGCGACGGCCGCGTCGACCCGGCGCTGTATCGCAGCGCGCAGCCAATCTGGGCCGACCCCAACCTGCCGTTCGTCTGCGAGCGAACGCAAGCGACCGCGGCACTGCTCGCCGTCCGCAGCGCGACGCCCGGGATTCCGTACGAGCTCGCCTGCGTGCAGCCTTTCTCGCGCGGACCGATCTCGTTCCTGCACAACGGGTTCATCACCGGGTGGCAGCGCGGGCCCGCGCGCCTTCTTCGCGAGGGTCTCGGCGACACGGCTTACCAGGCGGTGCAGGGCGGCAGCGACTCGGAAGGTTTGTTCGCGTTGGTGCTGGACGCGCTCGATCGCGGCGCCGACTCGCTTTCCCAAGCCGTTCGCGCCGGGGTCCAGCGCCTGGATCGCATTTGCGCGCAGGCGAAGACCACCGCCGTTGCCACGCTGCTCGTCAGCGACGGCGAGACAATGGTCGGCGCCCGGCACGCGTCCGGCCTTGCGCCCGCCACGCTGTATTACGCGGGTGGTCCGAGCAGCGCGCGAGAGCTAGGTTGGTGCATGGCATCGGAGCCTCTCTGGGGCGAAGGGCAGGGGAGCACGAGCTTCCGCGAGATTCCCGCGGGACATCTAGCGGTCGCGCGCAAGGGGCACGACGTCCGCGTGGAGGCCCTCGCATGAAAGCGGCGGAGGGGCGCAGCTCCACCAACCCGGCGGTGCAGCTGGCCGAAGCTCGCGCGTTCCTGTGGAAGGGGGCAGCACGGCTGCCTCCCGACCGGTGGTCCGAGCGCCCCTCGGAGGCATACAGCCCAGTGGGCTGGCACCTTGGGCACGTCGCGGCGACGCAAGCGCGCTGGCTGCTGCCCGGGGATCCGCTCGCCGGTCGCTTCGGCGGGTTCTTCGATCCGGTGCAGACCGCGAAAACGGTGCGCACGGAGTTGCCCTCGCCGGACGAGCTGCGCGCATTCCTCGCCCAGGTGCTGGAACGTGTCCGCGAGCGGCTGCAGACGCCACCGCTTCCGGCGATTCCCGGCCTGCCCGCCGATTTTCTCGTCCGCAACGTCGCACAGCACGAGCTGCAGCACGCGGAGCACGTGCAGGTCATCGCGGCGCTGTGCGATCGACGGCTGCATCGCGCGACCATCGTCGCGGAGGTGCGTGAGCCCGAGCGCCTGGAGTTTCGCCACGCATTCGACGTCACGCTGGGGAGCAGCGATCCGGCGGAGGTGTACGACAACGAGCGTTCCGCGCACCGCGTCCACCTCGCGCCGTACTGGATAGACGCGGCCCCGGCAACCGTCGCTGACTTCGCCGATTTCGTCGACGCCGGCGGTTATCGCGAGCGCAGCTTCTGGACCGAGGACGGATGGCGTTGGCGCGAGGAGCATGGCATCGAGCTTCCTCTCGGGTGGGGCGACGGCATCCCGGAGCATCCGATGAGCTGCCTCTCCTGGTTCGAGGCCGACGCATACGCGCGGTATCGCGGAGCACGGCTGCCCACGGAATCCGAATGGGAGGCCGCGCGTCGCGCGGGGCTTCCGGGCTGCGGGCAAGTCTGGGAATGGACGGCGAGCTGGTTCCAGCCGTACCCCGGCTTCCGCGCCTACCCGTACGACGGCTACTCGACGCCGTGGTTCGGCACGCACAAGGTGCTGCGAGGCGGTAGCTGGGCGACACATCCGCGTCTGAAGCGCGCCACGTTCCGCAATTGGTACGAGCCGGCGTTCCGCGAGATCCCTGCAGGCGTCCGCTGCGCGGGGGTGCTGTAGATGCGGCGGCTCGAGCAGCTCCAGGGCGGCGGATCGCGGCCCGCGCGCACCGCCACGCTCGTCAGCGTCGACGCGGAGGCGGCTGCTCTCGCCGAGTTGCGAGCGGCGCTGGCGCGCACACCGCGCGAGATCCCGTGCAAGTACTTGTACGACGATCGCGGCTCCGCGCTGTTCGAGCGCATCACGCAGCTTCCCGAGTACTACCCGACGCGCACCGAGCGCGCTCTGCTCGTCGAGCAGGCCGACGCGATCGTCGAGGCGGCGGGCGGCGCGCGTCTCGCCGAGATGGTGGAGCTGGGGAGCGGGGCGGCGTCGAAGACCGTCGCGCTGCTGGAAGCGGCGCTCACGCTGGGCGGCAAGCCACGGTATGTCGCGGTCGACATCTCGGCGCATGCGCTGCTCCGCACGCGTGAGCTGCTCGCGCGGGCGCGGCCGGAGATCCCGGTCGACGAGGTGCTGGCGGATTACACGCAGGAGCTGACACTGCCGCCGGTCGAGGGCGGCGGTCCTCGGCTAGCACTGTTCCTCGGCGGCACCATCGGGAACGACGACGACGCGGACGCCGTGCGGCTCCTGCTCCGCGTGCGCGGAAATCTCGCTGCCGGTGACTTGCTGCTCCTCGGAGCGAATCTCGTGACCGATCCGCCCGTGATTCACGCGGCGTACAACGACGCCGCGGGTGTGACCGCCGAGTTCAATCGCAACATCCTGCGCAACCTGAACGCGGTGGCGCGTACCGAGTTCGATCCGGGACAATTCGAGCACTACGCGCCGTACGTCGTCGACAGGCAGCGCATCGAGATGTGGCTGATCGCTCGTCGCGCGCTGCGCATCGGCCTCGGACGGCTGGGCGGCACCCTGGAGCTGAGTCGCGGCGAAGGGATCCGCACCGAGATCTCACGGAGATTTACGCGCCATCAGGTGCTCCGGCTGATCGACGACGCGGGATTCTCACCAGAGCGGTGGTTCGAGTCGCCCGACGGCCGCTTTGGTCTCGCCCTCGGGCGCGCCCGCGCCACCCTGCGCGGACTGTAGCGTCCCCGCCGCCGTGTTCCGGTGGTCGACACTCGCCGGGCGCGGCACCGTTGACGTCGCACGTTTGCGCCCCCTACCATACATGGCCATACGAAGTGCCACCCGAGGGGGACTTTCCGGTGCGGAAGGCTGTCGCTGTCGTGTGCGGCTCGCTCGTCTGCGCCGGGGCACCGACAGCGGATGCTACCGCCGGGCGCCAGACGGTGATCGTCGAATGCAGCGACGGTTGTGAGGCCGTGCTGCCCGCGCTGCGGCGGATCGGCGCCGAAATCGCGCGAACGGATAAGAGTGCCGACACCGTAGCGGTGACGATCGCGACCGAGCGACTGCCCGAACTTCCGATGCTGAAAGGAGTGCGCGGCGCGTTCAAAGACCCGACGGTGACGCCGACGTCAGAACGCAGAAACGCCGTGCGTCGCCGGACCGCAGCCGGAGAGCGCGGGCGCGAACCAGTTACGGTTGCGACGCACGGGCAGCGGCTCGTCGCGCCGGGAAAAGGGCTGGCGCTGAAGGCGAGCGGCTCGAGACAGGTCCGCACCGCAACGACGCCCGAAGAGGCGGAAGCGGTGCAGCGCACCGCGGACGTCACGACGTCAACCGCGGAAGGCGTCATCGCCCAGAACGAGCTGGTGCCGGTGCTCGTCGACGTGCCGCCCGGGACGCGCGAGCTCTCCTTCGTGTTGCTGTGGGAGACCGACTCTCGCGACGACGTGGATTTGATCGTGCTCAAGCCGGACGGCGACGCCGAGCTCTCGGGAGTCACGGTGCACAACCCGGAGCGCGCGATCGTCAGGAACCCCGA